>Ga0315280_10003777_pt1 | contig 22935 bp, 18 predicted proteins | sample YL17G06_40_MG_FD_203697 | JGI IMG/M metagenome (GOLD analysis project Ga0315280, IMG submission 203697) | Sediment microbial communities from Yellowstone Lake, YNP, Wyoming, USA - YL17G06_40 | ecosystem: Environmental > Aquatic > Freshwater > Lake > Sediment | place: USA: Wyoming | collected... | reverse complement strand
AATTACTTTCCATAGTTCATCTGTGATAAGTTCTCTTGCCATAGGCATGCCCCCCTCATATTGTTGGACATGCTCTATATCGGCATTTTCGTCACCCAACTTGAGGTTTTGTTAGAGTCTCTAAATCGCTATAGAAAGAAGTTTGGGATGCCTGAGGCGTGACAGACGACGAAATCAAAATCGTGGAAGAGGGCGCGAAGAAGTGACCTTATTCCGCATCTACATAGACGAGGTAGGCAATCACGACCTGACGCACGCTGACAACCCAAATGAAAGATTCCTTTCGCTCACCGGGGTTATCGTTACTCGCGATGCAATGAAAGAAATAATAACACCTGCACTGAACAAGTTGAAAGCGGACTTTCTCCAATCTGACCCTGATGAGCCTGTAATCTTGCACAGAAGGGATATCGTAAAGAAGCAAGGACCTTTCCGAATCTTGCGGGACCCGGGGAAAAAAGATGCGTTTGACAATGCTCTATTAGCGTCACTGCGCGACTGGGATTACGCTGTTACGACAGTTGTCATAGATAAACTCGCACATCGTGACCAGTACGTAACTTGGCAGTACCATCCGTACCACTATTGTCTGAAGGTGCTTCTGGAAAGGTTCTTGTTGCATTTAGAGCAATATCAAGGGCAAGGGGATGTAATGATAGAAAGCAGGGGCGGGAACGAAGACCGAAAACTCAAGAAGTCCTACTCGCGCCTTTTTGAAGAAGGCACTGAGTATGTTGCTAAGGAGAGACTTCAGAAGTGTCTTACTTCCAAGGAACTCAAGATCAGGCTAAAAGCGGCGAATGTATCTGGTCTTCAAATTGCGGACTTGATAGCATACCCTTCAAGTCGCGAGATACTGCAGGAAAAGGGGTTTCTAACGATAGAGAAGCAAACTTTCAGCGACGAGGTATGTCGCATCTTGAAAGAGAGCAAATATCTAAGAAACTCCAGGACAGGCGAGATCTGGGGTTATGGGAAGAAAATGCTTCCATAAAAAAGCCCCTTTCGGGGCACGATGGGTTTAACACCCATCCATCTCCGCTAAACGGATCGCTTATATAATAACAGCAAGAGGTGTGTTGTCAAGAAGAAATTCAAAATTCCCGAAAATCGCGTACAACAAGCCGCGGCATTTATGCCGCGGGTGGATTATCCCCGCCGAGCGCCGCAGGCGCTTTACCGAAAGTGGCTGCGCCACCTGCGGGGGTTGCTAATTTCGTGATAATTCGTGCTCATTCGTAGTGGAGATAACGGCGGGAGTATTCCCGCGGGTATAAAACCCGCGGCTTTGGAATTTTCGCCTACCTACTGCCTACTGTCTACTATCAATTTTTCGCGCGCGTGCAAGGTAATTATCTCTCCACGCTCACGCGTGGGGCTTCATACTTTATCCTTCATACTTCTGCCTTTCTGACAGGGGGTATATTATATAAATCCTGTAAATTGGAAGAGGCTAAAATCGCGTAACTATGATTTAGTGTTAGAGTTACGAAAAATGGCAATTTACAGGACTTTGGAGAAAAGTATGAAGTCAAAAGTATAAAGTATGAAGTGAAAAGTGTGAAGTGAAAAGTATGAAGTAAGAAGGCAGAAGTTTGCTTTTTTCCTTGACAATAAGCGTTCTCTTGTGCGTAAATGTTGCCTCGCGTTGCCGGAGACTCGTGTCTTGAAAATAGGAATTGTGGGCACTGCTCACGCTGCCGATTACGTATCTTCAGTCAGGAGTATTCCAGGCTGTCAGTTGATTGGTTTCTCCAGCGCTGACGCCAGTTCTTCAGCGCTGAGAACGCTCGCTCGTTCCTCTGGCGCAAGGTTTTTCAATAATGTGCAGAAGATGCTTGATATGGTTGACTGCATCGTGCTGACTTCAGGGAAGAACCATCTGCGCCTTATTGAACTCGCAGCATCCGCTGGCGTCCACATACTCTGCGAGATGCCGCTCGCGTCTGATGTGGAGAAAGCAAAAAGAATAATAGACGCCTGCCAGAAGTTCAATGTGAGGCTAATGCCTGCACTCCCCCTGCGATTCTCCACTGTGCTTGAGAAAGCGAAACAGGCAATCAGCGCGGGCGAAGTGGGTAAAATTGTTTCAGTGGTTTCAAAGTATCACGCTGTTCAGACCAAATCCCGTTCCGCCGGGGTAGTATTTCAGGAAGGCATAGACATTTTTGACGCGTTGTGCTGGATTCTGCAGAGCGAAATCACCGAGGTTTACGCGCAGGCACCGGGCGATAGCGGACAGTTCGCCGTAATTTCGCTTCTTACGCACAGCGGCGTTATTGCCAGCGTCCGGTTATGGGGTTTGCCTCCAAACAACGGTTTTCTGTCTGACAGACATCTCTGGATAAAATTTGTGGGAACAGGCGGAACAGTTGAGGTGGACGCTTTTGGACAGACTGTAACAGTCTGTGGAAAAGAGGCGCTGCGCCGCATTGAATGGGGTGATAACGTGCACCGCAGAATGGTTGAGAGTTTTGTGCGTTCTATTGAGCGCGGCAATGACTTTGAGGTTAGTGTCGGTGACGGGCTGATTGCGACTGAGGTCGCGGTTATTGCGTCTCGCGCCGTGAGTAAGGGCGCGCCTGTCACTGTAAGTTGAAGGAGAACAGGATGAGCAATGCCCGGAAAAGGTCGGGTGGAATGGGTTTTCCCGCCTGGCCGCAGTATGGAAAAGAAGAGGTATCTGCGCTTCTTGAGGTGCTCAGAAGCAGACACTGGGGCAGAATAACTGGGAAGAAGGTTGAAGAGTTTGAAAAGTCGTTTGCGAAGGCGCATAACGCGAAATACGCGTTAGCCTGCGCAAACGGGACAGCAGCGCTTGAGATTGCACTTCGCGCGCTCGGTATCGGACCCGGCGATGAGGTGATAGTGCCCGCATACACGTTTATAGCAACTGCGACTGCGGTGCTTCAGGTCGGCGCCATCCCTGTCTTTGTTGATATTGAGGACGCAACGTATAACATAGATGCGCGCTGCGTTGAGGCAGCGATAACCAGCCGCACAAAAGCGGTGATACCTGTTCACTTCGCAGGACTCTCTGCAGATATGGATGCTCTGCGCAAAATTGCGCGCAAGTATGGGCTGAAACTTGTTGAGGACTGCGCACAGGCGCACGGTGCAAAGTGGCGCAGAAGGCGGGCCGGCGCTATAGGCGACTGCGGCACATTCAGTTTTCAGGAGACAAAAAATATCTCCGCAGGCGAAGGCGGCGCGATAATAACTGACAGCAAACAACTTGCCGATTTATGCTTCTCATATCATCATATCGGACGTAAGAGGGGTCGTCCGTTTTACGAGCACCATTACCTTGCGTGGAACTACAGGATGACGGAGTTTCAGGCTGCGATACTTCTTGCACAACTCAGGCGTCTGAACACGCAGACAGCGCGCAGGGAGAGGATGGCGAAATACCTGTCGGAACTGTTGAGTGAGATTGACGGTTTGCGCGCGCCCGCGCCTGCGGACGCGCGCGCGAAAGAGCGCGCTTGGCATCTCTACATAATGCGTTATTCGGCGAAAGGGTTTGGCGGAATGACAAGAGATGATTTTGTTGAGCGCCTCAAAGCGAAAAATATACCTGCGATGGCGGGCTATCCTGTTCCTCTTTACAGACATCCGCTTTTTGCAAAGAATCTTGCCCGCGAATGCCGCGCGCAAATCGCGATGCATAAAGGCAGGGTTAACTATTCAAAACTGAGACTGCCTGTTTCAGAACGCGTTTGCAAAGAGAGCGTGTGGCTGCCTCAGTATGTGCTTCTCGGCAGTAAGCGGGATATGGAAAGAATCGCTACGGCTGTGCGCAAAATTCAGAGGAGCGTTAGATAGATATGCGCGTAGGGATAATTGGTGCGGGAAGCGCCGCGAGTTTTCACGCTGCCGCGTTCAGCGGTAATAGCCACATAGAGATTGTCGGCGTTGCAGATGTGGCGCCTGAGTTATGCGAGCGCTTCGCCACACAGTTCGCTATTCCAACGACTTATAAGCCTGAAGATTTGGTGTCAGCGCAGGATGTAGAGATAGTTGATATTTGCACGCCGACTGACACGCACAGATATTACACCGAACTTGCCGCGAAAGCGAGGAAACAGGTCTTCTGCGAAAAGCCGATTGCGCTGTCATTGAAAGATGCGCAGAGTATGATTTCCGCGTGCAGGAAGGCGCGAGTTGCATTAGGCGTTGGTCAGGTTTTGCGTTTCTTCCCCGAATATGTAAAGATAAGGGAATTGCTCTCAGAAGGCGCGGTCGGCAGGGTGCGGGTTGCGAGTGCGTCCAGATGTGCGCGGATGCCGCGTGGAAGAGGTGATTGGTTCAGAGACAGAAGAAGAAGCGGCGGCGCGATTTTTGACCTCGCGATACACGATATAGATTTTCTTGCGTGGTGCTTTGGAACTGTCCAAACCGTTTTTGCAAGGCGCGTCAGCCTGAACGGCGAAGAGCATTTACACATTATTCTGCGGTTTGAGCGTGAGCAGGTGGCGCACGTGGAGGCGAGTTGGGCTGAAGTTGAAGGGTTCTACGCGCAATTTGAGGCTGCGGGCGATAAAGGACTGCTCACATTTGATTCAAGAAATGCGACTCCTATTCTGGTCAACAGGAAGAAGAGAGAAGAGGAACCTGCGGTCATAATACCGGAAAGCCCTGTAAAAGAGAGTCCTTATCTTCTGGAGATGTTGGAATTTGTCAGGTTTATAGAGGAAGGTGTTTCACTGCGTGTGACAGCGGCTGATGCGGTCTATGCGTTATCAGTTGCGCTTGCAGCGCAGGAATCAGCTGAGAAAGGTGTGGTCGTTTTTCCGAGAACGCCATCTTTTACTGGAGGCAGGATATGACTGCTGCGATGACCTTTGTTGACTGGCTGATATTAGGCGGGTATTGCATAGGGATACTTCTTTTTGGCACTATATTTGCCAAGCGGGCCAGCAAGAACATGCAGAGTTTCTTTCTTGCTGGTCGCAGTTTGCCCTGGTGGGTAATCGGTTTTTCCGCCGTCGGAGCGTATACTTGCTCAGGCGCTGCTCCAGGGTTCACATCGCTTGTCTATACCGGAGGCCTGATAGGCAACTGGACATGGTGGCTCAACTATGCAATATGGATGCCGATAGTCGCTGTTATCTGGGCGAAACTGTGGCGCAGAATGGGAATCGTTACCACAGCAGAATTCATTGCTCTGCGTTACGGAAGCAAGCCTGCCCGTATTTTCCGTCCTTCATACGCGATTTATATGGCTTTTGGCTTTTCTGTTATGCTGAACGCATACATTCTCGGCTGGCTTCTGACAGCACTCTGTCCTATATTTGGCTGGTCTCCTCTTGTTGTAATTGGTTTTGCATCAGGATTGGTCCTCGCATACGTGATAATTTCAGGTCTGTTTGGCGCCGCTTACGCAGACGTTATTCAGATGGGTATCTTCCTTGTGGGAAACACAATTCTTATATTCACTGCTCTATCAGCAGCGGGCGGAATAGGCGGTATGTGGACAAAGATAGGAGCGCAGATGGACCACAACACTTTTGCCGCTTACACGTCACCTGTAATTCCGAGTGGTAACTTTGGCATTCTCGCTGTGGTCTCTTTCGCCATCCTTGGACTTTTCTATGCTATTTCGCCATCAGGCGGGGAAGGCTACACTGCACAACTCTTTATGGCAGCAAAAAGCGAATTCCACGCACAAACGGGACAACTTTTCAACGCGATTATGACGCTAATAGTCAGGATGATACCATTCCTATTCCTCGGTTTGCTTGCCCGTGCGCTTCTGCCCGGATTGAAAGACCCTGATATGGCCTGGGGTATGCTTGTATCCAAATATTCCTTTATGGGGCTTACAGGTCTGCTTGTGGCAGCGGAACTTGCCGCTTTTATGTCAACAATGGACACGCAGACAAACTGGGGAGCATCTTATATCGTAAATGACCTCTGCCGACCTTATATGCGCAACCAGCCTGACCGCACATTCGTCCGACTCGGGCGTCTCTCAACCGCTCTCATAATGGTGATTGCCATATTCATCGCCTTGCAAGTTCAGGATATGATCAAGTTCTTCTGCTTCGTCAACGGCGTCGCAATAGCGTTTATGCTCCCTGTCGCGTGGCTGCGGTTCTTCTGGTGGCGATTCAACATATATGGTGAACTGATTGCCCTCTTTGTCGGATTGCCGCTCTCTTCCATAATATGGTGGGTAAAATATAAGGACGTCAGCCTCGAGGCTATGCCGCAGGGCATCTTCCTTTTGTTCAGTCTTGGCTGGGTTGTGATACTTACGACCACACTTCTGACAAAACCGGAGCCGATGGAGAAACTGATAGAGTTTTACAAGCGATGCCGTCCGCCCGGGTTCTGGGGTCCTGTAATCAAAGCGGCAGGTCTGGATATAGGGCGTCAGCGTTCTGATACTATTCGCGATGTTGTAGATTGCGTGCTCGGGGCGGCGGCTTGTATATCCTCAGTAGTCGTGATGACATCGCTTTTCGGAGGCTACTACACAGTAACGGCGATAAGCGGGATAATCTTCCTCGCAAGCACAACCCTATTTGCGCTGCGCTGGGCAAGACGAACCAAAATCGCAGAACCGGCTAAGAAGGACGCTTCCTGAGCGAAACAACAAGAACAAACGTGGCTACGAGAGCGCAACAAGAACTAACAGCGCCCAGGAAAATACAGGACTTACGGGACGCACTTCTATTGGTTTGCGCTGTTTCGCTTCTGTGTAGAGTTTTACAAGAAAGACAGATTATTCTTTCTTCTCTTCCAGTTGCTTCTTCAACTCTTCTATCTGCTTCTTCATCTTCTCCAACTCTTGCGTCTTCTGATGAAGCAGTCTCGCAGCCTGAATACTGACAGTGTCAATAGGCTTGACCAGGTATGGCTCCACAGAGGGTTTTGAAAACGCTTTCTCCAGCGCACCCCACTGATTTCTATCTGTTATATATGAGCCGCAGAATATCACTATTCCTTCGCCGCCGCCCTTGCGAATCGCATCTATCGCTTTTATCAGTTTCTCGTCAGGATAGTATCCCGCAGGCGCGTCTTTACCGAGAAGTTTTTCCAGATTTTTATCTAACCTATCCGCCACAGACTTCTCAAACTTGCCTCCGAGACTCTCAATATCTGCCTGTATTTCCGACTCAAGCGCAGGAGCAACACTTCTCAAGTGCTCGGTAATCTGCGCGAACTCATTGCGCAGCACCTGTAACTGGTCCTTCTCCTTTTCCAGTCCTGCGAGCGCCTTGCGCATATTCTGCACAGGCTCATATTCCTCTCTGTAGAGGTAGGACGACGCTATTCCGACATACACGTGGCAGAGGTTTTCGCACCACATATTCTGATACCGAGTGTATTCGGTGAGCATATCAAGGTAATCCTGGAAACTGCCGGGGAAGTGGCTGCGGTAAGTCATAGTCATCATAATATCTACCCAGGGTGCGAAATCGTTCCAGCGCTGTCCGATATAGCGCCCGCTCTGCGCCGGGTTCTTGAAGACAGCGGCGGAGAATTCTATTTCGGGTTTTATCTTCCGCGCTGCAAGCCAGACATCTCTACAGAACCGCGTAATCGCATCGGAGCGGTATTCGTAGAAGAAATAGTCCAGGTCTGAGGGACCACCCAGCATTGAGGCGCCTTTCATTATGAAGTCCGCCTTCTCTTCACGGCTCATCTTATCCCAATAAAGCGGTCGCACTGTGTAGTCAAGCCACCAGTTCGCTGTGATGTTGGGAAGAACTCGCGGAGGTCGGTAGATAATCCCAGGACGGCACTCATAATAAAAGTGGTTATACTTCCAGAAATTCTCCAGACACCAGTCGCAGAAACAGTATCTGTCAGGCGCGACATCGCCGGGATAGCGCACATAGTCGTGATGGATGCCATCCACATCGTAATTTGCGACCACCTCTTCTACCATCGGGATGAGCCACTTGTCTGTGTAGCCGGGTCTTCGCGCAGGACAATACCATATCATATCGTATTCTTCTATGCCGTAGTGTTCCATTCCGAGTTTCTCGTCAGTCGTCGTTCCACCTTCAGGGTTCTTTACAGTCCACTCAGGATGCTCACGCGCTGCCGGAGGTAGGACCACCTCGCCGCCGCCTTTGTACTTGAACTGCGAAACCTCTTTGAACAAATCTTTGGCCAGATTAGCGCGCTTCCCCTTATCTGTTTCCCCCTTCAACTGCGAAATTATGTCTGCCATCTTTTGAGCCGCGTCTTTATCAACCTTTTCCACCAACTCTCTGACCGCGTCAAATCTCTCTGATATATTTTTGAGGTGCTCTTCGCTGGGTGCCTTATCCGGGATAAAATCAAGGGCGCGCAAAATCCGCTTCATCTCCGCCAGTGGTTTGAATTCCTTCTTCCACTCCATCCATTTCCCCTCAGGATAATCGCACAGCCAGGCGTGCACTTTGATACCGACTTTATGAGCCTCTTCAACAAGCGCCTGCAAAGGGTCAAAATCCAGAAAATCCTCGTCAATGCATTCTGCAAACTTCTTGCTGTGCCACTGGATTCTCCCGTCTCCGCCTTTGACGCAAAGCACAATTATGTGGATATTCGCATTCCTGCAGTGTTCCACAGTCGCTTTTACAGTTTGCGGGTCCCAGACATCTGGTCCGTGCGCCCAGATAGCACGCCCTTCAACTAACTGCTCATCAGCGTTCAGTTGCACGACAAACAGAACCACTACAAGCAGTGCGGTAACGCTCAAAAGTCTGACCATTTTCACCCTCCTATCCTCTGCTGTTTACGAGCGCACATTCTATCCGCAAACAGACAGAATTGCCAGAACTTTACAGCGAGAATAGAAGATGCGCAATTTTTGCTTTGTCGCGTCCTGATACTATGGTATCATACTAATTCCTGTTCGGGGAGACGTATATGGAGGTCGTTATTCTGCGAAACTACGCCGCGCTCTCCAGACTCTGCGCTAATATTATAACAAGAACCATAAATAAAAAGCCGAACACTGTTCTCGCTTTACCGACAGGGAAGACGCCTCTGGGAGCATACAGGCAACTGGTTGAGGCGCACCGGAAGCGCCGCCTGGATTTCTCAAACGTGACGATTTTCGCTCTGGACGAGTACGCGGGGCTTTCCTCAAGGCACAGGCACAGTTTCGCCAACTTTCTCCAGAAGAATCTGATTGCGCGCATAAATGTGCCCAGAGGCAAATTTCACTTCCCCAGCGGTGTCGCTGAAGACTTTGAGCGGGAATGCGCACAGTATGAGGAGCGCCTGAAGAGAGCCGGAGGAATAGACCTGGTCTTTCTCGGCATCGGCGTCAACGGACACATAGGCTTCAATGAACCCGGCTCGTCCCTGGGTTCAAGGACAAGAATAAAAACTCTAACAGAGGAGACGCTCAATCGTAATTCGCGGCTCTTTACCAGCAAAAATATCCCGCGCTTCGCGCTCACAGTAGGCATAGGCACAATAATGGAAGGGAAGGAAATTCTTCTTGCCGCATCAGGCAGAGAAAAAGCAGATGCTGTCAAACTCGCTGTTGAAGGTCCAATTACAGCCCGGGTGCCGGCATCTATTCTTCAGATGCACCCCCGTGTCACCTGCGTCCTTGATGAAGAAGCAGCCTCAAAACTGGCGAATATAGATTACTATAAATGGGTGAGGGAGAACAAATGGCGAGTCCAGAAAGAACGTTGAATGGTTTGACCGTAAAAGCAGGCGCTGCAAAAGTGGATATTACCCCGCGCGTCGGCGTTGACCTGTCAGGCTTCCTTGACAGAAAAGGTCCGTCAACAGGTGTGTATGACAGACTCTATGCGAGAGCGTTAGCGGTAAGGCAAGGGAAAACTACGGTTCTCATCATCTCGTGCGATTTGCTCTTTTTTGATAACGCTCTCGCGGACGACCTGCGCAGCCGAATCAGCGCGAGATGCCGCGTCCCAAAAAAGAATATCCTCCTTACCGCCATTCACACGCATTCCGGACCCGCTGCCGCGTATCTGCGCAACTGCGGCAAAGTTGACCGCAAATACGTTCAAAAGCTGAAAGGGAAGATTGTTCAATGTGCGCAAAAAGCGCTCTCTGACTTCCAAGATGTCCAGATACGCGCCGCCAAAACTACCTGCAAGGTCGGCGTCAACCGCCGTTTTCGCGCACCCGATGGTCAGGTCATAATTGCGCCAAACCCAAAAGGCGTGGTTGACCGCGAGTTGCAGGTTCTCATCTTTGAAGGAAAAAGAAGCGTTGTCGCCGCTATACTAAATTACGCCTGCCACGCCGTCACTCTCGGCTCTCAGAATCTGAAAATCAGCGGCGATTTCCCCGGTTACGCTACATCTCTTTTCCAGAAACACCTCGGCAAAAGTTCTGTGGTGCTTTTCCTCAACGGCGCAGACGGAAATGTCAACCCGCGAATCGCTGTTACAGGCGATTACAGAGCGGTCAAATTGCTCGGCTCTGAACTGGCACAGGCAGCGATAAGAGTCAGCAAAAACGCGCGTCCAATCGCTATCAAACCGTTTGAAATCAAGGAACTGACAGTGCCTCTGCCACTCGCTATCCCGCGCATCTCCCAACTGCAGACACATCTCGCGAAATTCCGCAGACGACTTGAAGACCCTAAAGTAAAAATGCGCCGCTGGGTTGAAGCCAACGTAGAGTGGGCGCAGGAGACTCTGAAATTTCTGCGAAGTAAGAAGCCGCCTTCATCTGCCCCGATGAAAGTTCAGTTACTGAAGTTCGGCGATGCGGCGATTGTCGGACTCGCTGCTGAAGCGTTCTGCGAAATCGGTATGCGAATAAAACAAAAGTCAAAGGCGAAGTATACTCTCATCGCCGGCTACGCAAACGGCTGCTTCGGCTACTTGCCGACAAAAGCGGCGTTTGCTGAAGGTGGTTACGAGGTAGAAGATTCCTACAAGTTCTACGGTCTTTTCCATATTTCCAGCAGAGCAGAGGATGTGCTCTTTGGCAGAATCCGCTCGTGGTTCTGATATACTCTGCGTAATTGAACGCTGATTCATACCGTCTGAGCCTTGACAAACCCGTGCTCTGTCAGTCTAATTTTACAGCCTTGCGGAGGATGAGAGTTGATAGCGGTCGTGGATATCGGCAATACCACTTGCGCCTTCGGATTTTTTGAGGGCGAGAAATTGTTAGGTAGTTTCAAACTCCCTGATAGCAAGATAGCGGAGATTTCAAAGTTCTACAGACAGCCAAAAGGAAAACTTGAACACTTCATCGTGATTTCCGTCAATCCTCCAATTGAGCGGAAAATCTGCGCTTGGGTGCGCAAAAATCTCAGAATCAAGCCTGAGGTAGCGGGCAAGGATTTTCACATAGAGATACCTGTTCTTCTGAAAGAGCCTGAAACTGTCGGCGCTGACAGACTCGCCAACGCGCTTGCAGGGTATGAGCGCTTTGGCGGACCGCTTATAGTTGTTGACTTCGGCACCGCTGTGACTTTTGACGTTGTCTCCGAAAGAGGCGAATATCTCGGCGGCGCAATCGCGCCAGGAATAATGTTGGGCGCACATTCACTTCACGAAAAGACTGCGCTTCTACCGCTTGTTTTGCCCGCTCGGAAGCCCGCAGCAATCGGAAAAGATACGCGCAGCGCTATCGGAAGCGGGCTTTTTCACGGATTTGTCGGAATGACGCAGAAACTGCTTCAAGAGATTATTTCTGAACTTGGCGGAAAGCCGAGAATAATCGCCACGGGCGGGGATGCCGATTTCGTTGCGTCTGAAGTGTCTCTGATAGAAGAGGTGGTGCCGGATTTGACACTTCGGGGTGCGCTCTTAGCATACAGATTACACCAGAAAAAACGAACGCCTGCCGGGAAGCGAAAAAGATGAAGCGAAGCGGTGGAACTTTTGTCTGCCCACTGACAGCGCCGGGACAGGGTGGAATATCAGTTATCTTTCTTTGCGGACCTGATGCCGAGCATATTCTCTCCAGAATCTTTTACCCTGTAGCGCAGACGCGGTTTTCCCGCCGAAAAAATAATCAGTTCTTTTATGGGCACATAACTGAAGGCGGCGAAGTTATTGATGAGGTGATTCTCTTTCCTCTTTCCAAATCTGTTTCGCCGTTTGGCGAGAGCGCGTTTGAGATAAACTGCCACGGAGGTGTCGCTGTCACTGACGCTATTATTGACACATTGTGCCGGTCAGGTGCGCGCAGAATAGATTTTTCCGAAGCGCTGCGCAAACTGGCGAATTCCGGGCAAATAAGCGCTGTTAAATTTGAGGCGCGTATGGAACTCACGCGCGCGACCTCGCCGCTCGCAGTCAGGATGCTGCTTTCGCAACTGCGAGGCGCGCTTGAGAAGGAAGTAGAACGAATCTGTTCGCTTCTCATAGAAAGCGCTGATGGCGCCAGGCGCGGGATTTCCAGACTACTAAGAGGCGCGCAACTTGGGATTTTCCTGTGCGAGCCGCCGTCGGTATCCATATCAGGTTCGCCTAATGTAGGCAAATCCACACTTTTCAACAAACTCTGCGGCTGCGAGCGGGTGATTGTGCACGAAACTCCCGGCACGACACGGGACGTCATCACAGAGACGATTCTGGTTGACGGGATGGCGGTGAGACTTTCTGATTCAGCCGGCATCGGCGCGGTCTCAAGCGAACTGGAAAAACTGGCCGAAAGATTCGCGCGCAAAGCGCTCAAGACTGCTGATTTCATACTGTTTGTTCTGGACTCATCACGGAGACTGAACAGTTTTGAGAAGCACTTTCTTCCCGCACTTGACAGGGAGAAGAGTATTCTTATAATGAACAAAACTGATTTGCCGAAAGCGCTCAAGAAAAGTGAACTGCCCGATTCTATGAGAATAGTCCAGACGAGCGCTCTCAAGGAGACAGGGATTGAGGAAGTGAAAGCGGCAATGATGAGTAAGATTGCCGGGAAAAAACTTCCCGCTTTTGACAGAGCGATGATTTTCACAAGGCGGCAGAAGAGGATTCTTGAGGCAGTGCTTCAGAATCTGGAGAACGGAAAGATTGACAGCGCTGGTCGAGTTTTAGCGGAGTTTACTCACGGGAAGGTTTATGACGGACAGGGCACAGCAAGTTATTCTGGATAGTGTGCAGGTGGGAGAGATAATCACTTCCCTTGTGCGTCAAATCGCACAGGAAGGCAAGAATCTGGGTAATCTCGCTATTGTCGGGATTCGCAGGCGCGGGGTGCCGCTCGCCCAGAGAATTTCAGCCCAAATAGAAAAACTCTATGGCGTGAAACTTGAACTCGGAATCCTTGATATAACCCTTTACCGCGATGACCTCAGCCTCATCGCTGTCCAGCCTGTCGTTCACGCAACCGAGATAAACTTCAACGTGGAAGGGAAACGCATTGTCTTAGTTGATGATGTCCTCTTCACAGGCAGAACTGTGCGCGCTGCAATTAGCGAAATTCTTGACTTTGGTCGCCCTGCGAAAATAGAGTTGGCGGTTCTGGTGGACCGCGGACACAGAGAACTTCCCATTGCCGCCGACTATATCGGCAAAAAAATAGAGACGCGCCGCGATGAGTTGGTTGATGTGCTTCTTACAGAGACTGACGGGGAAGACAAGGTGGTCATCAGGTAAAAGGAGTAGTCGCAAACTGTGGAATGGACTCGTAAAGACCTTCTGGGACTACAGGAATTGAGCCAGGAGGAGATTACCACAATCCTGGACACTGCTCAGAGTTTCAAGGAGGTTTCAACTCGCAGCATAAGGAAGGTGCCTCCCCTTCGCGGCAAAGTAGTGGTGAATCTCTTCTTTGAGCCGTCAACGCGGACGCGAATCTCTTTTGAGTTGGCGGCAAGCAGACTGAGCGCGGATGTGATCAACTTTGAGGCAACAACCAGTTCAGCCGCAAAAGGGGAAACCCTCACCGACACTGCGCGCAATATTGAGAGTATGGGCGTTGACGTCGTGGTTGTCAGGCACAGCGTTCCCGGCGCGCCTCACAGACTCGCGAAGGTCCTCTGCGCCAGCGTGGTGAACGCAGGCGATGGGTCGCACGAACATCCGACTCAGGCGCTTCTTGATATATTCACAATAAGGCAGCACAAGGGAAAGGTGGAGGGGCTTACAGTCGCCATAGTTGGAGATATTGGTCACAGCAGAGTGGCAAGAAGCAATATATGGGGCTTGAAGAAATTAGGCGCAAATGTGATTCTCGTTGGTCCCTCAACTCTCGTTCCGACGAAGTTCAAAGAGTTGGGAGCGGAAATCTCCTATTCGCTTGATGACGTTATCGGACGCTGCGATGCGATAAATGTGCTGAGAATCCAACTTGAGCGGCAGGAAGCGGGACTGTTTCCTTCAATACGCGAATACTCACGCCTGTTTGGACTCAATGTTGAGCGGATGAAAAGGGCCAAGCCGGATGTTCTCATTATGCATCCGGGACCGATAAACCGCGGAGTGGAGATAACGCCTCAGGTCGCGGACGGAAGCCGCAGTGTCATACTTGAGCAGGTCGCAAACGGACTGGCTGTGAGAATGGCTGCCCTGTATCTTGTTACCTCGGTAAAAAGGTAGTTCAGGAGCAGAGGATGCCCACAATCCTGATAAAGGGCGGACGTATGATAGACCCTGCGAGCAATACAGACAGGGTCGCAGATGTTCTGATAAAGGATGGTAAAATCGCCGCGCTGGGCTCGGTCTCTCAAACTGCTAAAACAGTCATAGATGCAAGGGGACTTTATGTTGCGCCGGGTCTTGTTGATATGCACACTCATCTTCGCGAGCCGGGAAACGAAGAGGAGGAGACTATAGCGAGCGGCGCTGAGTGCGCGGTCTCTGCCGGAGTTACCACTCTCGCCTGTATGCCGAATACTGAGCCTGCGATAGATAATGAAGGTTCTGCCGCCTTTATCATTTTGCAATCTGAAAGGGCAGGGAAGGCAAACGTTTTCCCCATCGGCGCTGTCACACATCAGAGAGCAGGTGAGCGCCTCTCTGAGATGGGCGGACTTGTTCGCGGCGGCGCTGTCGCGTTCAGCGATGACGGCTCACCTGTCAGGAGCGCAGAGATACTGCGTCGTGCACTTCTCTACGCCAAAATGTTTGGCAAAGCAATAATAAACCACTGCGAAGATACAGACCTCTCCAGAGACGGCGTTATGCACTCCGGCTACGTCTCAATGGTTCTGGGGCTTCCCGGCATCTCCAGCGCGAGCGAAGAGATAATGGTTGCGCGTGACATAACACTCTGCGAAATAACAGGCGGAAGGCTTCACATAGCGCACGTCTCTACAAAAGGGTCTGTTGACTTGATTCGCGTTGCGAAGAGGCGAGGGATACAGGTTACCTGCGAGGCAACGCCGCATCACTTTACTCTCACAGATAAATGCGTTGAGACTTTTGACCCGAACTTCAAGATGAATCCTCCACTGCGGACGGAAGAAGATGTCGCCGCGATAAAAGAAGGGCTCAAGGACGGCACAATAGATGTAATTGCGAGCGACCACGCGCCTCATTCAAGGGAGGAGAAGGAATTAGAATTCAGTTTCGCACCGTTCGGAGTTATCGGTATAGAGACGCTTCTTCCAATCACAATAACTGAACTTGTGAAGCCGGGAATTTTATCTCTCATAGATGCTATTCGCAAACTGACTGTCAATCCAGTGCGGGTTTTGTCTATTGAGAAAGGGACGCTTTCAGTCGGCAGAGACGCTGACATCGCGATATTAGATTTAGATACTGAATACACGATTGACCCGGAGAAGTTCAAATCAAAGAGTCGCAACTGCCCGTTTGCCGCCCGCCGCGTTTATGGCAAAGCGGTAAAGACGATTGTGCGAGGCAAAATAGTTTTTGAAAGTCGCTGAAGCGCGTCTTATTCCTGTGCAGCGGCTATTCTATTCCTGCGAGGGCGCCGAATTCCACTTCAGAGAGGGCAGGAAAAGGTCAGACTAACTTCTGCAGGTCTTTTACGCTGAGTCCCGCCTTCTTCAGGATACTGTGGAGCGTTCCTTTCTTCAGTTCCCTGTGAAACGGAACCACAACGGACACGTTTTTTCTAAGGTTATGCATAAAGATGTGACTGCCACGTTGGTGGTCCACAACGAAACCAATTCTCCTGAGCGCTTTGACGACTTCTCTGCCGGAAAAGGTCTTGCTCACAACCTGACCTCTATCTCTTTGAGAGCGACGCCAGGCTTTGATTTTATCTGATTCAGTTTCTCGAGACCCTCAAGGTAGCAGAGTATCGCCTCTTTCGCGTTCTTCAGTGCTTCTTTTTCTGTGTCACCCTGGGTAAAACACCCGTCAAGCGCCGGAACGGAGACATTGAAGCCTCCCTCTTCAGCCGGCTCAAGAACAACGAAAAATCTCATAATAGGCCTCCTGCCAGAACTTCCCTCTAAATCTAATATACATCAGGAGGAAGTGATAGTCAACCTTGCTTCTCCTAACAGGGCTTTTGTTGCGGGAGTTTGTCTCAGAGACCTGCGAGGGTGCGGAATTCGGGTTCGGTCAGAATGGTTACTCCCAGTTCAAGCGCTTTGTTGTATTTGCTTCCCGGCGATTCACCGGCAACTACGTAACTCGTCTTCTTAGAAACCGAACTTGACGCGGTGCCGCCGAGTCTTCGCACCAGCGCCTCCGCGTCATCCCGGCTCAAGGTAGCGAGGCTGCCGGTAAAGACGAAAGTTTTTCCCGCGAACTTCTGTTCGCCTTTCGCCGCTTCAGTCACAATCTCAGGAACGAACTTTACGCCTGCCTTTTTCAGCCTATCAATGACTTCGCGGTTCTGCGGATTTGAGAAGAACTCAGCGATGCTCTGGGCAACTTTTGGACCGATTTCAGGCACCTGTTGGAGTTTTTCCTCACCTGCGGCGGCGATTTGGTCAATTGTTCGGAAGTTAGCCGCTAAGACGGCTGCGACGTGTTCGCCGACGTGGCGTATTCCTAACGCTGTGAGGACGCGGGAAAGCGGACGCTCCCTGGACTCTTCTATTCTGTCCAGGAGATTCCGGACAGATTTTTTGCCAAATTTTTCAAGCCGGATAAGTTCTTCGCGGCGCTCTTTCAGGTAGTAGATGTCGGACGGGTCTTTGAGGAATCCCTTTTCAAAGAAGAGGGAGACGATTTTATCGCCGAGCCCTTCAATATCCATCGCTCTGCGGGAGGCGAAATGTATGAGTCTCTCTTTCACCTGCGCCGGGCAGGCGATATTTGTGCATCTTGAGACGACTTCGCCTTCAGGCTGAACCACTTTTGATTTGCAAACAGGGCAGACTTGAGGCGGAGCGATTTTCTTCTCGCCGCCTGTGCGTTTCTCTATCAGAACTTCCACTACATCCGGGATGACGTCGCCTGCGCGTTCCACAATTACGCTGTCGCCAATCCTCACGCCAAGGCGGTTTATTTCGTCAAGGTTATGGAGTGTAGCGCGCTTCACAGTTACGCCGCCGATGTCAACGGGATGGAGGTTTGCGACCGGTGTGAGCGCGCCTGTGCGACCTACCTGCCAGACGACGGAAATGATTTTCGTCTCTTTCTGGCGCGGAGGGAACTTATACGCTACAGCCCAGCGCGGACTTCTTGTGCGAAAGCCGAGAATCTTCCTCTGCGCGAAGGAGTTGACCTTTATCACCAGACCATCAATCTCGTATGGCATATCTTCGCGTTTTTGGTGCATCTCTTCGTAGATTTTTGAAATTTCGTTTTTGGAGCGGCAGAGAGCAGCGAGTTCAGGCGTGGGAAAACCAAGCCTTTTCGCTAACTGGAGGAGTTCAGCCTGGGACTCTATTTTTGCGCCGCGAACTTGCCCTCCATCGTAGATAAAGATGCTCAGGTTGCGCGAAGCGGTTATTTTCGGGTCAAGTTGGCGCAAACTTCCGGCAGCCGCGTTTCTCGGATTTGCGAACGTGGGCTCTCCTTCTTGCTGTCTCTGCTCGTTGAGAGCCTGGAAATCTTTTTTTCGCATATAGACTTCGCCGCGAAGTTCAAGATATTCAGGCGCGCCGCTTATGTGTTTTGGAATCTCCTTGAGTGTTCGCAGGTTCTCTGTCACGTTCTCACCAGTTTCGCCGTCTCCGCGGGTTGAGCCCACTTTCAGGCGTCCTGACTCATAGACGAGTTCCACGGAGAGTCCGTCAAACTTGGGTTCTATGACGAAACTGACATCGGTTGTATCCAGTCCGCGATAGACTCTATCCAGCCATTCAGTGAGTTCTTTCTCTTTCAGTATATTTTCCAAACTGAGCATCGCCACATTGTGTTTTACTGGCGCGAAAGTCAACTGCTCAGGCAGGACGCCGACTTTCTGGGTCGGCGAATCAGGAGTCAGCAAAGACGGATACTGCTTCTCCAGTGTCTCCAGTTCTCGCATAAGAGAGTCGTATTCTGCGTCCGAAATCTCCGGCGAGTCAAGGACGTAATACCTGTAATTGTGATGTTTGATAATATCGCGCAGTTCTGCGGCGCGCTTTGCCGCACTCTCCGGCGCCGGCTCTTTCGCCATTTCGCTTCTCCTTTTTCCTGCCTGCGCAAATTATAGTGGCGATTGAGCCTGACTTCAACCGTGTTCCCCGCGTCACAGAAATTCCCTGACTACGCAAGCGAACTGCTCTGGCACCGCGCCGTCGTGCAAAAACTTTCTCGTTACAGGCGTGCCGATTTTTCCAAATGTCAAGAGTAAAGACCTAACCACAATGTGCGCTCTACCTTCCCTTCTGATTCTTGAGCGCGGATTCAATCTGCTTTTCCGTCTCTTCGCTGTCCATCACGACCGCGTTTTTACTTGCCGGTTCAAAATAATTCCGTCCGCTTACCACTGTCGGTTTCAGCGCGAAAAGATAGATTTTACCGTTCTCTAACTCCAGCCCTTCTGTCTTGAGAACGTCAATAAACTCTTTCTTCTCCCCCTTGAAGGTCTTTATTACTTCCACAACGTAATATTTGAAAGTTTCCCTGTCCTCGCAGGTGGTGACTTTGCCCGCGATGACAGAAGAGGCGACGGAAATCGCATCTTTGAACTGCGGCGGATTGAGAATCTCATCAATCTTCTTGAGATTCTCATCAGTCGCTGGCACAGGTTCGCCGAGAATCACATCGCCCTTTTCGCCTTTCTTGAAGAAGAGCACAAATTTGCCAACTTTGATTGAGCCGACAGCCATCTCAATAGATAATTCTGTTTGCGAAGACTTGCCTTTGAGAGATTTCTCCACTTTCGCCGCGACCTTCACTTTCGTCACCGCTTCCCCTTCCTTTTCCGGTTTGACGTCGGTTACAGAGGTGACCTCAACCAATAGTGCGGTCTCAGACTCCTTTAGCCATTTTGCAATCTGTTCCGCATCCGGTCCCTGAACAACCTTATACTTTGTCAGAGTCCAGGATACTTCAACCTCTCCTTCAGAAGAACGGTGTTCCCACTTGACCATTCCGATGCCTTTCGCAAACCACATACTGGTTGTGCCGCTTTCCATCGGTAACGTGTTTACAACCTTCAGGCAATTCTTGAATACACCTGCAGGAGTTGAAACCTCTTCCACGGCTGCGATGATAGAGGTTATGGTCAGGGGAGCACTATACGTTACTATAGTGCTTGTCCATGAATCTCCTTTCTTTGCGCCAAATTTCAACATTTGCAACTTGTCCAACGTCTGCCCCGCTCGAAACTCCCAGCAGAAAAAGTCTCCTTCCACACAGAATTCAAGGGACGTAGGACTGTCTTCTCCCATAATATTAGTGCGTTTCACCTGGAACCTGCCTTCGCCGAGCTTCTCCGTAATCTCCAGTTTACCGTCTTTCTCCTCCTCTTGCTCTTTCACCTTATATTCCCAGAAATTGCCTTTTGCGAGGGGGATATACTCTTTGGTCGCTTTGACCTCTTCCTGCGCGTAGGAAATTGAAGATAGAACTACGAGCGCCATAATGCACAAAATAATTCTTTTCACAACTGAACTCCTTTCTTGCCAAACCATTACCCCCGCACTAAAGTGCGGGGCTTGTCATCCGCGGACTGAAGTCCGCGGCTTCGTTGCCAAACTATTACCCGCGCACTGAAGTGCGCGGCTTTACTTTTTTTCTGCCGCGAACCGGTTGAGAGTCATTCCCTGTTTTTCAAGATATGTCTTCAGGTCTCCAAAGAGGGCTTCAAATTCATCCTTGCGTGAAGGCTGGAAATAGGCGCTCCAGTAAAAGACTGTGCCCTTGGGAAACTGGTTAATCTTCTTCTTAGCCAGAGCGATGGAGTTGAACTCGTACTGCGCGATGGTCATTCGCCCCCACGAAACGCCGTTCAGGTTCAGTCGGATAGGTATAGAGCCAGACCACTCATAGAGATGATACCCGATTTGTTGGCTCTGCTGCGTGCTGATGCAAAGCGCCTGGATTTCTTCCAGTTTCTTTTTATCGGCAAGCCACCCTATGCCGCATGCGAGAGCGTTTGACAGAGCGCTCTCCAGTCGCCTGAGCCTGTAACTCAGATGCTCTCTGGCGAATCCCTGGTAGTTGAGCATTCCCTTTTTGTCTTTGTATTCCTCGTGAAACTTCCTGAAGCGCTTCCAGAGATGCTCTTCAGCACTGGCTGAGCCGTATTCTTTGAGCGTAGTCGCGGCATCGCAAACGACATCCGGGTTAGCGTTGTCCAGGGCGGCGATTGCTTCGCGTTCAATCTCAGGGCACGGATGAAGCCGCGCCACGTTTGTAAGAACGTCCCAATAGCACTTGTCATCGGCGGAGCGGATTCTGACAATCTCTGCCAGCCGCTTCTTGCCGAGGTCAGGGTCAACACGCAAGAAGTATGCCAAAAGCGCTTCCTCAACTGGACGGGGGCCGTTCAGGTTATTTCCTATGCGGTCGTAAACCTTGTCCACGCACTGCAAAATCGCTTTCGTCGCGTATCGCTGGATAACCTGTGCCGTGTGTTCCGTCGGCTCATAAGGCTGGGCACTTTTCTCAAGTATGCCCGCGAGTGTTTCGTCTAATTCCGGCAGAGTTTCATCCGGCAGTGAGCAAAGCACAGCAACGGTTATGCGCGAGTCCGGGAGTTTCATCTCCTCCAATATGTATTTCCTGCCCTCGTCAGGAGCGAGTTCGTAAAGGCGGCGCAGCGCATAGGAGCGAATATCCCATTTCTCCTTTGGAACCTCCTTGTAAATCCGCCTCACTACCGGCAGCATTACCGGTCCCTTGATGAGACGCCACTGGTAAGTCAGGCACATTGATTGCGTCTGGAGGGGTAAATCATCAAAGGAAGCGGCAATCATAGTCGGCAGTTTGTTTATCACTTCCGGCGGCAGGCTCGGTTTCTCCTCTGCAGCAGTCACGGAGATGGACTCTTCAAGCAGCGTTTTCAGGCAGATGGCTCGCGCTTTGCCGCTCTTCTTCTCTACCGACTTTGAGAGTTGCACGATGATTTCATTTCTGATACTCCTGCGCACCGCTATACGCTCTCTGAACGCCTTTTGCCTTTCCTCCAGTGCTGCTTTATCCTTTTCATCGGGGGGGTTAGGCGACGGGCGCTTCGGGTGGTCTCTATTCAGTCGCATAAGGGCGAGAATATAGATGTAAAATGAATCTACAATCTGCTCCGGAGCCGACAGACTTTTCTCCATCTCTTCAATGACAAGCCCGCGGTGCGGCGAACCAAGCAGCCCCATTAACAGACTGAAGTTGTAAGCACCGTCGCTGGTGCCGTAGTGTCTGACCATTTCCTTGACAGCCTCTTCAGTTCCGAGAAACCGGAGTGTTCGCACCGCGCTTCGCTTACTCTCATATTTGTCAGGTGCGTCTAAGGCAGCGACCGCGTTCTTCAACGTTTCTGTCAGCCACTTCTCATCGGGTTTGGTAATTTCAAAGGTAATAATGTTGGATGTGACAGGCTGGTCCCACTTGGTCTTGACAACGCCTTCTTCATCCTTTACTTCCGTGTTGATTCGGCAGGAGGTCGCATAGAGGCGGTATGTCCCTGTCTTGTCAAAGCAAAGCCATTCGTTCAATTCCAGCGTGATAGTGTAGGGCACTTCAGTAAGAGGGAGCACAGAGCTAAGAACATCTATTGAGACTCCTGCCTCAAAGTCAAAGTACTCGTATATGGGGTCAACCACTCCGTCAGCAGGGTCAATATGCCATTTCTCGGAACCGAGACGCATACCTTCCCCAGAAGTCGTGGCGTCCAACTGATACGTGTTCGGGAGAGTGCTTGAAAACAGGAGTTCCACCACTATAGTCTCGCCCTGTATGAACGTCTTCTTATCGTCCTTCAGACGAAGGACAAAAGTCAAGCCTTTTGGATTCTTATGCACACTCTCCTGATGGTCAGCGAGGAAACGCTTATCGGTCTCTCCTGGACCATCGCCGCAAATGGTGTCTGTGACGCAAAGCGAAAGGAAAAGAGTTACCAGCGTAAGCAGAATTCCTTTCATAATACGCCCCCCTTTCAATCCCGCGGCCGCCTATACATAATTGCAATTCCGTAGAGAGCATAATAACTTCCGCAGTTGGTGTCAAACTTTTCTTTTTACAGCGAAGTAACGCATCTTCAGGGGGTATTGGGAGCAGCGATGCTCTGGAATTCCCTCACGTTGGAACGCGGGGCTTGACTTTATTCCGCGCTGCAGGCAACGCGGCTAACCAACCACGGCAATGAATGCCGCGGCTTCCAATACCACCCATTTTCGCGCGCGTGCGAGGTAATTATCTCCCCACGCTTGCGCGTGGGGCTTCATACTTCATCCTTCATACTTCTGCCTTTCTGACAGCGGGGGGATATTATAGAAATCCTGTAAATTGGAAGGGGCTAAAATCACGTAACTTCTGTTTCGTGCCTGAGTTACCAAAACCGTCAATTTACAGGATTGTGAACAGAAAGCCGAGAGCAGAGAGCAGAGAGCGGGTGGTGCGCGGCTAACCGAAGTTCAACAGATAAGAATTATTTTTAGGAATTTTCGGCGGGTCTTGTAACAGCGCTCTGCGGATTTGTTGACCTTTTTGACCGCGTCGCGCTCATTCTCTTTCCAGACCTCGTGTAGTC
>Ga0315280_10003776_pt1 | contig 22943 bp, 19 predicted proteins | sample YL17G06_40_MG_FD_203697 | JGI IMG/M metagenome (GOLD analysis project Ga0315280, IMG submission 203697) | Sediment microbial communities from Yellowstone Lake, YNP, Wyoming, USA - YL17G06_40 | ecosystem: Environmental > Aquatic > Freshwater > Lake > Sediment | place: USA: Wyoming | collected... | reverse complement strand
GAGAATAGGGGGTTGACGGAGAGAAAACTTAAGAACATGGGTAAGAGAGCGTTAGATGGCCTGCGGAACTAACTGTGATGCTGCCCTGACACCGGAGCTCCTGAAAACGTTCTCATAGGAGCGCGCAGTGAACCTAAGGCGACTGGAGGAATGATTTTTAAAAGAAGGATGAAGACAGATGCTAAGATTTTCATAGTTGAAACCCTCCAGTTTTAAGCTGCCTTCTCCGGCGTAGGTAGTTCCTTGTCTTGATGCCAGCCACAATTGATAAAATTATGGCTGCGGGGGTCAGTATTAATATGCCTAGCGGTATTAGTTGTTCGAGTGACGTGGGGGAAGGTTGTTGAGGAGTGGGGGGGGTAACGGGAGGCGCTGCAGAACTTTGCTTACCTTGTAGCATATCTAGGACTTTGTTTAATAGCTCAGTTGGCTTGCCTACTAGCACGCCTGAGCCATGGCTAACCGAGCGACTTGTAATCCCAGTCTTCAGCTTATGGAAGAGTTCTTCGTTGTCTAGCGGGATATCGACTACTGTAGACTTTGGGTCTGGGTAAAACCATCCCCATTTTATAACATCAAGGTCAGGGGATAAGCTTGAGTTGCTGAAAAGAGGCTTGTTTGAACGAAAATCCCAGGTACCAGAGAACCACGCAACATTTCTGTTAGTCATGTTCAACTGAACTTCAAAGTTTGTTACCAATCGAAGTGATGTGAAAGAACTGTCATCCATGAGGATAGTACCGTTGACTGCTGTTAAGTTCTTGAGTATGACCTCAGGAGCTTGAGGCTTAAGATCTCCATTAGCATCGATCCAATATTGAAGAACGAAGTTTTTATATTCGGTACTTTGAAGCTCGGCTGCAAACTGTACTACACCTGCGACTTTAGTGACATAGATTACTAGAGAGTTTCCTTTCTGAGGTAGTGAAAGCCTTGTCTCGTTTATAAATAAAGGATTCTCGTATTGCGTATTTTGAAAATCTGACCATCCATTGAGCCACATCAATTGTTCAGATCCATCCACCAACATCACTTTCCAAGAGAACTCCCCGGACTTCACCTCTAGGAGGGGCGATGAAGCAGTTATGTTCTCTCCTATAGCAACCTTACCGAGTTTAACGATATTGACATCTTCTTGGTCATTACATATAATTGTGAAAATTATAGTTCCGTTGTTAATAGGTTTATTCATTATTTGGATTTCTTGAAGTTTTATTTGTACCTGTTGAGGCGCAATTGTTTCGGCGTTCACAACATTCAAGGAAAGGGACAACACAAGAACTATGATAAATCCAGTTGAGCCTTGAAATTTCATTAAGCCTTCACCTCCGTGGAGGAGCGGCGAGGCGTAGCCAATAGCGCCAGATCTTTAGCTTCCTCAACCTTCGTCTCGGCGATTAGTTCCATTAGTTCTTTGGCAGTGTCGCTCATACGACTTCCAAGACCAGTCATCAAAAAGAGGTTGCTGAGATCGACGAGAAGGAACACGCGACAAACCGACCTTTTCCAAGCAACTGCTTTTGAACCAACCACATTCGCTGTTGGGATTGTTTTTGCCACAGCTGAGTTGACTGTATCAAGCAGTCTGCTGCCTTTAGGCTCGTACATCAGGACACCAATGTTTCTAACATCGAGATCTAGCATGTTAATGATATCGGGATCTCGCAGCATTATCCATCGTAAAGCATCTTGGTCACCTTTTAGAAACTTGGAGAGCTTCTTCTCTATTTCTAATCCTGTGTGTGTAGGTGCTGCTGTCACTTCTCCCATGTCTATTGGAACGGCGAATGAACGGCTTATGCGCCTTAGATTCCTTGTGTCTACTCCCTCGGTAGTGGGTGATGCAAGGGCAACCTGAAGGTGGGCAAGCGATTCGTCGAAATCGGAAAACTTCTCACGATACTTTGGGTCCACCTTAAGAATCTGGGTGAAAATATTGAAAACTGCCACTGAAACATCATTGAAACATGACTCCCCATAGTGCTCTTTAGCTATTATGTCCAAGTTGCAGAACCGCTCCCTATCTACTTCCCCGTTTGGACCTACTGTTTCAACCACCGTGTTAGTCATAACCCCTGCCCTTAGTGCTCTCGCAACCTGTCCCGGATTGTTGGCAGCAACCAGGGCAGCACTGGTTCCCCCATCGTCGGTGACAACATTACAAACGATGTCTGTCCCATTGAAGCGATTAGCAACGACATCACTAAGGAATCGAATCCACTCCTTGTCAGCCACTAAAGGATAAAGGTTATGTGCATCTCCAGTACCGAAACCAATTTCATGGCCATTCTGTCTTGGATGTAAGTCGAGATATCTTAATATGGATGGCTTTTCAATGTCATCGTCTGTAGTGTGAATCCACAAAAAACTATAATCTGGGAATCTCACTCCCGCGAGCTTATGCAGGGTTATATGAGCCCCATGGGCGGCTTTTACTTTTAGAACAAGTTTCTCAACACAGCGAGAAGCAGTGTAAATCGATCCCATGTATGTGAGCACTGGCATTAGGCTCGACCTCCCCACCTATTGGTTGCGTGGAGCACGCCTTGCCTTGTAATTAAGTAGAGCAGAATGATTTCTAGTGTTGTTAGGATGTAAGCAGCTGACAACGTCAACTGAGAATGAACATTAAGAACTCTGACTATAGATAGGTTCGCATCAATTAACCGTGGCAGACTCATGTATGTAATATAGCCCCCTACGAAAATGATCATCCCAACTAACAAAGCTATAAGAGCAGTTACAGTGCTGAGCCCTCGACTTGCTATCTTCAATATACCAATTTTAGCTAATTTTCCCATTTTTATCCCCATCAGAATATTATCCTGTTTTTAAATATGTACTCATATTACTTATAAATATTTCTATTTGGAACAATGTTCCATTTTTGAACATTTTATACAAAATGTTTAAATTCGCACACGCGTGTGAAGTTGGACAGGGGATAATTATTTGCCTCTTAGTATAAGCGAACGTAAAGGTAAAAAGTACATTTACTACCCAATTTTAGGGTCAAAGAGATTATACCTTGGTAAATCTGACAAACCTAAAAAAGAAAATGTCGAAGAAGCGATGCGACACGTACGTAGTAGAATTGGAGAATATGAGATTGAACTACGAGAACTTGAGAACCTTCTGAATGTGAGAAAAGAGGAACGTGAAGCAGAAAACCCATTCTACAAACTCGTCTTTTTTGACCTCGATGGCGTACTCTACGATAAACCTTGGATTGAAAGCACGGATACTAAGGTCGCCGTTAGCACATGGGATGTACTATTTACAGATATAAAGATGTATGAGGTTCATGAAAAACTCAAACAAAATTATATAAATGGTATTTATGATTATATGGGATGGACAGAAGCAGCGTGTAATGTCCTAAAATCTCTTCGGCTTGATAGGGAAACATTCCAAAAAGTAATTGCATCACGCCCACTTTCACAAGGTAGTTACGAGCTGTTGCATCAACTACATGAAAAAAACATAAAAACCGCCTTAGTCACAGGTAGCTTTGAAGCACTGGCAACACGAGCAAGCAAAGAATTGGGAGGATTCGATCATATAAAGGCTCATTGTACTCTATATTTCGATGAAAATGGTTTCTTGGAAAAATGGAAATTAGAACCAGTTGATTATGTTGACAAAGAAACATTTGTTAAGGAAATTGCAAGTTTAGAAAAAATTCCTCTTGAAAAGTGTGCATATGTAGGTGATGATGTAAATGACGTTGATGCCTTTAAGAATGTTGGTTTAGCTATTGCTTTTAATGCTAAGAAATTAGATGTTCTCAAAGAAGCGGATATAATTATCGAAAGCAGAGATTTAATGGCTATATTCCCACATCTCATTCATCAAAGGGAAAAAATAAAACCGATCAAAAAAGAATAAAAATTACATCATGAGTGAGCGTAAGATGAACTGTTTTCTTGAAAATCTGTATCGAAAATAATAGTTGTATTTTATGCCTTTTATCCATTTTTAAAATATGATGTCGGCGATAAATATGATGAATGATACAGTTCTTATGTAACTCTGATTATTTTTGTTGTTTTTTGTGCTTTGTGGATTATCAGGAAAAACTTATAGATCAATCAAGGCATATTATTAATCCATGGGGTGGAAAGAGACCGACGACAGGCTCATCAGGCGAGGAGAACTCATCCTAAACCTAGAATCACTCAAAAACCACAGAAAAGAACTCGAAAACATGAACGAGGGCAGACCAGGGCCCTGCTACAAGCTAGCCAATAGCTACATCCAGCTCCTCGCCGCCATCCGATACCTCTACTAGATGCCCTACCGACAGCTCGAGGGCTACACCAGGATCCTCCACAGACTCGTCCCAGAACTCCCACAGGCCGACTACTCAGGACTCAGGAAACGCATCTTCCGCCTGCCCGTCGACCCGTACCAGCACCTCAAGGAGACAAACGACCCCGTCACCATCGCACTGGACTCCACCGGCGTCAAGGTGGAGAAAGCAGGAGGCTGGATCGAGAGGAAACACGGCAAGAAGAAGCGGTACGTGAAGCTCCACTTCGCCGTAAACACAGTGACCCACGAGGTGGTGGACATGGAGGTCACTACGGATGATGTCCACGACTCCAAGGAGGTGCCTGGGCTGCTGGACGAGGCGGAGGGGAACGTCCGGGTGGTGAAGATGATTGGGGACGGTGCATACGACTCTGGGATGGTCTATGGGGAGCTTGAGGAGAGGCGTATAGAGGCCGTCATAAGGCCCAGGAGGAACGCTAGGTCGGATACGGGGTCTTCTGCTAGGAGTGTGGCGGTGGGCCTGATCAGGGAGCTGGGCTATGGGACCTGGGCGGAGCTGGTGGGCTACGGTGGGAGGTGGGCTGTGGAGACGGCTTACTCGACGTTTAAGCGGGTTTTCGGGGAGAACGCCATGGGTAGGAGCCTGGGGAGCATCGTGGTGGAGTTGGCGGGTAAGGTGGCTCTCTATAATATGTTGGTCAACATGTGAGGAGATTGTGGGATATGGTGGGCGGGGTTCTGTGTCATTTAGGAGTGGAGGTATTGATGGTGGGGTGTCTATTCTAAATAATTTCTAAACACCCTAGCGCGCGCTCGCGAAAATTTTAGTTGAAGACAACCTAATTCCACAAGAAACATTAGATGATTTCTGGACATTACGAAATCTCAGAAATAGTGCGGTATATGGAGCTTTTACTATCGCACAAGCTAATGCAAAATTTGCTTTAGAAACTTTTAAAGAAATTTTATATAGTATCGACTCGATGCTGGAGTAACCACTTTGAAAGACACCATGGATAACAGATATGTTTCGCGCGCGCCTGACCTGAACCCGATTTGGTTCGAGTCCGGCCCGGCCCACCACAGAGGTTTTGAAAACTTTATCCCAATTGGCCTAAAGCAATTGGAAATAGTCGCAACAAGTTATCACGCGTCATTTAGGGATTCGAAAGCTTCATCTAACCTCTGTCTTGTACCCGAGAACCTCCCAAGATACTACTAGTAGCTGTTGAAGAACAGGGTGAACGAGTCCTGTTCTCTTCTCAACTGTCCTCGGACCTAATTTTAAACCCATAATCTTGTCAGCGATCAGTTCGAAGCTATCAAATAATGGTTGAAGGTTTACACGCGGCGGCGTGTGTTCGAAACATACGGCAGTGACTGCTTTCTTTTCAGGGATTTTTAATGAAAGGAGTTTTATGCAATCCCCAAGTGCACTGACGTTACCTTGGTAGGGGTGTAGAAGGTTAACGGACCAGTTCTCAGCAGGTAGTCCATTATCTCCAAAAGGTCTGACTATCTTGAATTCAAGACCCCAGCGTCCTGAGATTAATAGATCAGGTGTTCTTTGTGTATGAGTAAGGTCTCTGTATTTTCCGTGATTTAGAATCTCTGCTATTTTCCTTACTAGTTGAGGTTCAGCCCAAGGCCCTACGCCTGGTTTAAATTTTCCGTAGGATACACGGGATGAGTCGATTTCTATTAGAGCGTCAGCAATATCTGACGATATTTCTTTAAGGCTCAGTTTAACTACCCCCTTCGCGTGGTATGAATAACGTTATTTTATTAATAAAATTTCAAATTGTAAGTCTTGTTATTGAGTTGAGCAGCTCCTCTTGATGAGTCTTTTGAGGTGAATGTGATGATAAGATCACACCGCGGAGGTCGCCGGTTCAAGTCCGGCCCTATCCAATAATTATAGATGTATACGTTACGCGCCACGCGTGAAAAAGACTCGCACCTAATTAGGTGTGAAAACCGCTCGTTCCGCATAGCTACATATTCAGAATGATTGAGATTGTAGCATCTCCCGAGCCTGTAGAGATCTTCATTACCCTTCTGGAGTTTAACGCTCAAAGTCGTTCAAACAAGCTTTCGCCCTACAATAAAAGCCTCACACGCGAATGAAAAAAAGGGGAATTTTGCGGGGGATATCTCCACGCTGGGGTGGGTTCGAATCCCACCCTCCGCACTTATAAACAAAATATCCGCACTTTCCAAGACTGGACAATTATGAGCGAATTCCATAGGGGAAGGTTTCTTATATAAAAATTTAAACATCTTTTCGCACATGGCTATTAACCGATGGTTGCAGTAGCTGAAGTAGAAAAAAATATCGTCTTAGACCGTATTTCAAAAGGTAAAGTTTGGCTTACTATAGACCGTGCAAGATTCCGCATCGATAAGAATATCATCCACATTCGTTTCTGTTCAACTGATAAACAAAGCAGTCCAATGTATAAGTTTAATATAAATCCTAATACTCTTAGTGCCGATTATGAAGTGTGGATATGCGGCAATTCTTATATTTATTATCTTATTCCTATAAATACTATTAGTCGAATTTATAATGATCCTGAAAGTTATGTTGATCGTCGCCATCCCGAAATTCGCGTTGTCTCAGTTAATGTGGAAAAGAACACAGTCACCTACGCCAGAGGGGGTAAAACATTGAATCTGACTCCTTATTTCCGTGAAACTCTTGAGTGAGACTAACTGTCCAAAGTTCCAATAACGCCTGGGTATGAACAAATTACCGCATATGGTAAAGGTGGAACGGCTTAATTGTCCGCTAGGAAATAACTGAGTTCCATTCCTAGGGTTCCATTGTTGAAATTGAAGCGGGCAGGGCTACTAAACCTATCTAAAACCACTACATTTCCAGCTCATTCTCGCTATGAAGGCGAGGGTGTGAACGAGGATGTGAATCTATCCCCCCGCACCAAGTTTCTGAATCATGACGCCCCAGAAGGCAGTCTAAACACGTAACCATGGCTTTTTAAGCGTCTAAAAAAAAGAAAATGGGACGTTCTCTGCCATTTAGCCCCAAAAAAGGAGTGGGTTAGCTTCCGTTTCCCTTGCGTGATAGCTTCTCGAAGACCGAGACGGGCTTCTTAGCAGGCGCCTCTTCCTGTTCCGTTGGACTCTCCTCGGGGCTCCCGCCGCCTTCATGGACGCCATCCTTCGTCTCTATGGTCTTGGAGACCCTCTCAAAGACCGAGAGGTAAGCTGGGACGCAGGCGGCCTTCTCAACCCGCACCGGCTCCGCCACTAAACCTAGTTGAGGGGGACAGCTCCTGTCCTCGAGCATCTCGGAGACCACCTCCACCGCCTTATCCTCATCCCTCACCCTCTCAGGTTTGACGTCGAAGCCTTCGGAAGCGTTCACCTTGTTGCCTGTGTCCTGCGAATCGCCTAAGATCTTAGAAAAAATTTTCTGGAAGTTCTCGCTTGGCTTATATTTTTTCTCAGGTTCCTTCTCAGCTATTTCCCTTGGCAATTCTTGAGCTATGTTTTTTTGTGATCTATTGTAGTTTTCATGTACTCGATCTAGGATTTCCTGTGCCACGACTCGTTTAGTCATCGTCATACCTACACTATCCTACCGTCTGAGCTCTTAATCTTATTCTATTAGTTAAATAAATTATGAATTCGGAAAATGGTTTCCGGATCATATTATTTCAAAACCACGTGTTTAGGACATATAGGGTATAATCCATATGTCTTCTATCTATACATGATTCATAATACTTTTACGTTATGAATATTCCTTCATTCATTCGAGATGAAGCTAAGATGTTAGTAGCTCAACAGAAATACGATACAGATCAGGAGAGGATAGAAGAGATAGCGAGGGTATCCAGGCCTCAGGTCTCGGTTATTGGGCTCGGAGGCGCCGGATGCAACATCGTCTCGTGGATCAAGCAGAGAGGCGTGGTCGGCGGACGACTCCTCGCGCTGAACACCGACGCGAACCACCTTTCGATCTGCAAGGCTGACAAACGGATTCTGATAGGAGAGAAGACGACCCACGGCCTCGGCTGTGGAGGCTATCCACAGAAAGGCGAGCTGGCCCTGAGGGAGAGTTACGAGGAGATCATGAAGGAGATAGCCGGGTCAAGCATCGTCTTCATTCTCGCCGGCCTCGGAGGAGGCACGGGCACGGGAGCATCCTGCGCCCTCGCCGAGATGCTGAAGGGTAGGGGAGCCCTCGTAGTTGGGGTAGCAACCATCCCCTTCGCTATCGAGAGGGTCAGGATGGAGACCGCCAGGGCCGGCATTGAGCGGCTCAAGAAGGCTTGCGACACCGTCGTGACCATAGACAACAACAAACTAGTGAAGGTAGCCGGAGACCTGCCATTCCAGGAAGCCCTCGGCGTCGCGAACGAACTCGTCGGCGTCTTCGTCAAGGACATCACGGAGACCATCACCACCGCGAGCCTCATCAACCTCGACTACATGGACCTCCGCGCCGTCATGGAGAAGCGGGGCATAGCCGCCATAGGCGCTGGCTGGGGTCAGGGGGACGATAGGGTTGAGAAGGCCGTTAAGATCGCCCTAGAGGGGCAACTGCTGGACATAAACGATGTCACAAAGGCCTACGGTGTGCTGATACACGTCTCAGGCGGAGAGGACCTCACCCTAGAGGAGGTCTACAGGTCCGGAGAGATCGTCACCAGAGCCATTTCGCCGAAGTCAAAGATCGTCTGGGGAGCCAAGATCAACCCTGAGATGCAGGGGAGCGCCCACGTCTTCGTCTGCCTCACGGGCGTCGAGAGCGCGTTCCTTAGCGACAACCAGAAGAAGAAGATGTTCAAGTTCTTCTAGCTACCCATTCTCCTTTTTTCCACTTATTTCTCAGCTGAACTCTAAACTAGGCTGATAGGAGCTTTTCGAGTCTGATAATCGCCGGAATGAAGACGCAGCCGATTTTCCTCCTGCATCCGTTCTCGTCGCCCCGATAATCGCATTCTTTGCAGAGAATAGCCTCTTCCTTCATCGAGCTCTAACTCCTCTTCAATATGCTTAATGGCTATATGATGTTATCTCGTTTAAAAGAAAATTGAAGCCAGGCATCAGAGGGAATCTATGAAGCCTCTGACCATAATCTCCCTCAGAAACCACGTTTTTATCGAGACGTGGAGGTTAAAGACAGTCGCCATTGATATGCTTAAAGTTTAAAATACGCCGCATCTACTAGTTTCTGGAGATTATCATGTCTGAGAAGGCTTCTATCCTGAAGGATTACGCCGAGTATATCTACGGCACCATCGATAAGGCCGTCGAGGGACTCACCGAGAAGGAGATGATGTGGAGACCAACAGAGCAGTCAAACAACATCGAGTGGATCCTCAACCACCTAGCGAGGCTTAGTAACGTCTCCCTGCCGAGGATAATCAGCGGCGACCCGAACTTCACGCCCAAGGGCTGGCCACAGGACTACAAGGACCAGCACTACGCGATGGAGAAGATGGTCAAAGATATTCAGGCCGGGAAGAAGGCGGTCCTTGGGGGCATAGGGAAGCTGACGAACGCCCAGCTGGAGGAGGAGATACCCCTCTGGGGCGGGAAGCAGAAGCGGAAGACCGGGCTCTTCGCCTACCTAGGCGAGCTGATCCATCACAAGGGCCAGATAGCATACATAAGGGGCACTGTAAAGCGGCTCAAGGAGAAGGACCCCAAGTTCCTGGCTTAGGAACCCCTTTCAACGGCTAACTCAAAAACCCTTTTTCTTAGCTTATTTTCAGTCAGGGAGATCCAAAAAAGCAAGCATGCAGGCCTGTCCTGCCCTGACAGAGAATATCTCTTCTTTAGCGGGCTTTTTAGTAAGTGCACAATTTTCATCGGACTGTTGGGACGAAGCCCTTTTTTTTGGATTCTTTGTCTGACTGAGTCCTAAATGGGCTGAATGACCGCTAATTATATACGCGGATTAGACAGTTGATCTATACGGAAATTCTAGGTGAAAATGATGACGGTAAAAACCAACCTGATTAAGGAATTCGCCCTGATGGGTTTCGACAGACTCGATAACACCACGAAGGACCTGAAGCCGGAGCAGCTCGACTGGAAGAGCTGCCCCCAGGCAAACACGGCGAGGTGGGTTCTCACTCACATCTCGGAGGAGCTGAATGTCTATATGCCAAAGTTCCTCGGAACGGCACCGCCGGCGAAGTGGCCAAAGGACTACGTCGGGAACACGAGCTACAAACTGGAGAAGATAAGGAAGGACATAGAGAGAGGGAAGAGAGGTCTCAAGGCCGGGCTCAACAAGCTGACGAACGAGAAGCTGGAAGAGGAGATCAGCGGCTGGGGCGGGAAGAAGCCGAGGCAAGTCTACATAATGTCGATGGTCGGCGAGTTCTTCCACCACGAGGGGCAGATAGCCGCGATACTGGGCGTCGAGAAACGGATCAAGGGGCAGAAGTAGCCCCACCCAACTTTTTATTCAACGGATCAGAAACGCTACATGTTACTGGGGGAGTCAGCGATGAGGATCGGCGTAACCTGTTACCCTAGCGTCGGGGGCAGCGGCATCCTCGCCACGAGGCTCGGGGTAGAGCTCGCGAAACGGGGGCATGACGTGCACTTCATCACCTACGAGCGCCCGGTCGCCATCCAGGGCGTCGACCAGGAGGGCGTCCACGTCCACATGGTCAACGTCATCGAGTACCCGCTATTCAAGTACCCGCCCTACACAGTCGCCCTAGGCTCAGCGATGGCCAGGGTCTCCGAGCAGCAGAAGCTCGATATCATGAACGTTCACTACGCTATCCCCCACGCCACAGCGGCGTTCCTCGCGAGGGAGATAACCGGCGTCCCGTACGTCGTCACCCTACACGGCAGCGACGTCACTATACTCGGAAGCGACCCATCGTACATGGCCGTTAATACATATTCCATTAACAGGGCCGACGCCGTCACGGCCGTCTCCAGCTTCATGCAGCGCGAGGCATACGAGAGGCTCGCCATAAAGCACGAGATCAGGGTCATCCCCAACTTCGTCGATCCTGACCTCTACAGCCCTGCCCCATGCGAGGCGGTGGAGAGGGGGCCTGAGGGGATCGTGATAACCCATGTCAGTAATTTCAGGCCAGTCAAGCGTATACAGGACCTCGTCTACGCGATGAGGATAGTGGTCAAGGAGGTCCCCAGCGCCCGGCTCATGCTCGTGGGCGACGGACCAGACAGACACGGCATAGAGAAGCTGATAGAGCATCTCCACCTCGGCAGGAACGTCACCCTGACCGGCTTCAGGAACGACGTCGCTAACATCTTCAGGTGCAGCGACATAGGCGTCCTCTGCTCAGAGACGGAGAGCGCGCCCCTCACCCTCCTGGAGGGGATGAGCTGCGGCATACCGATGGTGGCTACGAGCGTCGGAGGCATACCCGAGGTGGTCCAGGATGGGGTTAACGGCCTACTAGTCCCGCCGAAGCAGCCGGAGGAGCTGGCCGAGGCAATACTTAAGCTTGTCAAGGACGTGAAGCTGAGAGGAAAACTCGGTGCAGCGGCCCGCGGGGCAATCCTGGAGCGGTTCACCGCCGAGAAGGTCGTCAAGGCCTACCTCGAGACGTTCGAGGGGGTCATCAGGGTCTAGAGGTTCACGTAGAAGACCGACGAGTTGGGGGTCCCCGCGGAGTACTGGCGTGCGAAGAGCCCCGTGAGATCCCTGACACCGGAGGCCGCGGCCAAGTCGATCCAGAGCCAACTAACTTCCTGCCCGTACTTCTCTGGGCTAAACCTGCCGAAGGCCGAGGAGAGGTAGCCCTCGACCTCGCCCAGGAGGACCTGCTTCGCCCTCATCTCCTGCATAGGCTCTTCTCTCTCAGCGACCTTCCCGAGCCTTACCTTGACGGCGTCTATCTCCGCCAGTAGGCCCTGACGCCGTTCCATGAGCCCTGAGTATACGGCGTCTAGGGCTTCACCTATATGGACGTGGGCCTCTAGGAGCTTCACCTCGTTTCCCTCCCTCTTCGCCTGGACCCAGGCGCCCAAGGCGCTGAATAGCTCCTCACTTACCAAGGTGGGGAACCCCCTCATAGCCAGTTTTCTAGCCATGCCCTCATTCCAGGGGGTGTTGTAGAACGTCCTGGTGTACCTGAGGTAGACCGGGAACGGGATTCCCAGCGCCCTGGCACCGGGTATCACCTCCGCGTAGTAGCTCGTCTCCCCGGGCCCCCCGACATGGGCGAGGACAGGGAGGATAGAGTCGACTATGATCTGCCTAGAGTCGACCCTAGGCGTTATTCTGCCCGCGATCTCCGAGAGGTCCGGCTCAGCGGCGTTGAAGGAATATGCGTACACCTCGTCGCACCTGCCGCATCTGCCTTGGACAGAGGCTGAAGAAGAGCCTTCGACCCTCCTGTACTTCAGCTCGATCCTATTCCCGTGGCAGCTGGGGGTTGAGCACTCGAGGAAGAACGGGACATAGTCGTCGTCCCTCCTCCCTATCTGGGACCTGAAGCCGAGCCCCTCGATGAGGTCGACGGCTCTGTTAGAAGCCTCGACGAATAGACTCCTCCTCGGCTCGCTTAGGAGAAGCTCGTAGCCCGCCTGGAAGAGCCTCCTCGCCTCCGGGTCCGAAGCCACGAGGAAGGGTATGCCAAGACCCCCCTCGACGTTGACGAGCGACGCCAGAGTCTTGGTCGACCAATCTGAGACGTTCTCTGTGGAGTAGTAGCCGTTCCTGAGGATCGTGAATATGTGTGAGAGGTTCTGCAGCGCCCTCTGCTGTGCCCCCTGCTCGACTCCCCTGAGGAGACCCCTGTAGTTACCCTCGATCTTCTCGATGGTCTTACCGAGCCATGCCTCATCCGGGTTGGGGAGGTTGTGGATGGGGGAGCCCACGTACTCCGGTGGCGCGGGGTAGGACACGAGGAGCCCACGGGAGGAGGAACTGGGAGTCCTCATGTTCAAGAGCTCAGGCTGGACCCCATCGTAGTCGGCGACGAAGAAGATCGGAACGAAACCATCCCTGCCCAGGTGGCTGATGGCGTGGATGTAGACCATCTTGTTTAGAATCAGGCTTGAACCGCCGAGGCACATCGGCTGCTGCCCGGCCTCCACAACGCCGTTACAGAGGCGATCCAATGCCTCGGAGACGGGGCCGGTGAGGACGCCGAGGCTCCTCATCTTCCTCCCGATGGTCTTCGCCAGCTCCTCTACGCCCTCCTCCTCCGGCTTGTAGCTCTTCCGGGCCTCGACCAGAGCCTTATATGCCTCTCCCATGGTACGCGGGATGAGACCCCATAATTCCCTGGCGGCCTCGGGGCTCTCACCTCCGTAAAGGTATCTCGTGTATAGGTTATGCAGAGGCGTAGCATTCTCGTCCAGGGCCAAGGCTGAACCCTCAGGGTTATAACTGCTGATTCCCGGGAGCTAATAAAAACCCTTGCAGGGCCTCGGCTACTCCAGCTTAAGAAGCCTCGCCGCGTTTCCGTGGAATATCCTCTCGACGCTTCCCTCGTCGAGGCCCATCGCCCTGCACTCCCTGACCTGCTCCTTAAGGTAGTCCTCCGAGAAGCCCCGTGGGAAGTAGCTTGAGTCCGTGCCGAAGACTATCCTCTCAGCTCCGACGGTCTCGACGGCCTTCCTGAAGAGGTCTCGGAGTGTGAGGGGGTAGGGCATCCAGGCCATCCACTGGTTGGAGCCGGAGGTGTCTATGAGGACGTTGGGGCAGCTCCAGCATAGCTGGAGGAGTTCCCTGAGGTAGCAGGCGCCGAAGTGGGGGATGACGAACTTCAGCGTCGGGAACGACGCGGCGACCTCCCAGAGGCTGAGAGGATTGAGGTTGTGGAGGTTCCTCGCGGGGCCCCCGCCCCCTCCCAGAACGCCGAAGTGGATGAGGACAGGAATATCCAGCCTCTCAGCCACCTCCCAGACGGGGTAGGCTGCCTTGTCGTCGATTGGACGCGTCAGCGCCGAGGCTATCATCTTGTATCCTCGGAGGCCCAGCTCCTTCACCGCCCTCTCCAGTTCCACGGCGGCGTCCTCCGAGAAGAGGTCGTGGTGGGCGAAGCCCGTGAACCTGTCAGGGTGCATCCTGACGATGCGCGCAAGGTTGTCGTTTCCGCCGCCCATGACGAAGTTGACGCGCTCGACGCCCTTCCTGTCCATGTCGGCGACCCAGCGCTCCGCCTGCTCCTCGTCCGTGTGGCTGCCGGACTCGGGCGGGTCGAAGCCCCACCTGCGTCTCCACTCCTCGCGGTACCTGGCGGTCTGCTCGATGATTATCTTTGCCTTCTCCTCGCCGTACTTATCAACTATCGCCCTGCTGTAGCTTGAGCCTCCTCCCATTGACCGTTGAATGGGGAAGTGGGCGTGGAAGTCCAGTACCTTAAGCCCATATAGGTTCATTCGGATTGCCCCGATACTGAATGGGGCTCAACGGCGGGTTTTAAGGGTTTACAGTAGGTTCTCGGTCTTCTTAGCCTCGTAGAAGGGGCCGCTCTTGGCGAGGGACTCTTCCAGGAAAGCCTCGGCGTATCCACAGTCCGCCTGCGCACCTCTCAGCTCCGCCTTCTTCAGGCTGAACCTCTCATAGTAGCCCCACGTAAACTTGTCGAGCTGACTCTTGTAGCAGCCGAGCGCCTCCTTCTTCCTGTTGAAGGACGCCGTCACGTCGACTAGGATGTGGGGGCTTGGGATGAGCGTGTTTACCTCCATGAGGAGTAGCCTATCAACGAGCCAAGGCTCTGAGTAAATTGTGGTATGCGCCGCCCACTCTATCGCCTCCTTAACCGCTTCGTATGCTAGCTTGTGCTCCCTGTGGTAGTCAAATGGGAGGTGGGTTATGACTGCCCTCGGCCTTCTGTCCACGATGACGTCAGATATCTTCTGTATCAGACGGGTGCTGAGAACGACCTCCCTCTCCTCGAGGACGATGGGCTCCCGTACCCTAAGAGCATCGGATGCCTTTAGAAACTCGTCCCGTCTCTCAGGTGGATTACAGGTCAGGCAGAGGATATCGACGCTTTGTCCCCTCGCAGCGTGAAGCGCAAGCGTTCCCCCGCACCCCAATGTCTCATCATCGGGGTGTGCGACGACCGCCAATATTCCTTCGACCATCGTTACGTCCTAAATACTGGATGGTTAAAGAGGTTTTCAGTCTGAGGTCTTCGAGCGCGCGCATCCACAGAACACGAAGTTTCAATGTAGATGGACACTTTCACTCGTCCCTCCCACCTCTAGGATGCTGCGTCTCATTTAAGAGGCCTGAGTCGGTGGAGGGGCACTGCGAATGGTCACCCGTGCCCCGTACGAGGCCAGCGGCGGCTTCGAGCCCGCCCTGGAGATGCTTGAGAGGCGAGCCGCGACCAGGCTCCTAGCCACGGGCGTCCAGGGGATCGATCACCTCGTCGGGGGACTAGAGCCGGGTCTCATGTACCTCTTCTACGGTACGGAGAGGGGCGGCCTCCCCGACAGGCTCCTCCACCACCTCCTCATAGAGGCCGTCAGGGATGGCGAGGGAAGGGCGATCCACGTACTCTGCGGAAACTACCGCCGCTCTAGGACCACCCTCGACATGGAGCTCCTTCTCAGCCTCGCCGAGCGTGCTCGCCTGGACATCCGTGAAGCCTTCGGCAGGATCCACATCGTCTGCGCCTTCTCCGAGCGACAGCAGGTGGAGGCCGCCGACCATGTCGGGGAGATACTTGAAGCGGAGGAGGGCGTCAGGCTCGTCGCCGTCCAGCAGGTCGCCAAGCTCCTCCCCAGCCCCCCGCCGATCGGCAAGGTGATCCCAGAGGACCTCGGGGGCATGGCCTCGCGCCTCAAGAGGCTCTGCGGCGAGGCCGGTATACCACTCATCGCCACGTGCGGCGTCTCTCAATACGGGAGACCCGTGCCCGCCCCCGGCGGCGGCAGCCACCTAAGCCATCTCCCTAAGGTCACATGCTACCTCAGGATACTCAAGGGCGGTGGGGCCACCGCCTACCTCCTCAACCACCCTGACGGGGCCCGCGTCGGCAAGAGGATCGACATCGACGAGGAGGATCTCGGCCTCGGTAGGACGACTAAGAAGATGAACAGGCAGAGACTCCAGGAGCGTATGCTCTGCCTCAGGGATCGCTACAGGCGTGCCCTAGGTGACGACTCGACGCGGGCCTCCTTCGACAGCCTCTGGGCGGCGTGGTCCGTGGAACAGGGCGCCATGAGCTACGGCGACGCCCTCTCCGCCCTTGACCTCCTTGCCCTGACCGCCTCCGTCGACAGCCGTCACGAGATGGAGGCCCCGAAGGCGGCTGGCGAAGAGACCAGGGGGCTCCTCCAGAGGCTCACGGAGGGCAGCAGGCCTGAGGATTGAGGGCTGGCTGACGGACATCGCCCTCCGCGGCGACGAGGCCATCCTCCGGATCAGAGACCTCTCCGGGGCCGCATCAGGCTCGCCGACGGGTATCACCCAGACTTCTACGCCGAGACCAGAGGCGTGGAGCCGTGGGAGCTTAAGAGCCTCCTTGAGGAGCACCCCAAGATCAGGCGCATCACCGTCGAGACCCGTGTCTCTTCAATAAGCCGTAACTGTGAGGAGACAGTCGCCAGGGTCAGGGTCGGCAGGGTCGACTGGGGAAGTACGCCGACCTCGTCAGGAAGGCGGCCGAGAGCGTCCTCGCTCCCTTCGAGGGCCCGGCTGAAGAGGCGTTAACTATAAAGACCACGAGGCTGCTTTTAACCAGAGATCGGGATGTCCGACATATCGCAGTTGCCACCCAACGTCCAGGAGCGGATAGGCAGGCTCCAACAGCTACAGAACACAATGCAGCAGCTCCTAGCCCAGAGGCAGAGGCTCGAAGCCGAGATGAGCGAGTCAGAGAGGGCGCTCAAGACCCTGGAGGAGACCCCCGCGGAGGCGAAGACCTACAGGTCAGTGGGAGCCATCCTCGTTGAGCGCGACAGAGAGACGCTGATGAAGGAGCTTAAGGAGAGGATGGAGTTCCTGGAGATGAGAAAGAAGGTCCTCGAGAAACAGGAGGGCAAGACGAAGGAGAAGCTCCAGGACCTACAGGAGACCCTCCAGAAGGAGTTGAGCGGCGTCAAGTAAAAATTGTTGAAAAGCTCTCCTAAACTCACTTCTTTAGAAACTTAGAGAAGGCACTTGGCTGTTTCTGCTGATCGACCGTCGCCTTCTTCACGGCCTCGTCGCTCCTCCTCAGTGGCGTCGGGTCGACGCCGAGCTTGAAGAGCCTATTCATGGCGTCGACGGCGTCTGCTGAGGCGCCGTAGTCCATGCTCGCCAGCCTAGAGGTCGGAACGAAGATAGAAGTCCAAGAGATGCCATGCTCGACGCATTCCTCTAACATGCAGGCATTCAGGCCAGAGATCGCGCCCTCCCTGACCGGCGTCCCTCCGGCTCTGGGCGTCTCCCTCGGGACCGTGGAGAACTCGAAGAGCTTTCCCTCAGACGATACCGCGCTGAAGGGCAGTCCTTCCAGGGCGATGACCTCCGATACCCCCTTCCTCTTCAGCCAATCAGTGAGGCTCTTACCAACGATGTAGGAGCCCTCAGCGGGGATCATACTCTCGGTGACGACGAGAAGGAGCCTTCTTTCCTCGTCACAGTAGATCCTGAAGCAACCCATCTGCTTCCCGTCGACCAGGAGGACCAAGGGCGGGATATGAATCGACTTCACGTCGGCGACCTCCTTGAGCCCCTTGTTCCTAGCGATGAACATCAGCGCCGTATTAGCGACGAAGCCTGCCCCAGCGAATCCAAGGACCGCCGTGTAGCCCTTATAATTAAGCTTAGCTGACTCGACTATGCTTACCTCAGACATAATATCAACCCTAGAGACGCGTCATCCCCATTTAATATATTCCAGCGGAATATTAAGGTGAGACGCCGAATCCATCCCGAGGGTGCCGCCATTTGGAGTTAGATTACAGTGCCTTGAAGAGCAGCATCAAGGGTAGGGTCGCCGTCCTCTGCCACCATAATGCCGATCCTGATGCCCTATGCTCAGCCTACGCGGCGAAGGAGTTCGCCTTAAGGCTCGACGCGGCCGAAGCCGATGTGATTGTCCCAGGCGGCTTGAGCACCCTCACAAGGAGGGTCGTAGATGGGCTAGGCATCGAGGTGGCAGAGGAGAGCCTGCCAAGTGACTTTGATACGGTGATCATCGTCGACACCGGCAACATCAGCCAACTTGAGGAGCTGGGGCAGTGGCTCATCGACCACGAGGCGACGAAGATTTTCATAGACCACCACATTCGTTCACCCGAGATAGAGGCCGTAGCCTCCTCATACATCGTCGACGAGTCGGCCGTCTCCACCTGCGAGATCATCTACAGGATCTATGAGGCGCTGGGGGTCGGGTTGACGGAGAAGGCAGCGCAGGGTCTCCTTATAGGCCTCGTATTCGACTCCAAGCACTTCTCGATAGGAAGCACAGAGACGTTCAGGGTGGCCTCTGAGCTTCTACGGCGCGGGGCAGACCTATCAAAGGCTTTGGCGCTTCTGACATCGTCGATGGAGGCATCGGAGAGGATAGCCCGTCTCAAGGCTTCGCAGAGGATGAACACGTACAGGTTGGGCGGGTGGCTGGTGGCCGCCACGAGCCTTGGCTCCTTCCAGTCCTCGGCGGCACGCGGCATAATCGGCCTCGGCGCCGACTTGGTCATAATAGCGGGGAACGATAAGGAGAGGCTGAAGGCGAGTATGAGGTCGACTGACCAGTTCCACGCCGCGACGGGTATCCACCTCGGCAGGGACATCGCCCGACCCCTGGGCGAGGAGTTCAAGGGCGCCGGGAGCGGCCACCCCACCGCGGCCGGGGTGAACGGCGAGGGCGACCACGAGTTGTTCCTTGCGCGGGCCATGGATATCGTCAAGTCGAAGATATCAGAATCCGTGAAATGCCTCAAGCAATCCGATTAGGATTCAATACTTGCCATATATCATAGATATAACTAATATATCGGGAGGCGTTCATTTTATCGAAATCTCAGAGGGAGCTGAGCTTTGGGCGTCGTCGAAATCAGGGGATTAACCTACTCATATCCCAACGCCTCAGCCCCAGCTCTAAAGGACGTGAACTTCAGCATAGGCGAGGGTGAGTTCGTCCTCCTCACCGGGCCAAGCGGCTGCGGCAAGACGACCTTCTGCAGGTGCATAAACGGCCTCGTGCCCCACTTCTACAACGGCGATATGAAAGGCGAGGTAGTGGTCGACGGCCTCTCCACCACGGACCACGAAATTATCGAGCTTGCCCAGAAGGCCGGCCTAATCTTCCAGAATCCAGACAACCAAATCTTCGCCCTGACCGTCGAGAAAGATGTCGCCTTCGGCTTGGAGAACCTCGGCGTACCGAAGCAGAAGATGGTTGAAGAGATCGACAGGGTCCTCAGCTTGGTCGGCATACAGCAGCTGAAGGAGAGGGGTACCCACGAACTTTCCGGTGGACAGAAGCAGAGGCTCACCATCGCCGGCGTACTAGCCATGCACCCGAAGGTAATAGTGATGGACGAGCCGACGAGCTTCCTCGACCCCCTTGGTGCGAAGAAGATCTTCGATGTCCTCGCCGCCCTGAACAGGGAGCACGGCATGACCATCCTCCTCATAGAGCACCGCATGGACCTCGCCGTCAAGTACGTCAACAGGATCATCGTCTTCGACGAAGGAAAGGTAGTGAAAGACGGTTCACCCGGCGAGATCTTCTACTCAGACGAGACAAGGCTCATCGGCGTCGGTATACCTAGGGTAGTTGAACTATCGCGGAGGCTGAGGAACAGGGGACTAAGCGTCGAAGGCGCGCCACTCACCTCCGAGGAACTCCTAGCTCAATTGAAGTCGAGGCTCGGTCCGGTTAAAAGAGGCGCCGAAAAGGGAGCCATAAAAGGCCTGAACGAGCTGGCGGGGGAGCACAGCCATAGCCCTCTGGTTAGGATCGAGGGCGTCTCCTTCACCTACCCGACTGGAGTCAAGGCCCTCGACGACGTCTCCCTCACAATCAACAGCGGCGAGTATGTCGCCATAATGGGAGAGAACGGCGCTGGGAAGACGACATTAGTCAAGCAGATGAACGGGCTCCTCAGACCCCAGGAAGGAAAGGTCTACGTCGACGATTTGGATATCTCCAAGACCAGCGTCGCATCAGTTGCCCGCAGGGTCGGCCTAGTCTTCCAGAACCCTGACGACCAACTCTTCGCGGAGGATGTCGAGGAGGAGATAGGCTTCGCACTCCGAAACTTCGGCTTCCCCGCCGAGGTCGTGTCCAAGCGGGTCGAGTGGGCCCTCAACCTACTAGACTTGGAACGTTATAGAAAGTCGAGCCCCTTCATCCTGAGCGGTGGAGAGAGGAAGCGTGTCGCCCTCGCCTCCGTCTTAGCCTGGGACCCAGACATCCTCGTCCTCGATGAGCCGACCATCGGCCAGGACTACGGCCAGAAGGAGCGGCTTAGGCACTTCCTGCAGCAGCTCAGGGCACAGGGGAAGACCGTCATCATAGTAACCCACGATGTCGAGTTCGTCGCAGAGGGTCAACCTAGGATAATTCTCATGGCCGGTGGCAGGATAGAGGCAGACGGTCCGGCAAAGACGATAATGACAGACTTCGCAACCCTAGAGAGGTGCTCCGTAGCGCCGCCGGAGATAACGAGGCTATTCTCTGGGCTCTCAGGCTACGGCTTCCCCAGCGATGTCCTCGATGTCGACGAAGCCTCCGACATCATAGCCGGAAGGCTTGGGGAGGCGAAGAAATGAGTCTCCTCGAGGGCCTCAGGTTCAGCAGGGGCGACTCTCCCCTCCACAGGCTCGACCCCCGCGTGAAGTTCATCCTGACGGTTGCCCTGTTCTCCGCCTCGATAATCTTCTTCGACCTGGCCCCGCTCATCGTGATCTTCCTTGCTCAGCTGCCAATAGTCGTCGTCGGCAGGATATGGAGGGAGTGGTTAAAGACCCTGAAGGGAGGCATCTTCCTAGCCGCGATAATATTCGCGACCAACCTGGGCTCCCTCTACTTCTTCAGGGGGCAGCAGCTCACGGCTGACATAGTCGAGTTCTCTCTGGCCCTCACATTGAGGTTCCTCGCTCTGGTGACCTCATTCTCCATCTTCTTCCTCACCACCTCGCCTGACAAGCTTAGTCTCGCCCTCGAAAAGGCCAGGGTCCCATACGAGTTCAACTTCGCCTTCATCACCGCGATAAGGTTCGTCCCCGTGCTCGCCGAGGAGGCGCAGACCATCATGGACGCACAGAGGTCCAGGGGGCTCGAGCTGGATAAGGGAAGCTTCCTCGTGAGGATCCGTAAGTACATCCCCATCCTCCTCCCCCTCATCATCAACTCCATACGTAGGAGCCTGGAGCTAGCGGAGGCGATGGAGTCAAGGGCTTTCGGTGCCACCAAGTATAGGACGAACCTATACGAACTCAAGATGAAACTCATTGATTATATTATACTAATACTATCTCTGTTGTTAATAGCAACTATGATTTATATTCGGTTTTATCTACCGCCATTTCCGAAGCTCATCACGTTTTAGTCTTTTCCTTGCGTCATCTTTTTTATACTTTTTTACGGAATGTTTAAATAATTACCTCTGTAAGTATCGTAGATATCAGTGCGCATAAATAAATACTGTATGGGTGTTCTCGTTGGAGCCTAGAAGGATTCAGAAGGTCGGCTACTCGACGCTGTCCGTTTCAATACCCATGAACTGGGCTAAGAAGATGAACATCAAGAAGGGTGACATCGTCTTCGTCTCCGAAGATAACGACGGCGCCCTCAGGATAACCCCAGAGCCGAGCAAGGTCGAGGACACGAGCGTCTACGTGGTCAATGTCGATAAATGCGACAACACAAAGATCCTCGGCAGGGTGATAGTCGCCAACTACGTCCTCGGCAGGAACCTGATCAGGGTTGAATCATCGAGGAGGCTGATGAGAGAACAGATAGAGAGCATCAGGGAGGTGACCCAGAGGCTACTCGGCATAGGCATAATCGAGGAGAGCGACCGACACCTATTACTCCAGTGCAGCATCGATCCCAAGAACTTCCCCCTAGACACCGTCGTAAGGAGGCTTTACACCATCACTTCAATCATGTTTAAGGAGACCATCGACAGCCTCATAGACGGCGACCTGGAGCTGGCGAAGGACGCGATAGCCAGGGAGTACGAGGCCGACACAATCTTCTGGCTCATCGCGCGGCTATTGGCTTCGGCCCAACAGTCCCGCCTCGTCTCGGAGAATATAGGCATCATCACCCCCATGGACATAATAGAGCAGAACATAATCGCATGGTATCTTGAGATGGTCGGCGACAGGCTCCAGGCAATAGCGAGCAACGTCGTAAAGCTGAACAGTTCCAGGAAGGGCACTGACTCGGAGCTCATAGAGAGACTCTCCCAGATGGCTCTCATCAGCTTCACCATGTTCGATAAGGCGGTGAAGAGCATGCTTGACAAAGACCTCAATGTGGCGAGCGACGCCGTCGATCTCTACGAAGCCGTCGAAATAGAGGAGGGGAAGCTACTCAAGGAGTTCCAAGCGGTCCACTCTGAGCTGGCGCCCCTCTTCAACATGATCGCCTGGGAGTTCAAGATCATCGCCGAGCACTGCACCGCCATAGCCGAGATAAGCATAGATAACGTCCTCAAGAACAAGAACGACATCTGCTGGGTACAGGAAAATGACAAGAAGTGAGAACCTCTCACCACAATTTTCGAGAACC
>Ga0315280_10003775_pt1 | contig 22945 bp, 18 predicted proteins | sample YL17G06_40_MG_FD_203697 | JGI IMG/M metagenome (GOLD analysis project Ga0315280, IMG submission 203697) | Sediment microbial communities from Yellowstone Lake, YNP, Wyoming, USA - YL17G06_40 | ecosystem: Environmental > Aquatic > Freshwater > Lake > Sediment | place: USA: Wyoming | collected... | reverse complement strand
CGAAATCCGGCTGGCCGGTCCGCGGGCAAACGCTGGTAAATTCGGGACATCTGATTGTTATGCAGTAGTCCCGCTGCGGCCGCGGATTATCGAACAATTCTATCTTTGCTTGTTCATTCATTGTCTGACTTTTCTTAGGGATTTTGTCTTTAATGTTTGTAGTATAATCTGAAGACCAGGTTAAGGCAAGCAACAAAAAGTACCCCCGACAGAGTCATTCGGGGGCGGGCATTTTAGGGCCGACTTTTGACTGACATCGTGGTGATTCTCCTGGTTCTTTCTGTGATAAAATATGGGCCCTTCTTAACGCAAGTGACGAAGGGCGGGCCGGTTACCTGTTAAAAAAGCGTTGCATTCAGGGATTGCCTCGGGTATGTTCAATACTGAAATGTCAGCCATTGAGCAGTGCCGGATTTGGCAGTAGAAATGGCGTATAGACGAGCGTTTTTGAAAGGGTAAGCGGATGGCTAAAGGAAAAGTCTTTGTGATATGTGCTGCTGCTGCGGCTTTGGTGTTTTCGGGGTGTGCCACGACGGGTGAAACAAAGGCCCCAAAAACTGCCCTGCGAGTGAACTGCGCAGCAGCCGAGTCTTACACTGATAAGGCAGGCAACGTGTGGCTTGCGGACCAGCAATTCGAAGAAGGTAAAGAGTGGGGAGCAGTTGATGGGATGACCGTGGACCGGGGCGATTTGGACATTAGCGGCACTAACTCGCCGAAGGTTTACCAGACCGAGCGCTATAGCATGTCGGCCTACAAATTTATTGTGCCCAATAGCAGATATGCAGTGCGACTACACTTTGCTGAAACATACGAGGGAATAACCGGCGAGGGCCAGCGGGTCTTCTCGGTGACTATCAACGATAATGTGGTTCTAAAAGATTTGGACGTATATAAAGAAGCCGGCAGTTTGAAGAAGCCGGTCGTCAAGGAATTCAAAGGTGTGACCGTAACCGGTAAGGAGCTGGTCGTCGGATTTGTGAGCAATATACAGAACCCCGAAATTAACGGTATTGAAATACTTGCGGAGTAGTTGGTGGATGGGGTGGGTGGTGCATAATCAAGCCCGATTTTCTGACGGAGGGCAGCAGTTGAGGTACGTGAAGATAGCGGCCTGAAAGCACTTTTTGTGCGTAAATTCTTGAACTTTTGATGATTCTGGCAGCATAATTTTTAGAAAACTGTTGAAATACAAAGAAGTTCTTGATATTATATGTATGGAATTGGCAGGCGTAGAAACGTCTGCGAACACGGCAAAGGGGAAATTTCAGTTTACTGTAGTCAAATTTAGAGTTTTCAGGAGGGGACAGAAATGAAACGGGTGGGCATTATTCTTACGGTCGTGCTGGTTATGCTGCAATTATGCAGCGACAATATCCAGGCACGACCGACAACACAGAAGGAGGCCGAAAAGGTAGTAAAAGGATGGTTAAAAGCCAGTCCTCGACCGCTTGGCGCGGCCTTAGGCCGGCAAGTAACAAAAATCGAGACCTACACAGATGATGGGGGTAATCCGCTCTACTACATTGTCTATTTGCAGCCAAATGGATTTGTCATAGTGCCGGCAGATGATTTAATTGAGCCGATTATTGGTTTTGTCGAGGATGGTATCTATGACCCCTCGCCTACCAACCCTCTCGGAGCATTAGTCACCGGCGACCTCAATGGGCGAATTGAGTCAGTTCGAGCCGGTCAGCCGGTCCGAACTAAAGCCATTGCCGGTGTATCTACAGTCCCGCAGAGCAAGTGGGGCAATTTTCTCGGCCTTGCGGAAGCAACGGAAAAAGAGGTAGGCACATTGGGCTTATCTAACATCGATGATGTGCGTGTGGCCCCATTGGTGCAAACCAAATGGGACCAGACCGGTTGCTCAGGCAAAGACACACTGGCCTGTTATAACTATTACACACCACCGTATCATGAGGGGGGCGACCGCAACTATAATTACCCCTGCGGTTGTGTCGCCACCGCCCTTGCACAAATAATGCGTTATCATCAGTATCCTACTACCGGCATAGACACAAACAGTTTCTATATAAAGGTTAACGATGTTATACAATCTCGCTCTACGCGGGGCGGTGACGGTTCCGGTGGGGCGTATAACTGGGATCAGATGCCTCTGGATCCTTATTCCATTCGCGGCTCTATTACGGAGACTCAGCGACAGGCCATCGGGGCACTTTGTTACGATGCAGGAGTGGCGATTTCACATCGTGCCTCCGATACATATAATCCAGTTCAATATACCCATTACACCTACGAGGAGACAGACGCCTTTACGCACAGTGCGAAGGTGGGGCTCACGACCACTTTTAAGTATGGTAACGCCATTTATGGGTTCAACAGCGGCGCTACTATCGATATTAACAACTTAAAAGGTATGATTAACCCGAATCTCGATGCCGGCTTACCTGTTTACTTCGGCATTAAGAAAGGGACTGCCGGACACGCCGTCGTATGTGATGGATATGGCTATAATGGCGCCATTATAGCCACAATGTACCACCATATTAACATGGGCTGGGCCGGGCTCTCTGACGCATGGTACAACCTTCCGACCATCAACTCATGGCCCTCCTCTTATGATACACTTTATGAAACTATTTACAACATTCGCAAGTTCGGTGGTGGCGAGGTGATTAGCGGAAGAGTAACCGACCCCGGTGGGAATCCTATAAGCGATGTTAATGTCAAATCGGCCTATTATCCAGGCCCATCCTTGGTAAAGTCCTGTCTCACCAAAGCTAAAGGAATATATGCCTTTGTCGGCTACAATTCCGATTCCAACATTATTGTCTGGGCTCAAAAAACCGGCTATATCTTCGACAACAAGATAGTCCGGACAGGAAAATCCATCGACTTGCAGCCCACTTCAGGAAATCTCTGGGGCGTTGATTTCGTGTGTATTGCTCCCGACGTAAACACTATGACCCCGACATCCGGGCCTCCAGGAACGTATATGAAGATTCAAGGCGCACATTTCGGCACTTCGCCCGGCAGCGTGGTATTTCCGAGGGTCTACTACGGCGAAATACTGCAATGGAGCGATACTCTTATCCTTTGCCGGGTCCCCTTCTGTCCCGTCAGTGGAGACGTTATAGTCCGAACATCTGTTGGAGTTGACAGCGGCGGTGTTCATTTTGACATTACCAACCCAACGACAATATATGTGGATGACGACCATATACCGGATGTCGAGAATGGCAGCATCGACTATCCCTTCAGTAAGATTGAAAGGGGTATTTATGCCTCGACATACGCAGACACCATCATAGTTAAACCTGGCACATACAATGAAAATATCAATCTTGGTATCTGGGGTATCTGGGGTATCACATTAACCAGCACTGACCCGAACGATTCCAACATAGTTGCTTCCACCGTTATTGACGGCGGCGGAAATGGTGCAGTAGTGACGTTTAACAACGACTGGAGTGTATTGACGGGGTTCACAATCACTAACGGCTCTAATAACTCCGGCGGAGGAATTTATTGCAACGGGCAGTGTGAGGAGATGGCCCCGACAATTAGTCATTGCATCATTACAGGCAATTCGGCTGAGGTTGGTGGTGGTATTGCTTGCTACGACAGCAGCCCGACGATAAGTCATTGTATAATCGCAGGCAATTGGGCCTATGACGGCGGCGGCGGTATTGATTGTAACAATGAGTGGGTTGGGTTCTCCCCGACAATTAGCCACTGCCTCATCGTAGGCAATTCGGCCTGGTACGGTGGTGGTATATTTTCAACTGGCGGCAGTCCCACAATTGGCCATTGCGACATCAGCACCAATTACGCAGGGGGCGGTGGCGGCATTCTATGCGCAGGAGGCAACATGATGGTCCATCATACAATACTATGGGCTGATACGGCACCATACGGACCGGAGATTGCGATAGTGAGTCCTTCCGTTCTTACCATAGGGTACAGCGATGTGCAGGGAGGCTTGACGGGTATATCTTATCCACCAGGCCACCAACCGCACTGGGACGCAAATGATATCAATGCTGACCCGATGTTTGTGCGAGACCCCAATGCCGGGCCGGATGGATACTGGGGCAGCGCGGACGATGACTTTGGCGACCTGCACCTGCTTGGCGATTCACCGTGTATTGATGCGGGTGACCCCAATTTCATACCTGACCCTGACACCAATATGGACATGGATGGCCAACCAAGGATTGTCGGCTGTCGTGTTGACATAGGCGCTGATGAGTTTGTCTACCTCGGCGATATTGAGCCTGATGGAGATGTTGACTTTGCGGACTTTGCTGTTTTTGCCGGTTACTGGCAGGACACTAACTGCGGCGCGTGCGGCGGGGCCGACCTTACTGGTGACGGGATTGTAGATGCTAATGATTTGGCGGAACTTGCTGAAAACTGGCTGAAGAGTCTATGCAAAGATTGGCCATGAAATGAAATAGCCAGTTTTGCCTATAAGAAGTTCCCCGTAAAAGAGAAAGGGTTAACTATAGCAGTAAAGTGCAACCGACCGCTCAGCCAGTGAGAGCTTTCCAGCTTTGATTAAGCTCTTCCATAAGAGTGATTACTTCACGAATCATCTGGGGGCACACTTTGTATTGGCCTCGGAGAGACGGCTATTCATAAAATAATAGACCTTTCGGAGGTTAGTGGCTATTTCGCCTCCTGCTTTCATATCCGGGACCGCGTTAAGTTCGTTAAATTCTGCTATACTATCGCCTGGCGCCAATCTCTGGTCCAGGATGAAATTTTACTGGAGAATAATCGTGGCAGATAGAAGAGCGGTAGTTTTACTAAGCGGGGGCATTGATTCGGCCACAACTTTGGCCATCGCCCGCAGCGAAGGGTTCCGGTGCTGCGCCTTAACTTTCAGGTACGGCCAACGGCATAAACTGGAGGTCGAGGCCGCAAAGAAGATAGCCGCTTCTCTCGGAGCATCTGAACATCGAATAATCGATATTGACCTGGCTTCTTTCGGCGGTTCAGCCCTGACGGATTCAACCATTGAAGTGCCTAAGGATAGAACAGAACTCGGCACGCCTGCTCAAATTCCACCAACTTATGTCCCTGCCCGCAACACGATATTTTTAAGTTATGCCCTTGCCTGGGCGGAAGTGCTCAAGAGTTTCGACATTTTTATCGGCGTCAATGTGGTCGATTACAGCGGTTACCCCGACTGCCGGCCTGAATTTATATCGGCTTTCGAGAAGACCGCCAATCTTGCCACCGCCGCTGCTGTCGAAAGTAAGGGCCGATACCATATTCATACTCCGGTTATTAAAATGACAAAGGCCCAGATTATTCTTGTCGGCGCCAAGCTCGGCGTAGATTTTTCTATGACGCATAGCTGCTACGACCCCGACCAGCAAGGCAGAAGCTGTGGGCGATGTGACTCCTGCAGATTAAGATTAAAAGGTTTTGCCGAAGCAGGCCTGAAAGACCCGATTGAATATCAAATATCAAATAATGAATAACGAATAATGAAGGTAAGCGAGATTTTCTATTCTATTCAGGGAGAGGGTTTTTTAGCCGGCGTGCCAAGCGTGTTCATACGCCTCGCTGGTTGTCCTTTGCGGTGCCGATGGTGTGACACGAAATATGCCTGGGACCCCATGGCCGGTCAGGAATACAGCGTTACGGAAATCGCTCGGAACGCTCAACAATGGCCGTGTAAGTTTGTGGTAATAACCGGCGGCGAGCCAATGGTAAATGCCGACCTGCCGCAGTTGGTGCGAGAGTTAAAAAGCACAGGAAAACACGTTACAATCGAAACGGCAGGTATCAAATTCATACCAGATGTGCCCTGTGATTTGATGAGTATCAGCCCGAAGTTAAGCAACTCCACGCCGACCGACCCCAAATTTGCCGCAGTTCACGAAAACTCCAGATTAGATGTAGCTGTTCTGCGGAGGTTGATTGACAATTATAAGTATCAACTAAAATTCGTTGTGGATTCGCAGAACGATTTGCCTGAGATTCAGCAAACAATAAAAAAGATAGGAGACGTAGATTTGAACAGGGTGATGCTGATGCCGCAGGCGGCTGCCAGGGATGAGCTTTTAGCCCGCTCGGCTATGGTTGCTGAGATGTGCAAACACACCGGCTTTACTTTCTGTCAGCGACTGCAAATCCTTCTGTGGAATAATACAAAAGGAAGGTAATTTCGAACGCATTTGGCTATTATTTTCCGGATTTCCGAAACGTTTTTCTGTTGATATTCTCCTAAGGATGTAGTATATATTTATCAGAGGTGATAAAAATGAAACTAAAGGTCGTTCTGGAAAAAGGTGAGGATGGATTTATTGTCGCCCACTGCCCCAGTCTCAAGGGTTGCTGGAGCCAGGGCAAAACTGAGCAGGAGGCGATAAAAAATATCAAAGAAGCGATCAATCTCTATTTAGAGCCGAGTTTTTCGCTAAATTTAGGATTTAGCTGGAGGTGCATCATGAAAACTTTAATGAAAATTTTAGTGCTGTTTTTGTTTTGCAGAACTGCTTTGGCAGATTATGACCTGACTTTGACAGGAATCAATGACTTCAATACACCAATGTCGTACTCAAATATATCCATCTTGATTGCAAGCGATGCATTTGTACGCTACTCTGGCCTGACTCTTCAAAACTGCACATTGGACATAGATGGTTCAGGGGAATGCGTTTCGAATCTTACCCTTAACGACTCGATAATCAATGTTGAAGGGAATTTCCGGGGTAAGCCGGGTTTGATAATAACCGAAACCGGGTCTTCAAGTATTGTTGCAACAGGAGATTCTCAAAACGAGGGGAAATTAACACTTGAAGGCGCACCCAGAGCTCCGATTACTGCTTACTCTGATTATGCACCTACCGATGCTAATTTTATCGTCTTTGGAGCAAGTTGTTCTCCAAGTTCATCCCTGAAATTTGTTAACTTCCATGGCGGCTGGTCTAATGTAGTAACTCAAAACAAGCGACTGAATGATGCAATCAGCAATTGTTGTTTTTTCGGTGCAGACTATGCAGTCTATCAGGAAGGCCCTGACGAATTTACTGATGTGAGGTTTTCGTTCTTCTATGGTAACTCCCAAACATCCATTTTTGCTAATATGAGCGCAACAGGATGCAGTTATCCTGAGATGTGGGTTGATAATGTGCAGATTGATAATGCCTCCGGAGAAGATGCATATGGCATTGGACTAAACCTTGCCCCAGATGAATATTATTATGGTTTTTTCAAAATGACAAACTCGATAATAACCAACTGTTATTGTGGCTGGGGAGTGGGCAGCGGCTCATATATCGCAATTAGTCTCTCAAATGTGGCTTACTACAACAACATTTGGAATAACAACTGGGGAGACACTAGCGGCTTTGAAACGAATAAAATATTGTTAAGTGAAAGCCCGTTTGAAGGTCCGGCAGAATGGTCTTGGTTTATCAAGCCAAATAGTCCTGTCGCTGAGGTCAACTTACCATATGACCTTGGGCAAAATGCGCCGCAGCAACTATTAACCTCGTTGTATATGAATTCTGCTCCTCGGTCAGATAAAGGAATAGGATTTGGCGTGCCTATCCCGCTAGAAGTAAATGTAGGCGACCTCGATGGCAACTGCAAAGTTAACAGCCTTGACTTCGCCAAATTAGCAATGGACTGGAGAACCATCAAAGGAGTGTATCCTATCCACTTTCCTGATTTTGATGGATATTCTATTGCTGATTTCGATAAGAATGGCACAGTCGACGAGTTTGATCTGGCAGCATTCTGCGCGAACTGGCTTTCTACGATTCCCGCGCCAGGTATAGAACTGACGGTATCCAATAGTGAGGATTTGTTGACTGTTACTTGCCAGAACGTTCCAGACTTAGATATTTCCTACTATGCCTTCTTTCTTGACGGAAAGTACATTGCATCAAGGGATCCTAATAGCAATCCAACCTTGGTTATCGATAAAAGAAGGTATCAAAAAGGGAAACATTCCCTGATAGCGGTCATTCGTGTGGCTGATGGCAATGAATATCTTACTGCAACCAAAGCAGTTGTATTTAATTCAGCGCTTCATGACTTGGCATTTGACGAGTTATTTGACCCGAGCAACTACTATATTATAAAAGGAAAGGTAGATTCGGGATATTTTGCTACAGTCACGATTAAGGATATCGAGGGGCAGAATTTGTGGTCAGGCACCTATGATGAAGATTTCATAGCATCTGCAGCACCTTCCACTTTTTCAGCAGGCAAGGTTAGCTATGAAATAACATATTCCTACCAGCAAGGCATGCTTTTGTCTGGAGGAAGTTCGGGCTCAGGTTCTGCATTGGCTCTTGATGGTCCGCCAGACAATAGAACCGCGGGATTGGTGATATGCATGCTAGAGGAAGGCATGAATGAAGGAACCAGCCAGTATGATACCGGAAGTTGTCGATTTGCAGCAAGAATGATGCAGAAAAGAGGGGTAGTACCAATAACATTGCTTGGCTACGGAACAAATAACCAAGTAACAAAAACAATGCTGAAAAAGGTCTTCAGAAAATACCCAAAAATCAGGTATATGCATATTTTTGCTCATGGTAATTATCGAACAGGATTCATCGGATTTCGTGTGCAAAGGACGATTTTGCAGTTCAACGATGGGGTTTGGCCTGCTCATAACTCTACCATGTGGACTGGTAGGAGGATGACTGTGCCGGCAGATTATGATTACCTTTCTTCTAATTTGGAAAAAGCTCCATGCCTCGCCAACCTTCCGTTTGACTCTGACCAGTTACGGATAGTTGTGCTTGAAAGTTGCTACGCGGCACGTACCGTAGCAACCGAGAATGCTGACTGGACGGTGAATTACATTGATGGAGCCTACGAATGGGAACTGGAACATAACGTGAATAGGCACCCCACCTATCCGTATAGTGATATCTGCTTTGCACTTATGATGTACAACAGCAAACAAATGGTACTCGGTTCAGGCAGCGTGGTAATAGGAGGATGGTATACCTACTATAGACAGTTTTTCAACACCTTCTGGAACCAGCTGGGAGACGGCGAAAGCGCTGAATCAGCGATTGATGAAGCGATAAAGATAACTACTATTGAAGTCCTTAATAATTTTAGAATAAGGGGTGTCGCTTATACGCCGGAAATCTATTTAAAGACAAACCCATAAAGGAAGGAGAAAATAAACTATGAAAATGCGACTAATATTTTTTAATATTTTACTTGTTGTCCTGATATGCGGATGCGCACAAAAGCCGGAAGTCGAAGTTACGCGGGATAATGTATCTAAACTTGACTCTTCTGACTTGAACAAAGTGTATATTATTTGTTCGGCAGGAAAATCGGATCCAAACAAAGGGTCTACACTCTACCATTACGAATTACCCATCAATCCCGTAAAGGGTCATGTGATTCTAATGTGTATCATGGATGCAAACTACACAGAATATGATGTAGAACGATTCAAAAGAAGACACACTGATGGGAAAATAGATAGTGGGCTTTTTGTTTTCGAGACCAAAAAGTTAAGATATACTACGCGAATCTTCTGGGATGATAAATCTGCTTATGGATTCTGGTGGGAATCCCCGGAATTACTAAGTATTTTTAAGGGATGGGGATTATTCAAGGACTTGGCTAAGGCAGACCCAAACTGGCCGCCTTCACACTACCAGGTACAGACAACCACAAGAAAAATTATTGAAGCCGGTCAACCTGTAGAGGAAAACAAATGAGTATTGACCGATATACTGGTTCAGGTATTCGTTGGGATAATGAATCGGTACATGGAGACTGGTGGAATTCCCGTGAGTTGCGCGAGTATCTTAGGCAATTGGGAATTGAGCGTCCAAAAGGAGAATCGAATTTGCCTCCTTCTAGGGAAGTATATCCTCATCCGCCGATGGATGCCAAGTAAAGCCAGGTAAACTGAACTTGTTATTCCTGACCATAAAGAAGTTGACCGCTGGACCCTTGGAGGTATCATTAAAGACGCTGAGCTTACCGTAGAAGAATTCATTAAACTGCTTAAATAAGCACCTTCGCACTTCTGGATTGGTCATTGACAATCAATAGTCAATAGTAAATAATCAATTGTAAATCAAGCAGCCCGGGTGGCGGAATTTGGCAGACGCGCTAGCTTGAGGTGCTAGTGGGAATATCCCTTGCAGGTTCGAATCCTGTCCCGGGCATTGGTTATTGCAGTCGCAACAAAACCGAAAGTAAAAGAATATACGCAGAAAACCAGAAGGAGCGAAAAATACCAGACGAAGGACAACAAGCTTTACCCCAGGGTCGTGTAACTTCTATCGATGCGCTGCGTGGATTCGATATGTTCTGGATTATCGGCGGTGAGAGAATTTTCGCCAGTTTACACGCCATTTTCAACAATCCCGCAACGGCCTGGATAAAAAGGCAACTATCCCATGTCGAGTGGGAGGGGTTTCGTTTCGAAGATTTGATTATGCCGCTGTTTTTATTCATTGTCGGCGTCGTGATGCCATTTTCCCTCGCAAGACGGCTTGCACGGGGTGACAGCCGCAGACAAATATATCTGCATATCATAAAGCGAACGCTGATACTGTTTGTGCTGGGTATGGTCGCACAGGGAAACTTGCTGGAGTACGACCTCTCGAAGCTCCATATCTACAGTAACACCTTGCAGGCAATTGCAGCCGGTTACCTCATCGCATCGGTAATAATCCTCAACAGCAGACGGCTTGGTCAGATAGTAACGACAGCGGTTTTGTTACTATTGTTCTGGGGTTTGATGATGCTGGTTCCGGTTCCAGGTCAGGGTGCGGATAAGTTGGCGGCAGATGGTAATCTTGCGATATATCTGGACAAGCTGATTCTCGGGCGGTTCCAGGATGGAACAAAATATACCTGGATTTTGAGCAGTATGACATTTGCCTGCACGGTGATGCTCGGCGTGATGGCAGGTCAGTTATTACATTCACAAAAGCGCAATATCATAAAGTTCTTATGTCTTTTGGCTCTGGGTATTGGTAGCATTGTGTTAGGTTTTGTGTGGGGCAAATACCTTGGCTTTCCAATTATAAAGCACCTGTGGACAAGTTCGTTTGTGCTTTTCTCCGCAGGGATATGCTATCTGCTGTTGGCGTTCTTCTACCTCGTTATAGATGTATGGGGTTTCAAGAAATTGGCGTTTTTCTTTGTGGTAATCGGGACCAACGCTATTGCGGTATATATGGCTCGCAGCCAGTTTGATTTTCGAACGCTCGGCGATATCTTCGTAGATGGCCTGGACAAATATTGCGGAAACTGGAATAGTTTTATTCACGCTGCGGCCGGCCTTGCCATCGTATGGCTGATACTGTTCTGGATGCACCGCAAGAAATCCTTCATAAAAATCTGATGGTTGGCTTGCGGCGGCGGCAGCCATAAATTACCTCAGGGAGACCTAATTGTGGATAATCAAAGGCCGGATTTAACCAAGACCCGCATCTTGTCCATTGATGCGCTTCGCGGTTTCGATATGTTCTGGATTATCGGAGGCGGAGAATTATTCACCAGCTTAGCCAAAGTTTGGAAAACTCCGGCGGCGCAGAAAATCGACGAGCAGCTAAGTCACGTAGAGTGGGAAGGATTCCGCTTTGAGGACCTGATATTTCCTTTATTTGTTTTCATTGTGGGTGTGGTTTTGCCGTTCTCAATCTCACGCCGGCTCGAGCAGGGCCAGAGCCGCAGCAAAATTTATCTGCACATTCTCAAACGTACGGTAGTATTGATTTTGCTGGGGCTGATACTAAATGGACTGTTGCGTTTTAATTGGCCTCAAATGCGCTGGCCGGGCGTATTACAGCGTATCGGGCTGTGTTACTTCTTTGCTGCACTTCTGGTTGTCCATACAAAATGGCGGACACAGGCTATAGTGACCGCTGCGGTTTTGCTTTTATATTGGGCGGCAATGATGCTGATTCCCGTTCCAGGTTTCGGGGCAGGTGTTCTTACGAAAGAAGGGTGCCTGTCTTCATATATTGACCAGAAGGTTGTTCCAGGTGTTCTCTACTATAAGTATGGTGATAACGAGGGAGTCCTTTCGACGCTGCCGGCGGTTTGCACGGCTCTTCTGGGTGCGTTGGCCGGCCACTGGCTGCGCTCGGGCCGCTCGGGTAATATCAAAGCGGTCGGGCTGGTAATCACAGGGCTATCGAGTCTGATTGCAGGGTATCTGTGGGGGACTGTCTTTCCTATTATTAAGATTATCTGGACGAGCTCATACGTGCTTTATGCGGGCGGATGGAGCTTGCTCTTGCTTGCGTTTTTCTACTGGATTATCGATGTTCGCGGCTATAAAAAGTGGGCATTTTTCTTTATTGTTATCGGGGCCAACCCGATTACGATTTACTTTCTGCGAGGTTTAATTGATTTCGATGGGATTGCCGGATTCTTTCTGGCCGGTCTTACTCCATACACAGGCCCGGCAGGCCCGCTGATTTTGCCGGCTGGTGCTGTGATAATCGAATGGCTGTTTCTGTGGTTTTTATTCCGCCACAGGATATTCTTTAAGGTCTGATGCAAGGTTCTACCTAACTTTTACAAACGTGGGCAAGATGCCTGCCCCCTTTACTAATTTTGCAGGTAACCAAGCACCGAAGGTTTTCTTTGCCCGACCGCCTATTCTCTTGACCTCGCAGCCTTAAAGCTCTCGACCTTATTAGCCGACCTTACGGCCCAACACCAAACAGCCAGTTTTCTGCAAAATACGCGAAATCGACAAAATCAACGTTTGTGCTTAAATCAAGGTCAGTCCCTTCGCACCAATCCGGTATCGTGCAATCCTGTCGCAGCCAATTATCAACAAAGGTCTTCAAATCAAGCAAGTCAACATCCTCATCCAAATCAAAATCACCGGGACACACAAACGGATAAAACATTACAAAGGCCTTGCTGCCATCGTCAAAGTAATCAAAAATCTTCTCCATAATCAGCAATATATCACTTGTTCCCCACTGAACGTAGACGGCGTTAATGTCGTTGCGTCCATCGGCATTGAACCCGTTGTTGTTATACACCTGATAGCCGTCGTTCCAACAGATAATATTGTATGTGTCATCATCAGGGTTGCCTGCCAGCGAAATACGCTCGGAATTACCTGTTACATAAATGCCCCCTGTTGTTCCTGAGGTGATATAATTATCCGTAATTGTGTTGCGGTAAAGCGGTGTATCCGTTGAGCTGTTAAAATAGATTGCGCCTGAGCCGTTCCGAGATGTGTTACCCTGTATCGCATTTGTAGAGATTTTGTTATTGCTGCTGTTGTTAAAGTAGATTCCGCTGCCTTTCTCGGAAGTTGTATTGCCATTAATAGTATTTCCTGTGAGGGTATTGGTTCCGCTGTAGTAGAAGAAGATTCCACCAGCATCCCGGGAAGCTGTATTATCATTGATATTATTTCCCGTCAGCTTGTTAGTGCCGCTGTAGTAGTAGAAGTCTATTCCACCGCCATCATACCTTGAAGCTGTATTTCCATTGATATTATTTCCCGTCAGCGTGTTACTGCCGCCGTAGTAAAAGTAGATTCCACCGCTGTTATTGTTAGCGGTATTGCTACTGATAGTATTTTCTGTCAGCGTGTTACTGCCGCTGGAGTTGAAGTAGATTCCGCCGCCGTCATTGTTAGTGGTATTACTACTGATAGTATTTTCTGTCAGCGTGTTAGTGCCGCTGGAAATGAAGTAGATTCCACCGCCGCCACTGTTAGCGGTATTGCTACTGATAGTATTTTCTATCAGTGTGTTGCCACCACAGGATGAGTAGAAGCAAATTCCACCGCCCCACCCGGCCGTATTGCCCGAGATAGTATTTCCTGTCAATATGTTGACACCGCTGGAGGAGTAGAAGTAGATTCCGCCGCCATTGTCAGAGGTCGTATTGCCTGAGATAGTATTTCCTATCACGGTGTTGTTGGTGCTTGAGGTGAGGTAGATTCCGCCGTCATGGTTGTCGTGGATATTATTATTTAGCAGTTTGTATCCTTCTCTGTCGGTGATGTAAATCCCGCGTTTGGCGTTGTCCCAGACCTGGCAATTACTGATTTTGACAGCAGGAGCGTTTGTGCCGGTGACCTTAACTCCCTCTAACAAATTGTGGCGAATCTCACAGTAGTTTAGAAATGGAGCCGATTTCTCGGCAAAAACCGCTGCATAATTTCCGTATCCGGCATATTCAACAATAACGTGCTCGAGAATACCGCCGGACAGGTAATTCCCATCGCTGTCAAAAGTTGCATCAACGGCGAAATCAGTAAAATGAATCCGGCTCCAGTTGCCTGGAGCCGCTGGTGCATTGGTGGATGTGAAGACAATCGGCAATTGTTCAGTTCCCCTGGCGATGATGTTCCCTTTGCCGAATGCAGTGGACCCAACCGTTATCGCAAGGGTTGGGCTGACTTTGACTACTACTCCGGGTTCGATGGTCAGGGTAGCATTGCAGCCGACAACTATGCTGCTGCCAGTTATGACGTAAGGGCTGCCGGCCGATGTCCACGTTGTGTTGGTGCAGATAAGCCCTCCGACATCTGTACCCAGTACGCGTCCGCCCAAACAAAAGATTGTGACTAAAACAAGTTTGGAAAGTGACTTTTTCATAACACGGTCCTCCTAATAAAATAAGTTTTGAAACTAAATACGTTTTCGTTGTACGGTTTGCACAAAATACCGGAGTCAGGTATAGATGTCAAGAGAATTATCGGACTTTTTGTGTTTTTTTCAGATATTTCAGGGTTGTAGGGGTATTACCCTATCAGAGGAATTTGCACTTTCAGCTTTGCAAATAATCAATAATCAGTTTTCTTAGACCAGGCCTAACCGTTCTGCCTCGGCGTATAGGCCGTATTGTTTCATTTTTTTGAATAAGGTTGTGCGGTTGATACCAAGTGCCTTTGCGGTGGCTTGTCGGTTCCATTGATTGACTTCAAGGGCCTGGCGGATAATTCTCTTCTCCGGTTCAGCCATCGCTTCTTTGAGGCCCGTTGGCCTGTATGTCTTTTGCTGCTGGTCTTGCTCTTGTGTAATTGAGGTCGGCAGGTCCTCAACCCCGATGAACTTGCCCGAACTTAGCAAAGCTGCTCGCTCAATGACGTTTTCCAACTCACGGACATTGCCGGGCCAGGAGTATCGCTCTAAATACTCCATCGCCTCATCCGTAATGCCGAGCTTTTCTTTATTGTGCCGGATGGAGTAAACCAGCAAAAAATGCTGTGTCAGCAGCCGGACATCTCCTACTCTCTCGCACAAAGGCGGCAGATGTATCGTCACCACATTTATTCTGTAATACAAATCTTCGCGGAATCTGCCTTGTTTTACTTCTTCCTGCAGGTTTCGATTCGAGGCCAGTATGATTCGCGTATCGACGGTTCTGGTCTTATTGCTGCCGACCGGCTCGAATTGTCTATCTTCCAGTACCCGCAGGAACTTGGCCTGGAGAGCAGGAGAGGCGTTGGCAATTTCATCGAGAAAGATTGTCCCGCCGTCCGCTGCCAGGAACTTGCCTTCCTTGTTGCTCACCGCGCCTGTAAATGACCCTTTGACGTGGCCGAACAGCTCGCTTTCGAGCAGTGTCTCTGGAAGTGCTCCGCAGCTTACCTCGACAAAGGGCTTGTCGCGCCGGCTGGAGCGATGATGTATCGCTTTGGCAAGCATACTTTTGCCCGTGCCGGATGGACCAGCCATCAGTATCGTGGTTTTGGTATCTGCGACCACCTCAACGAGGTCGAAGATTTTTGCCATTTTGTAATTGTGGCTGATTATGTTTTCGAGTCTGTATTTTTGTTCCAGTTGGCAGCGCAGGTTCTCGTTTTCGCTTATAAGCGATTGTTGCTTGATGGCTCTGGCTACCACCAGCCGCAATTCATCGTCGATGATTGGTTTTGTAAGGTAGTCGTAGGCGCCCAGCTTAATCGCTCTGACTGCGCTTTCAATCGTGCCGTAGCCGGTTATCACAATGGTCACCGTTTGTGGATATTCTTTCCTGGTAATATCCAATAACTCCAGACCATCTCCGTCGGGTAAATTGACATCCGTCAGAACCAGAGAATAATTTTCCTCCTGCAACCTGGCCAAAGCGCCCTTTAAGGTTTCGGCACCATCGGTCCGGTATCCTTCCAGCGACAAAAACTCACATAAAGAATCCAGTATAATCTTGTCATCATCTATAACCAGAATACTTTTTTCTTTCATAGCGATGTCCTTGCCTCCTTTTATGGCTTACCTGTCACCGGCAAATATACAGTGAATATACTGCCGCCCTCGGGAGCATTTTCGGCGCTTATTCGACCGCGGCAGCTTTCAACTATGTCCCTGCATATCGCCAATCCCAATCCTGTCCCTTTGCCCCTGTCTTTTGTTGTAAAGAATGGCTCGAATATAGTCTGGGCGTTTTCCGGCGGAAAACCAACACCGGTATCATGAAACTCCGCCACAATAGTATTATCCGTTTCCAGACGGGTTGATATCCTCAGCTCCCCTCCATCCGGCATTGCATCGAAGGCGTTTTTCGCCAGGTTACAGAACACCTGAAAGAGGTTGCCGCTTCTGATTTGCGGCAGGCCGGGAGCGTAGTTTCTTGTTACACGAATATTTAGAGCTTCTCTCCTTGTATCCATCATCCTCAGGCCATCTTCGATAATCTGCTCTATTTTGACATATTCCAACGGCGAGCGAGTGCCGCGAGAAAATTCCAGCAGCTCGCTTACGATTTGAACCATTCTCATAAGCCCCTGCCGGCAGTGGGTGAGGTACTCTTTCGGTTTTTCGAGGTTTTCCTGCTCAATAACTCTCATCGCAAGATTAATGTACCGCAGTATCCCATCTATCGGGTTACTTAACTCATGGGCTACCTTAGAGGCGTGCTTGCCAAGGATGGCCAGTCTTTCAGCACTGGCCAACTGTCTCTCAATCTCGACCTTTTCGGTTATGTCTTCGATGAGAATAGCACCGCCAAGGATTTTTTGTCTTTTGGATTCCCTCAGTGGCGTGCAGACGATTCGCAGCAATTTTGTCTTCCCATCTAATGTGTAGCCTACCTCGTCAAAGCTGGATGTTTGGCCTGTTGATACCGCTGATTTTAATTGTTGTGTCCAGTCCAATCCTGGCCTGCCGGGACTGTCGGTGCCTTTTGATAATGACCTGTCAATATAGTCACCTAATTCGAGCAGTTTACCTGCCTGCGGGTTTGCCTCAATAATCCTCAGGTCTGGGTCGAAGGCGACAATTCCTATCGGTAACGACTGGAAGATTGACCTGCCGATTAACCCAAATCTCAAGTGGCCGTTCATAAGTTGCATCCTTGGTTGCCTGCCGGTTTCGTCTGACCTTTTAGGTTGTAAATCTCGATTGTTTGCCATAGTCCGAATATTAAAACCCCTTGTCCTCTATTGTCAAGTCCGGATGTTGCAAAAAAACAACATAATTGTCCTTTTTTCGGACAGAAATGCCCGCTTGTTTAGTCAGAAACGTAACATTTTGTAGAGCAAGCAGCTAAACAAGCATATTTCTGGCCAAGATTTGCTTTCGAGCGTATGAAACTGTGCTTCTGGTGTTGTCATTTATCAACATCCTGCTTACACTGTTCTCCAGCCTTGCCACTGTCGGTACATTAATTTTATCTAACCGTATGCTCAGCAGGCAGTTGTAAAAGTTAAAATGGGGTATTCTGTCCTCTCCCGCTATGGTATAAATTTTGCACCAAACTGTAACTACGTCTGGTAAAAGGCAATGACGACAAGTTATGCATGGAGGCATTAAGGCAGTGGCCGGCTCTGAAAAACGCAAGTATCAGCGACTGCCGATAGGGCTGGATTTGTCGTGCCGCAAAATCGGTTCTGCACAAGAAAAGTGCCACACAGGCCGCACAATCAACGCAAGTCCCGGCGGCTTGTACTTTCAGACCCCCACCGGTGAATTTAAGCCGGGTAACCTGTTAAACGTGGAACTGTCGATACCGCCGACGACAGGTCTGCTTGAGTATGGCGGCAGGATTTCGGGTTTAGCCAGGGTCTTGAGGGCCGATGACATTAGTCCCACCGAAGACAAGCCCGCCCGCCTTCGCAGGGGTGGTTTGTCATCCGCGAGGTATGGCATCGCTGCTGAATTCTGCCACCCGCTGAAGCTTTGTCCGTAAGAATTACCCTTTTAGCTTGAAACCAAGCTTTAGAAGTTGTATAATAATATATTGCTTTTAGACGTAGAGGAGTGTGAATGTAGAAATGAGGAGGACAGCCCATATGAGCGTTCGGGGAGCCGGCGCAATATTTTTATTTATAACATTTGGCCTTTTCTGCTCTGTACGAGCTTCGACCCAAGCGATTCAGGACCTTGTTGGCCAGGTTTCACAGAGCCAATATCAGAACTTTCACTTAGCCATCGAGAGTTGCGGTCTTGGACTTTATGACCCGCGTTTCAATCAAGGTTATCGCAGCCGTGATGGCTGGGCCGGTGGAGGAAATCTCGGAAACCAGGAGGCGGCACTGTACCTCCGTGATAGATTCTCCGAAATGGGTCTAAACGTCAGTCTTCAGGGGACCTACAGAAATGTCGTTAGCGAATTGATAGGGACAGTGACGCCTGAGAAAATATATGCTCTCGGTGCCCACTACGACACTTGTGGCAGCGGCGAGCGCCCTGGCGGCGATGATAATGCCTCGGGGACAGTTGGTGTGCTCGAGGCCGCCAGGATACTCAGCCAGTATAGTTTCGAAAGCACGATTCGCTTCATCGGTTTCAATGCTGAAGAAGATTGGATGCTGGGCAGCAGTGACTACGTTAATAATGCCGTCCTTGCCAACAACGAGACCATCGCCGGCATGATAAATCTGGATATGATACTGCACCCGGGCTGGGACACCGACCCCACTCAGCCGGAGGACCTTGACATTGGAACCCAAAATACAGCAGCATGCCTTGACTGGACCAACACATTTATCACAGCAGCTCAAACATATGTGCCATCACTAATCTTTGATACCGATACTCCAAACACGTCTTACTGGTATGCCAGTGACCAGGGCCCTTTTATCTCTGCGGGGTTCCCAGCCATTGTTGTCATTGAGAATACAGCCGAAGAAGTATGGTCTGGATGCAATGCCTACTATCACTCCTCGGAAGACGCCAGTGACAGATTAGCCAATAATCCCCTCAATCCGAGCGGCGTTATCTACAACTACGCGTTTGCATCAGACGTTGTCAGAGCAAGCGTCGCCACATTGGCGCAGGAGGCTGTTTTTATCCCAGAGCCCGCTACGCTCTCGCTGCTGGCTTTAGGGGGTTTGGTATTACTTTGTAGGAAATGGTTCTGATTAAACAATCAAACCTGAAAAGACGGCGAAAAAATTTATCGTTGTTCTTTAGGCAGCCGCAATAAGCACGCCTTTATGAGGATGCTATTTTCCGGGCCAGATTCCCTCGAAGACCTCCACAGCCGGCCCTGCCATATACACACAATTGTCCTGCTCGCACCAGTTCAAATCCAGGTCGCCGCCCGGTAAGTGTGCGGTACACATCCGTTCTGCTCGGCCGGTAAGTACCGCCGCTACACAGCTTGCACAAGCGCCGCTGCCGCAGGCCATCGTGATTCCACTGCCCCGCTCCCACGTCCGCATCGTAAATTCTCTTTGGTTATCGGTCTGGACAAAATGAACGTTGACTCGGTTTGGAAACAGGTCGTGGTTTTCGATAGCAGGCCCGAATTTTTCCAGCTCAATTAACCCTACATCGTCGCAGAAAAACACCGCGTGCGGATTCCCCATTGACACACAGGTCATCAGTAACCTCTCACCTAAAATTTCGATAGGTTGCTCAATAACTTTTTCGCCGTGCAGCTTAACAGGAATATCCTTTGGTCTCAAAACCGGCCGGCCCATATTGACGCACACCTTCCGGACCTTATTTTTCTTATCGAGCATAAGGCCAACTGTCAGGACACCTTTGCCGGTTTCTATGTTCAATGAAGCAGGATAAAGCTGCTGGCTGGGGATGGAAAACGGCCCGCGGGCTTTAGCCAGTCCGTGTTCATAGACATATTTGGCCACGCATCGAATGCCGTTTCCGCACATTTCGGCTTCTGAGCCGTCCGCATTGAACACACGCATTCGCGCATCGGCTGCCTTTGAGGGGCATATCAAAATCAGACCATCGGCACCGATACCTTTATGCCGGTCGCTGACAATCTGGGCCAGCTTTGTGGGATTCTCAACTTTTTCCTCGAGGCAATTGACATAGACATAATCATTGCCCAACGCGTGCATTTTGGTAAATCTCATTCTATCTCTCCTTGCGAAAGTGTGTGCTATTATAAGCACCTGGCAAGTTGATGTCAACAATTACCTGCTGATATACGGGCTGGGTGGATTACCAAAGACTAAAGAAGACAGCCAGCGTGAGCGATGAAGTGTCACTCGACTGCGAATTCCTTTTTACGGCTGTTCATCTGGGCTTTCAGGCGTGCGACAATGGATGAGTGCATCTGGGAGACGCGAGACTCGGACAAATCCAGCGTTGCACCAATTTCCTTCATCGTCATCTCCTCGTAATAGTACAAAACAATAATAAGCCGTTCAGCCCGGGTCAGTCCTTTGGTAAGCAGATTTTTCAGGTCTCGTTTTTGAGCCTCAGTCACAGGGTTCTCGCTTTTTTCATCTTTGATTATGTCTATTTCGCGAATATCTTTTTCGCCGTCGCCATCGTCATATTTGGTATTCAATGAAACCTGACTGGTCGCATTCGCATCTCGCTGGAGCCGGTCAAATTCCTCCATATCCATATCAAGTTCTTCAGCTACTTCTTCTTCAGTGGGCTTTCGGCCAAGGTGCGTCTCCAGTGAATGTGTCGCCTTGGCTAATTGGTGAGCGCGAGCACGAACTAATCGCGGCACCCAATCCATACTCCGCAGCTCGTCAAGAATGGAACCTTTTATGCGCGGCGAGCAGTATGTCTCGAATTTCACTCCTCTGGAAGGGTCGTAAGCGTCAATGGCGTCCATCAACCCGAAAATGCCAGCACTAATAAGGTCGTCAAGCTCAACCTTACCCGGTAATTTGCTGTGTACCCGCTCGGCGCAATATTTCACCAGGTCTCTGTAGTGTTCCATAAGAAGATTGCGGTAATGCTCGTCGCGGGTTTTGTGGAACTGCGCCCATATCCGGTTGATATCAAGTTCCTGGTTAGTTTTCACAGGATTCGTCCGTGACATTCCATAACCCTAATAGATTTTATAGAGCCGCGTTTTAAGTCCGATAAGGACCCTGCTTTTTTGGCCGACTGGCTTTACTATGTTCCGATACGAAGAACGCATGTCTCAACTTCTTATCGACCTTCTGGCCGATAACTTTAGCAACCAGTCAATAACTTCCCCTTAAAACCTCTTGCCGCCAGCCAATCCGGCCAAACCTTTACTCAATTTCCTACTATAAGCCCACTATCGACCGACGCAGTCATCTGCGATACAGAGGGGTTAAAATTGTCTCTTGCCTTTGCCTTAGCAGCTCCGCTGCTACTCTCTGGTTGAGCGAATTTTCCTTAAGCTTGTTTATCTGCAGCTCCAGATATCCATCCGGATCTTCTTCGAGAAGCTCTTTGGCGTAGTCATCCATAATCGGTTTAGCCCTGAAGCTGCCGTTGAGGCCGAATTTGATGTTTTCAGCGTCGCACAGTACAAGCCGCTGATTTTGGATGTATTCATCGATCGCGTCGTTTAACAAGCCAGAAAACTCCTCCACCGCCATATCTTTAGGTACAAATCCGGGGCTGTGGATATTGTTTATGTTCTGGGTAAGGATTTTTTGGCGAGTCTGCGTGAATTCGATTATCTTGACCAGTAATTCACTAATATTATCCGTCGCCAGAGCCAGAAGATTCATATGTGTCTCTCCCTAAAGAAACAGCAACTCCACGCTAATGTTGGTGCGGTGTTACCTTATAGTCGACTTGTCCCTGTACGCTTTGCTGGTAAAATATAAAAGTGAAAAAAGTGTGAAAAATAACTTGCGAAAGGCAAAAATTGCTTTTTCATCCGTGTCCCTTTCATAATCTTCCTTGAACTCCTATTGCAAACTAAACGCACAAAACGCATAAAGGCAAAACCGTTTCTTGCTATTACCTTTTCTGCGCGTAATCGCTCTAACCCTTTCTCAGTTGTCTTCAGCCAACCCCAAGTTCCCACCGGCATCATTGACCACTGTGTCATCTCTTAGTGCAGCCGATGAAGCTCTGCCGGCAGCTTCTTCTTTGCTTAGAATCCGTCTTATTTCCGAAAGAGTTTTTGTTTTCTTAAGTTCCATAATTTTTGATAGCTTCTCAAACACCGACTCGTCATACAGTCGATGTCCGCCTACGGTCCATCGCGCCTCACGAATAAGTCCCATCATCGTGTAGTTATGGATAGTTTGGCGGGAGAACGGGGTATAGGTGACTAACTCTCCAATTCGGTAGAGCTTAACAGGTACTCGCAACGTGTCATTTTTAACTTGCGGTTGCATTGCTTAACGACCTCTTATTGTGGCTTCCTCAACATCCGATAATCCCAAGTTCGGAGCACCTTATCTATTTCATGCCAACGTTATTCGACCCCTACTTGCTTCATCTATAGGCCTGGGTTCACAACGAACTGCTTTCAAACCAACGGTTGCTAAATCGCACAGGCCGATAAAAGATATTTTACGTTTTGCAAAATGTAAAACACATCTTGTCCGCTGTCAACCTTTTTTCTGAATTTTTTTAAAAATTTTGTTTCTATTTTTTACCAACCGATGGATTGCAGGCACCCACAGTCTCAGACCAGCCAACCGGCTGCTTTGTTTTTTTCTAAAGTCCTCAATCCGTTTTGCCGAATCCCGTTAGCTGGATGTTTGACACAAGAGCTTGGTTTTTTTCGGTCCTTGGCCGATGTTTTTTTTCCAAGCGGGCCGCTAAAACATCCGATAGTAAGGGTGTGTAAAACTAATAGGATTGCTCTAAACCGTATAAACGTAACTTAAAGC
>Ga0315280_10003774_pt1 | contig 22947 bp, 16 predicted proteins | sample YL17G06_40_MG_FD_203697 | JGI IMG/M metagenome (GOLD analysis project Ga0315280, IMG submission 203697) | Sediment microbial communities from Yellowstone Lake, YNP, Wyoming, USA - YL17G06_40 | ecosystem: Environmental > Aquatic > Freshwater > Lake > Sediment | place: USA: Wyoming | collected... | reverse complement strand
CCGCGCCAGCCGGTTCTGCATCCCCCAATCCAGCGCCCCCGAGCCTTTCAAAAAGAAAGGCTCGTTCTTCGCCGGGATGTCCAGATAGAAATCTTTCGTCTCCTTCCTGCCTTCCACGTCAGCCATGGTGTTTCTCTCCTCAGTTTTTCTCGGCTACGCATAAATCCCGCGCAGCTTGATGCTGAAGGCCACGCGGTCGATCGCCAGCATATAGGCGGCGATGCGGTTGTTGACGCTGTGCTTTTCGCCGTATCCCACCACGTCGTTGAACGCGTTCACCATGATGTGCTTGAGGCGCTCGTTTACCATCCCCTCCGGCCAGAAGTAGCCTTGCCGGTCCTGCACCCACTCAAAGTAGGAGACGGTCACTCCGCCAGCGTTTGCCAGGATGTCGGGGATGACGAATACGCCGCGGTCAAACAGGATGTCGTCTGCGGGGGCGGTGGTGGGACTGTTGGCGCCTTCCACCAGGATGCGCGCCTTGACCTTGCTGGCGTTCTTGCTGTTAATGACGCTCTCCGTGGCCGCGGGCAGGAGCACGTCACAGTCTTGCTCCAGGATCTCCTGGCTCCCGATGCTTTCGCCTCCCGGGAAGCCTTTCACGGTCTTGCGTTCCGTCGCGTACTCGAGCATGCGGGGGATGTCCAGCCCACCAGTGTTGAACACCCCGCCGAAAATGTCCGCCACGCCGATGACCTTGTACCCGGCCTCGTGCATAAGACGCGCGGCTTGCGAGCCCACGTTGCCGAACCCCTGGATGATTACGCGGGTCTGTTCGCGCTGCCGGCCGAAGCGCTTGAGCGCTTGGTCGGTGACGACCATACAACCGCGCCCGGTAGCCTCGTGGCGGCCCCGTGAACCACCCAGGTCGAGGGGTTTGCCGGTGACGATGGCCGTCACCGTATGGCGGACGTGCATGGAGTAAGTGTCCATGATCCACGCCATCGTCTGCTCGTTAGTGCCCATGTCGGGTGCGGGCACATCACGTTCCGGGCCGATGTAGTCCAGGATCTCCGCCGTGTAGCGGCGGGTGATACGCTCGAGTTCTGCCGTCGAAAGCTTTGATGGGTCGCAGACGATTCCGCCTTTTGCACCGCCAAAGGGAATGTTCGCCACCGCGCACTTCCAGGTCATTTCGGCGGCGAGCCCGCGAATTTCATCCAGCGTCACATTCGGTCCGTACCGTACCCCCCCTTTGCAAGGGCCGCGGGCGATGCTGTGTTGTACCCGGTACCCGTCGAAAACTTCCAGCCGGCCGTCGTCCATAACAACAGGAATGTGCACGATGATTTCGCGGTTAGGTGTGCGTAAGTATTGAGTCAGGCCTTCGTCGAGATTCAGCTTCTTGGCCGCCACGTCAAACCGGGCGGCCATTGATTCATAAACACTCAACTCCTTCTCAGTCTTCGACACACTCATGTGCCCCCCACAGGCCATCGGTCCCGCTGGCCCGCGACAGAGTATAACAAATGGCAATGCCGCGTTCTACTGAGCCAGGAAGGGCAGGGACATCTTGACTAGCGGTTGTTTTTGTGGGGCTTGCGGCCTGCAATTGCGGTAGGCAGCGCCTGGATCTGAACGCTTATGCAACTCCACTCGCCGCCAGTTCCGAGGCGGGAGGGGGCGAGGCCTTGAACTCACGTTCAACGCCGGGGACCACGACCCAAGAAGCCTTTTCTCGCAAAAGTCGGGACACTAACTGCGCGTGCATGGCGTGGCCGGCGCGTTCCGCTACGACGCGGCCAATCAAGGGACGCCCCAGCAGGGCAAGATCGCCGATTAGATCCAAGATCTTATGGCGGCAGAATTCGTCTGGGAAGCGCAGGCCTTCGGGGTTCAGGATCCCGTCGCGGGTCAGGACCACTGCGTTCTCCAGCGAGCCGCCGCGGATGAGCCCGCTCTGGCGAAGCATTTCCACTTCCTCGAGAAAACCGAAGGTCCGAGCCGGGGCGACCTCGGTCTCATAGTTGCCCGTGCCAGGGACGAATTCGAGAACCTGCTCGCCAATCAAAGGGTGAGAAAAGGCGATCCGATAGGTGAGCTGAAGCCTGCCGGATGGGTAAACGGCGATCCGTTTTGCACCTTCGACGACTTCTACGGGCTTCAGGACCTTGAGGCACGTTCGCCGTGCGCGCTGTCGGCGACAACCCGCCTCGGCAATCAGCCGGACGAAGGGCAAGGCGCTGCCGTCTAGGACGGGCACTTCAAGGTTGTCAATTTCTACGATGACGTTGTCTATGTTTGCCGCGGCCAACGCCGAAAGCAAGTGCTCCGTAGTCAATATCAGCACGCCCTTCTTCATCAGGCTGGTGGCGTAGCTGACCCGCGCTACATTGCCCGCTTCCGCTTCAATGGTGAATCCTTCTAGGTCCGTTCGCCTGAAAACAATCCCCGTGTTACCTGGAGCAGGCAGGAGTCGTAGGTTGACCTTTACACCCGTATGCAGGCCAATCCCGGATGTGGCTACAGGCGAGGCTACGGTCTGCTGGTAATCCAAAGGCTGCCCCCAACCGCGTTCCTTTGCAGCACTCATCGTGCCAATCGTTCCAAAGGCACATTTACCACCTATTTTCAATGAGTTGTCATAGAAGAGCCGAATCGGCCGAGAGGTTTGGTGTGGCAAAAACACAACACATTCGTCCACTATGTCCCACGGTGCGGCGAAGGTGTATCCAGCGGCCTCTTCCCACGGTCGGACATGCAAGTTGGCCCTCGCGGCGGTGCAGAACTGGCTGTGGCCGCCTGACGTCCCCACCTCTGTGCGAGGCACCTGTCTCCACCCTCCCGGATGGAGTAGAATGGCCGCCAACTCGTGATTCAGGAGGGAGCACATGGCCAGATCTGGAACAGGAAAAAAGCTCTTCTTGATCGACGCTATGTCGCTGGTCTTTCGCGCCTTTTATGCGCCCATGCAGACTGCTCTGGTCTCGCCGAGCGGCGTGCCTACCAAAGCGATCTATATCTTCATACGCACCCTGCGAAAGCTTTTGAAAGAGCATCGTCCTGAGGGCGTTGCCGTGGCGTTCGACCTGGCTGCGCCCACCTTTCGCGACAAGCTCTTCGAAGAATACAAAGCGAATCGCCCGGCGTTTCCCGAGGAACTAGCCGTCCAGCTCCCTTACGTGCGACGGTTTTGCCGGGCGCTAGGAATCCCCCTGGTGGAGAAGGAAGGCTACGAGGCTGACGACGTCATTGGGACGCTGGCCAAGGGCGGCTCAGAGCAGGGGGCTGAGGTCTATATCGTGTCGGGAGATGAAGACCTCTTCCAACTGGTGAATGAGCGGGTACGCGTCCTGAAGCCGGCTCGCGGCGGGAGCAACGGAGAGACGGTCTGCGACACCGAGAAGGTGAAAGAAATCCTGGGCGTCGAGCCCGCGCAGGTAGTGGACTGGTTGGCTCTGACCGGCGATCCGAGCGACAACATTCCCGGAGCGAGACCCTTGCCTGGCCAGGAGCCGCCTGTAGCGGAAGGCGAGAAGAAACGCAGCTACATTGGTCCCAAGGGCGCCACCGAGCTGATCCAGCAATTTGGAACGCTCAAAGACGCATTGGATAACTACGAACGGGTGAAGAAGCAAAGCTACCGCGGCGCACTACGCGACTTCCGAAAAGAAGCGCTGCTCAGTCGCGAGCTGGCCACCATCCGCACGGATGTCCCGCTTGAGGTCCGCCCTGACCAGCTCCAGCCTGCGGCAATGGATGTTGCTGAGTTAACGGCGCTCTGCCAGGAGTTGGGCTTCTCCTCACTCTTGCGTGAGTTCCTGGAAGAGGCGCCCGCGCCTGCAGAAGCTCAAGTGGAAGCGGAGGAACTCGGCACGCGCGAGGCCGTCCAGAGGTGGCTGTGGCCCTTGGCGCGTGAAGCCGGTGCGCCGCTGGCTGTCGCCTGGGCGGTGGAAGGTGAGGAAGGGTTCGCCGGGCGACTGGTGGGTTTGGGACTCTCCGACGGCAAACGGCTGACGACAGTGCCGCTGGCGGCGTCGGCCGACCTGCTGGACGACTTGGCGCCGGCCTTAAGCGACCCGGCGCGGCCCAAGACGGTTCACAATTCCAAGTTGCTTCGACTCCTCCTCGGCAAGCATCAAATCGAGCTCGTCGGCGTTGCCGACGACACCATGCTCTATTCCTACCTGCTCGACCCGCTGGCCTCAAGCCACGCGCTCCCGGACGTCGTGCTGCGCCGGCAGGCCCGCAAGGTTTCCACGTCCCTCGCCGCGCTGGCTGAGGCGGCAGAACGCACGCGCGAACTGGCGGCGCTCCTGCTGCCAGAAATCGTGCGGGAGGACTTGAAGAAGCTTTATGACGAAATCGAGTTGCCGCTTTCTTCCGTCCTGGCGGATATTGAGGCGGTCGGGGTTCGACTCGATCCCGGAATCTTGGCGCAGATGTCCGGCGAGTTCGAGAGGGAATTGACAGGTCTGACGCGGGAGATTTACGACTTGGCGGGCCAGCCGTTTGACATCGATTCGCCCAAGCAACTGGGAGAAATCCTCTTCGAGAAGCTTAAGTTGCCCGGCGGTAAGAGGCTCAAGAAGAGTGGTCAGTATTCCACGGACGCTGCCGTGCTCGAAGCGCTCGCCGAACGACATGAGTTGCCGCGCAAAATCCTCGAGTATCGAACGCGCGCTAAACTCAAATCCACTTACATCGATGCCTTGCCCAGGTACGTTGATCCTGCGACGGGCCGGGTCCACACGAGCTTCAACCAAACCGTCGCGCGCACGGGCCGGCTCTCATCATCAAATCCCAACTTGCAGAACATTCCGATCGGCGACGAGTTCGGCCTTCGCATCCGCTCGGCGTTCGTTGCGGAGCCCGGCTGGCGATTGATCTCGGCGGACTATTCGCAGGTCGAGCTGCGGGTTCTGGCGCATCTTTCTGACGATCCCCTGCTGATCGAGGCGTTTTCCCGCAACGAGGACATCCACGCCCGCACCGCGCTGGAGATTTTTGGCGTGCCGCCGGGACTGCAAACGCACGAGCACCGCCGCATGGCCAAGGCCATCAACTACGGCGTGGTTTACGGCTTGAGTTCCTTCGGCCTCGCGGGCCGCACCGGCACCAGCAAGACGGAGGCGCAGCAGTATATCGACGCGTATTTCGAGCGCTACGGCAAGGTCAAGGAGTTTCTCGACCGCATGGTGGAAGGGGCGCGGTCCACGGGCCGCGTGCGGACGCTCTTTGGGCGCCTGCGCCCGATTCCGGAAATCAATAGCCAGGATGCGCCATCTCGCAACCGCGCCGAGCGCGAGGCCATGAACACGCCGGTGCAAGGCACCGCCGCCGACTTGATGAAGCTCGCTATGGTCAAGGTCCAAGCGCGGCTGCGGCGTGAAAAGATGCGCACGCGCATTATCCTGACGGTCCACGACGAATTGGTCTTTGAAGCCCCGGAGGCTGAACTCGATACAGCTCGTGGGCTGGTGAAGGCCGAAATGGAAGGCGCCTACCCGCTCAAAGTCCCCCTGCGCGTGGACCTCGGCGTGGGAGAAAACTGGAAGGAAACGAAGTAGCTTGTCCCTTGCGCCCGCCGGGGGCACATACATCGCGGTTTGGGCGATCTGTGCGGCTCACAGAGGCTGCGCGGGCTTTTCTTTCGTCGAGGGTTGACAATCACCCTGCCTCAGCGGCTGCAGCCGATTCAGGGCTGCAATTGCGTGTCTTGATGGCACGCCTCAAGGCCTGCCCTGACCCATTCAGTGGATGCGTACGAGGGTGACTTGCGCGAGGTTGTTGCCCGCGCCATCGAAGGAGATGCTTCCGGAGGCGCCGGGGAAGTTGGAAGTCTCGGCGACTGAGTCGCGCAAGCGGGGACGGTTGGGGCCAGAACGGCGCAGCGCGCCGGCGAGGACGCGTACGGCGTCATACGCCTGGGCAGCGGCCAAGCTGGGCGATGATCCGGTGCGTTCTCGATAGCGTTGCTCGAAACTTTCTCGAACCGCTGTGTCTCCCGAGCGTGAAGCCACGGTCCAAACCCCGCCGTCTTCCGCTCCCCCGAAGGTCGGCCCCGGACTATGTGCACACGTCCTGCAGCGACCGCTTGGCGGATCTTCAAAGCTTCCCTGGGCAGCCTTGCGGCACAGGTAGATCGACACCGACGGTGACGCTTCCCGAAGCTGCGCCACCAGCTTTGTGGCGGTTTCAGGCCCCGTCCAGAAGACGAGCGCCTCAGGTTTCTGTGCGGTGATTTCCTTTACGACGGATGCTGGATCCGTAAGCGTGGAGTCAACTGCAACGCGAACCGGCGTGAGAGCGTTCGAGTTGCCAGCCGTGAACTCCCTCGCCGCCTTTTCATACTCCTGGCCACCGACGCGCCCATCGTGGTCCCGTTCCGTTACCAGAACAACCCGCGTCAGTCCACGCTCGCGATAAATGTCCTGAGCGAAGGCGCGCGCCTGCACGGCGTCGGTAGGTCCGAGGCGGAAGATCCAAGGGAGATTGATCTGCGTGGTGGTCTTGTCAGTCGAAAGGGTGAGGACGGGGACGCCGACCTTGTTTCCAACCTGCTCCGCCAAATGGGCTGCGCCGCCGTTGGTGGAAGTGACGAGCGCCACAGCCCGGTCGTCCAGGACCAGGCGGACGATTTCGCTGGAGGCGCGGCCCCACGGGCCACTCTCGTCGCGCGTGGCGAGCACCAACCGCCGGCCCTCGGGCAAGGGATTCCGAGCTTCGTCTTCGATCGCCAGCCGCGCAGCCTGAAGGAGCGCGTCGCCCTCGGCCTTGCGCGGTCCCTGCAGCGGAGCCAGGAAGCCGATCTTGATTTCCGGTCCTGCCAAGTCGTGGGCAGCGTCGCGTCCCGGGCCGGCATAATTCACCGCATCGCGGTCGATCTCGGCGTAGGGTTCCGAGGGGACCTGGGCGGGCGTGCATGGAACCACAACAAAAAAGGCTCCAATGAGCAGCTTGAGGATTCGACGGTGGCAGAAAGCATGCATTGGCGGAGATTCCAGAAGCAGAGCTCGGGTCGCCTTGCGCTACAGAAGTTTCAGCGGCTTCCTCCGGTGGCTATCCCTTCGTGGCCACCCTGGCGCGGGGCAATCCAGTATTCGAACTTGCCGTCTTTCACGCGGGTCATAGTTACCGGCGCGATGTTGTTGAGCGTGTGGTCGAAGTAGGCTGTGCCCGTCACGCCTTCGTAACTCTTCAGTTGATAGTCTCGCAAGGCTGCCATGATGCGCCCGCGATTGAGCCCCGCCTTTTCGATGCCCGCTAGCAAGATGTTCATCCCATCATAGGCGAAGGCGGCGTAATCAATGGGTTCTTCATTGAAGCGCTTGCGGTAGGCCTCGCGGAAAGCCAGCCACTTGGAGTCCTGGCGGGTGGGGTCGAAGGTGGTGGTCATGACCATGCCTTCGGCAGCGGGACCCGCGATATCCAGCAGTTGCTGGTAGGCCAGGCGACTGCCGCCGAAGACTGGCTGGTTCATGCCCAGGGCGCGCATCTGCTTGAGGATCAGTCCCGCCTCCGCGGCCTCGCCCCAGATGATTAGGCCTTCGATCTTGGCATCGCGCAGCATGCGAAGCTGGCGCGAAAAGTCCTTGTCGCCGCGCTCGAATTTCACCTCCAGCACGGGTTGACGTCCCAATCGCCGCGCTTCGTCATTGAACTTCTGGACTCCCAGGCGCGCGTAGCGAGTCTGGGTGCGGAGCACGCCGATGCGCTTCAGCTTGAGAGTCTTGAAGACGTAGTCGGCAAGCGTGTAGCCCTGTTGGCGGTCGTCGGGGAAATTGTGCATCAGCCACTGAATGCGCGTTTCGGTTACGGTGGGGTCGGTGGTGCCCGTATCCATGATGGGGACTTCGAGTTTGAGCGTGACGCGCAAAGCGATGTGCGTGCTCTGGCCGTCAATCGAGCCGAGCATCGCCCAACAGTCCTCGTTGAAAAGCATTTTGACGAGCTCAGTCGAGGAGGCGCCCCACAACGCCGCATCATTGTGAATCTTGAGCGCGTAGGGTTTCCCCTTGTATCCGCCACGGGCGTTGGCTTCCTCGATGGCTAGTTGCGCGCCATGCAGCATGGGAATGCCAAACACCGATTCGGGGTTGTTCTCGAGCGGGCCCAGGAAACCGATAGCGATTTCGCCTAGCTTGCCGGGGTCACCGTCGGACCGCTTCTCCGCCGCGCCGTTGTATTCCAGAGTGTTCGGTTGAATAAACCAGTCGTAGTAAGCTTTCGTGAAGCGGCGGTAGGGCACCGCTTCGTCCGGCATGTTGGCGTAACGCTTCTCGGCCGGACCCGGGGCCGGCTTTTCTTGCGGCTCGCTAGACTGCGGCCATCCTGGAACGGCCAGCAGCAAGAATAAGATCACGGCAAAAGTCCTGTGTTTCATATCATCCCCGCAAGTTGTCTACAGTTTCCCCCGACTACGCCGCGTGCTGGTTCTCCATCAGAGGCGCGACGCGGGCTTGCGCGAACTTGACGATCCTCCCCAATGTTTCCCCGTCGATGGCCTGCGCGCCGTCGCAGCGCGGTTCGCCAAAGGAAAAGTCCGCGACCTCAATCATCAATCCGTGGCTTCCAAACTCCAGCGCCGCACGGCTGGCCGGCTCCACCATAGCGGCCACGCCGGTGGCATGGCTGGGATCGACGATCACGGGCAGGAAGGTCTTCTCCTGCACCGCTGGGATTACGTTCAGGTCCAGGACGTAGCGCGAGTATTCGCCGGATGGAAAAGCCTTGATGCCGCGCTCGCACAGGACGATGTCCAGGTTGCCTTGCTTGGCGATGTATTCGGCAGCGCCCAGCCATTCGCAGAGGCTCGCTGCCATGCCGCGTTTCAGCAAGATAGGTTTCCGGGCGCGGCCCACTTCGGCAAGCAGCGGATAGTTCTGCATGTTCCGCGAGCCGACCTGGAGCATGTCCGCAACCCCGGCTACCTCTCCCACCATGCGCGGGTCCATCACTTCCGTGACTACGGGCAAGCCGGTTTCCTGCCGGGCGATGCTGAGGATGCAGAGCCCCTCGAGGCCTGACCCCTGGAAGTCGTGTGGAGAGGTGCGAGGTTTATAGGCCCCGCCGCGCAGCATGTCGGCGCCGGCGCGCTTGACGGCACGCGCTACGGCGACCGTCTGCTCGTGGCTCTCGACGGCGCAAGGCCCGGCGATTACCACCGGGCGGTCGCCACCGAAGCGCACGCCGCGCACCTCCACCACGCGCGTCTCGCGATCTCCGTACCGCGGATTGCCCTGGCGGCTGAGGAGTGGGCAGATCCGCGGCAGGTCGTCCACGCTGACTTGTCCAGCGATTCTCATGGGAAACCTTCCTTGTCCGGACTCGATGCTTGCGAGAACGCCGAAGTTCGAAATCCGAGAATCGAAACTCGGGATGGCGCAGGCCCTTTGGGGTCTGCAAACAGAGCTTCCAGCGCAGACCTGAGAGGGTCGGCGCCAGCCGGTGAAGAACCGCAGAGCTGATGGTCCACGCTGCCGCTACCCCCCGTTCTTGTCGGACCCGCGATCCGACTCGAAGATCGCCATGGCTTCGATCTCCACCAGCAGGTCCGGCCGGCACAGAATGGCCTGAATGCCGGTGGACGCGGGTAAGGGATTAAGCCCCTGCTCCTTCATGAACTGCGTGCGAATCTCGTTGAAGGCCTCGTAGTCGCGCTCGATGTCCCGCAAGTAGCAGGTAGTGCGCACGACGTCCTTCCAGCTTGCCCCCTCGGACTCCAGCAGGCCGGTAATGTTTTGGTAAGTTCTCCACGTTTGAGCGCGGAGATCGCCCGCGTGGATAGTCTTGCCGTTCTCGTCCACGCTGGCGGTGCCCGAGATCAACAGGATGGTGACGCCTTTAATATCCAGCCGCAGCCCGCGCGAAAAGGATGATGGCTTGGAATAGTCGTAGGCCTCGTTCAGAACTTGCGGCGCTCTAATGGCCTTTTTGGGGACGGGCTTGTGCGATTTCTCCGGCGCTGCGACGGTTTCGGACAGACGCATAAAGTTGGGCCTCCTCTTGAGGTTCGCGAATACCGTGGCTCAGCCCCTGGGCTGTCGCCACCCAGATGTCCTCGCCCTGGAAATCCAAATTGAGGATGTAGCTGTGGGCGAGAGAGGTTGCTGTTTCGAGTTTGGTTTTCTTCATGTCCGGCCAAGTGATCTCGATTTCGCCGTGGCCGTTTTGCTTGTTGGGCCGGTAGTTGACCCAGGTGTTGGTTTTGTAGTCGAGGTAGCTGAGACCTTTGTCGGTGCAGGCCCAGACCTCGTTGCGACGCGATTTGGGAGCATTAATGAAGTCTGAGGCCAAGCCGCTGTCTTTGTTCAGGTAGTTATGCCAGTTGCGGCCGTCATAGCCGCTCAGCCCGAAATAGGTGGAGGCCCAGACCATCTTGGTGTCGGGATTGTAAGCCACGTTGGAAACGATGATGTGGATCAGACCCTGGTTCCGGAACAGGACGAGCTCCATCTCCTCATCGGGGTCGGTATAAGGCTTCCAGTAGTTGCCCGCCACGTCGTATTCGAGCAGGCCGCCACCCCAAATAGCGAAGTAGATTTTCTTGCCCGCTGAGGCCACCCCGTAGGACCACGGCTCGTGGAAGGGAGCGTTCTTCTCGCTCCAGTTGGTCCACTCACCGGTGTAAGTATTCAGGCGGCTGACCCCCGCCGTAGTGGTCACCCAGAGGTACTGATCCTGGACGGCAAGGCCGTAACAAATGTCGTTCAGCAAACCGCTCGTTAGGTTCGTGAAGTTCTCGAAGTGCCCGCCTGAAAACCGGCTCACTCCTCCGAAGGTCGCAATCCAGAGGTCCCCAGTGTTCTTGTCCACGGCGAGCCCCATCACCACGCGGTTTACCAGGCCGTCTTCGGTTCTGAAGACCTTCTGCACCTTCCCATTCTCGATCAAAACCAGGCCGTCTTCCGTGCCTGCCCACACTCGATTACCGTCGACGGCGACGCTGAAAACCTTGGCGTCCGGCATGCCGTTGGCGGTCGTGAAGTTTTGCCACCGCGTGTAGAGGTGTGGCTTCTGGGCCATGGCCACCGAGGAGGCCGCCAGAAGCAGGATCGCGACTGACAATGCCCGCTTGATTGCGTTGTTCATGGTGCTCTCCGTCGCCGCCCGGCGAAACTCGAAAATCGAAATCCGAAACTCGCTTCTCTCGCTTATGGAGAGGCACGGCGCGCCGTGTCCCTGCAGGGAGAGCCGCAGACCTAGAAAGCGGGTCTGCGCTACAAGGTCTTCAGAAACTCGATCAAGTCATTCAACTGCTCCTTGCTCATGTCCGAAGTGACGCCGTGTGTGTCGTTGTTGTTGAACACGGTCCAAATCTCTTCCAGGGTCAACGCCTGGGCGTTGTGTAGGAACGGAGCGTCCTCATAGACACGGTCCAGTTGAGGAGTGTCGAAATACGAGGACGTATCGTACTTGTTCGCCGAGCCCACATCCGTACTGATCCGGTTGGTGTAGTGCGTGTCCGCAGGATGGCAGGTCTCGCAGCGATTCTGGATGGGGATTTCCGCGCCGTCGTTCCTCCGCGTCCGGTAGTAAACCTGCTTGCCGCGCTCCTGCGCTTCTGTCAACTGGCCATCGGGAGCAAGATGTCGGTTGGGAGCGAGCGGAATCTGGTTCAGGAAAGTCACCAAGTCTTCCAGTTCCTGTGTATTGAAGCCCTCCGAACGGAACAAGAACTTGGCGATGCGGGGTCCGCATTGGGTGGCCAGATCGGGGTTGCGTCCGTTCCATTTGTAGGGTGCGGTCTCACGGATCCCGCGCAAGGTGCGGTTAGCTACGCGGTCGCGGCCAAGCTGCGGGGTTTCGAGATTCCACGCCAGTCCATCCAGGTGCGCGTTGGGGTGGCACGTGGAGCAAGCAAATTGGCCCTGGAAGCAGTACTTGGCGGAATAAAACAATCGCTCGCCGCGCCGCAGCGCCGTCAACTCTTTCGGACCACTGAGACTGATGGTAGAGGCCACCTTGAGTTGCGCTAGGTCCAGTACAGTCAGAGAATCTTCCAGGCGATTAGCGATGTAAGCGAAGCGCCCCTCCGGGGAAACCACGATAGCGCGCGGATCATGCCCTGTCTCCAGGCGGCGCGCGACAAAAGTGGCGGCGGAATCGAGGCGGTTGGGAAGTTCTTCGGGAGGGACTTGGCGGAGGCGCCGCCCGAGCTTGGCGGTGTCGACGACCGAAATCAAGTTGGCCTCCGAGGCTGTCACCAGCGCGTAACGCCCGTCCGGCGTAAAGGCAGCGCCGTATCCGCCGGCGTAAAAGTAATCGATGTCGTCCAGGAGAACCTGAACTACCTGCGAGCGTGCCTCCCCCGGTCTGGACGCAAATACCGGGCGGACCACCGCCATGCCGTGGGTTAATACCCAACCCTGGCCGACCTGGATAAGGGGGCCCAGATTCTTCGGTCGCATGAACGGAATCAGCAGGAAGCCGCCCAGGCTGGCAGGAGCTTCGGCAATGTGGCGCAGCTCGATCACGCCGGGGATGTGGATTCGCTCGGCGACGATTTGCTTCGCCGCGTCTATGGCCAGCAACTCGGACACGGGCGGCTCGTCGTAGGGGCGGGGGAGCGGCAACACATTCGATACGTATATGCGACGTCCATCGCGAGAGAGGGTGACATGAGAAGGATAGCGCTGCGTCCTCAGGCGTTTGATTTCCTGGCCGGTGGCGAGGTCGATCAGGGAAACGTTGTTGCCGATGCTGTTCGCGACGTAGAGGACCTTGCCCGTGCGATCGGTAGCCAGGCCGACCGGCCCCCAGCCAGCCTGTAGCGTCCGCCGGATCTGGAGCGAATTGGCGTCGATTTCGCTGATCGTGTCGCTCCATTCGTTCGCGACGTAAAGGGTCTTGGCGTCCGGCGAGAGCGCAATCCCCTTGGGTTTGTGGCCGACTTTGACCCGCGCTACAACTCGTCGCGCGCGCGTGTCAACAGCCAGGACGGAGTCACTGCCCTCACAGACGACATAAATCCTGCGTCCATCGGGCGAAAGCTTGAGCTCTATGGGTGTCAGATACTGAGGCTCAGTGGAAGCGCTGATCTGAGTCACAGGCGTGGCGGCGTGAGGGGAGGGAAGACGCGTTGCGCACAGCACGGCTAGAGAAGCGAAGACCGCGAGGACATAACAGCCACTGGCTGGCGCAGACCTTCTTAGGTGTGCGTGGCATTTGCACGAGGACGCAGACCCGACTGGTCTGCGCCATCCGCCGGTTCTTGTGCTGCGGCCTTTCACCGGCCGCCTCCTTTAGCCGCTGTCGGTGTTCCGGCTGGCTCTGTCACGGTCAGGATTTGATCCGCCTTCACATGTTCGAGGGTTTGGTCAATGCCACTAGGCCAGTGGATGATGAGTTTGTCTACCTCCGTGTGCTGGCCTAACCCGAAATGCGGTCGCGGGTCGCCTTGGGAGAGGTAGCCGTTTTCCGAGACGGCCTCAGCATACTGGTGCAGATTGCCCGCCAGCGCTTCCAGGCGCGCACCAAAGCCGTCGCGGTTACTCTTGGTACCGACGAGTTTGATCGTTAGCCAGTGGTTACGCTTTCCCACCGGGGGCGGGCTATTGTGGAGCAGGATGCCTTTGCCGCCCAGAACCATGATGAAGGCGTCGATGTGACCGTCGTTGTCGTAGTCCGCGAAGCAGGCGCCCCGTCCTATCTTTTTGAACTTGAGATAGCTACCCGCCTGATTTGAGACATCGGTAAAGGTCGAATCGCCGTTGTTACGCAAGAGCGAATCCTCCATGGGAATGAGCCAGTGTAGGCCGCCATTCACCACGAAGATGTCTTTCCAGCCGTCGTTGTCGAAATCAAAGAAGCCGTCGCCCCAGGCCACGTACTGGCCGGAGACGGCGGCTACGCCGGTTTCCACGGTGGTGTCGAGCCAGAATCCGTTTGGACCAGGATTGTGGAACAGGCGGTGATAGCGCATGTCGGAAACGAACAGGTCCAGCCATCCGTCATTATCGTAATCGCCGAAGATAGGATTCATGGCGGAGGTGGCCTCACCGTTGGCGCCGAAGGCGGTATTCACGTCCGGGGCAACGTTCGTAAACGTCCCGTCGTGGTTGTTGTGGTACATGTAGCTTTCCATCGTGTCATTGGCGATGTAAACGTCCGGCCAGCCATCGTTATCAAAGTCGCCCACGGTAATGCCCATGGCGCGTCCGGCGGGGTTGTCAATGCCCGCCTGGTGCGACACGTCGGCAAAAGTGCCATTGCCGTTGTTGTGGAAGAGCCGGTCGGGGGTGCCCTCGTAATCAAGGGGGCCCGGAAAGGCGTCTGCCGTGAAGTACAACATCTTGGCATTGGGATCGAATTTCAGGTAGTTGCCCACGTAGAGGTCGAGTTTGCCGTCGCGGTCGTAATCGAAGAAGGCCGCGCCCACACCAAAGTGCAGGTTATCGACTCCGGCTTTTGGGGTGACGTCGGTGAACGTCCCGTCACCATTATTGTGGTAGAGGATGGAAGAGTTCCAATTGGTTACATAAAGATCCTCGAAGCCGTCATTGTCGTAATCTCCGGCGGTGACGCCCATGCCGAACCCTTTTCCTCCTACGCCCGCCTGCGCTGTCACGTCGGTAAACGTCCCGTCACCATTGTTGCGGTAGAGGTGGTTCGTGGCGTCCATGCCGTCGGGCTTTGAGAACTTGGTTACGCCTTCCAGGAAACGGCCGTTCACCACGTAGAGGTCCAGGAAGCCATCGTTGTTGTAATCAAACCACGCACACCCGGAACCGGTGGCCTCGAGGATCGAGCTCAACTTCTGCTCTCCGAAGGAGTGCTTAAAGTTGATGCCAGCTTTCTCCGTGACGTCCTCGTAGGTGGGAAGAGGGGGAAGCGTGGGGTTCTTAGGACCGGGGTTCTGAGCGGAGACTCTCGTCCCCAAAGCCATCAGACCAGCGGCTGTGAGTAGAAGCGCGAGTTGTCGAGTCATATGTGTCGGCATTGCTTTGTCAGTGTGCGAGCTGCGGCCCACCTTCGACTCCTAGGCGCGTCGGCGTGTCAAACCGGCGCAGCGTGAGCGGCCAGCGATTCTCCGGAGCTACAGACCGATCTTCGTGGCAACCGACACAGCCGTGCTCCTCACCCGAGCGCGCCCAAATCCAGCTTCGCTGCGCGCGCACCACGCGCCCGCTGGCGTCGAGCACTTCGAAGCGGACCGGGTGATCTGGCGGCACAGCGACGTAAAATGAGCCGTCCTTCTCGATTGGAGCCTCGCCTAGACTGCGTTCCTGTTGAGTGGACGGATCAAGAGCCAGTACCCGAACCTTGGAAAGGGAAGCCGAGAGGCGCCCCTTCGGCGCCTCAGCGGAAAGCGTGCTATCCAGACAAATGAAGTACCCAACCTTGAGCGCGGGGTTCAGCGTGGTCCAGTACCAACGGGGAGCGGGATGCGCCGCCACCGGCACCGCGGCTAGGCTCGAGAGCTTTGGATCCCTGTAGATCAGCCCATCGAACCTCCCGCGCGCAGCATCAAAGGCGTAGAGGTCAAGTTTTCCCTTAGGGTCTTTGGACGTGACTACTCTACGCGCCACAACCAGCTTGTCAGTGGCAAGCTGCCGCGGTGACCAGGCGAGCACGCGCCAGGGGCTCATGAGTGAGTTGTGCAAGGCTCCGCGTCGAATGGCGGCCAACTCGCCCCCGATTTCGTGGCCCGGATTGTGGCTCTTCACGAAAACCACGGAGCCGTCTTCCAGTTCTTCTGCCTGACTGCGAATCGCCACCTGACGGTGGTCGCAACGAAAGGAAGCCAACCCACTGCCATCTGGCCGAACGGTATAGAGATCGCGCGAAGTCTCGGTCTGCCTCCGCGGTGTCAGGGGTGAGCGTGCCGAAGCCAGGATCAGGCCGTTCCTCAAAACCGTCTCTACTTGGTAGTCCCCCGGACCGAAGGTGATGGGGTGGGGCTCGGAACCGTCCAGCCTGCTGACGTAAAGCTGGGAGACCACTCCCGAAGTCTCTTGGACCGATGCGGTGAACACGATCTCGTCGCGCGGCAAATAGGCGGGCCGTACACAATCCCCGGTGCACCGCGTGATCTGGCGTGGCGCCGACCCGTCCGCGTTCATCTCCCAGATCTGCCATGTCGCGGCGGAATCCTTCTTGCCAGCGAAAAGTACTCTGGCACCGTCAAACGACACCTGAGGGTCCGCAGCGGCAAAGAACTGCGGAGTGAGCTCGACGGGGGACTCGCTTCCCTTGGCGAGGCGCACGATGCGGCTGCCTTCTGGGAAGCGCGCGGAGAGCCCGCCGGCTTGAATCACAGGTGCCTGAACAAAAAGGATATCGGGTCGCGACGCGCTTGGAGATGACGAAGGCGCTTGGGCAAACCATCTCGAGCCAGCCGCCGCCAAGCCAAGCATGGCGGCGAGGAACAACGACGGCGCGCACTTCAAGTAGGCCATCATTGCCGCAACTCGACGGAACAGCTCGGATGCGAGGAATCTGACAGATCGAGCCCCATCAAACGGGGCGACGAGGCCGCAGCGGCTTCCAGGAAGCTCTTTCATAATGCTCCTGGACCCAAGACCCAACGCTGCAAGAATAAGAGGCTAACAGCGGCTGGAGGAAGGTGTCGATGAGAGGTGTCAGTAAATCAGCCGACATGCGTCAATCTATTCGCTGTAGTTGATTTGTTTTTAAGAGGTGAGTGGTTCGCAGGCCTTGGCTATAGGCATTGCCGTAGGACATTTTGTCTTTGGAGGGCCTGCTGACTACGACGCGAGCGAGAGGATTTGCCATTCCGGCTGTCCACAGGAGTGGGCATAGCAATCAAGACTTGGCCGAGTCAAGTCAACGGCGGGCTACGCCTTCCAACCCGGGCAGGTTCTGAATGAGTAGGTGTCGGCCGCGGGCAACGACCAATTGCTCTCGCCGAAATGCGGTGAGCGTTCGACTCACCGTTTCCGGAGACAGCTCCAAAACCTCGCTGATCTCCTGGCGTGAGAGCGGCAGGCTTATCGACAAGCCGCCATTCACCGTCAGAGTGTCGGAGGTCACCAACGAGAGCAGGAACGTCGCCACCTTCATGCGGGCGTCCTTGAAGCTCATGTCGGTGACTTGGGTGCGGACGCGCCCCAACTCACCTACCAGAAAGCGGACCATGCCGAGGGCAATTTCGGGATTCGACTGCAAGAAGGTGACGAACTCCTCGCGCGGAGCGGCGCAGATTTCGCAGTCACGCAGGGTGACCGCCGTGAGCGGGTAGGTGGCCTCCGTGAAAGTCTCCAGACCGAAAAGCTCGCCTGGGAACAGGACTCCGGTGATGCGGTCCTTGCCGTTTTCGAGCGACTTGACCAGCTTAACCAGGCCGGAGTGTAGCGCGAACAGATGCTGGGCCGCGCCGCCCTCGAAGAAAAGGATTTGGTTCCGACGGTAGCGTGCCGGCCGAAACACGCACGCCAGCCGCGCGATCTGCTCGGGCGAAAGGCTTTCAAAGAGGGAGGTCTTTAGGACGGGACAGTCACTACATCCGGGTCCCATGCGAGTCTCCTCTCGGGTTATTTGGATTCCGCCGGAGCTCCGCGGGAGGCCAAAGCCTCCCGCGGAGCCGTGTGCGCTCAAGCGACGGCGCTTCGAGTTGAAGCGACGGTAGCTTTAATCCATTGCGTGCTTACAGACTTCGGCCGGGTAATCGCGGTGCCAAGCGCGCGGTTGATGATCAGTTGAGCGCACATGCCCAACGCCCGGGAGACGCCGAACAGAACCGTGTAGTAATCGAACTCGACGAGCCCGAAGTGGTACAACAAGGATCCCGAAATGGCGTCTACGTTCGGCCAGGGGTCCTTGGCTTTGCCCTGCTCCGTCAAAACTCCCGGGACGATGGCAAAGATCCTGTCCACGATCCTGAAGATGTCGTCTTTGGGGCAAACGCGTTCGCCGAATTTGTGGAAGGCGGTGAACCGCGGGTCAGTGATACGCAATACGGCGTGGCCATATCCGGGGATCACGTGGCCTTCTTTGAGCGTGTTCCAGGCGTATTCGCGCAGGTGCTCGTCGCTGGGAACGCCCTTGAACTTGTCACGGAGGCCCAGGACAAAGATCAGGCATTCCTGGTTGGCCAGCCCGTGGAGCGGTCCGGCCAAGCCGTTCAGGCCAGCCGAAACAGCATAATAGGGGTCGGAAAGTGCCGAGCCCACGGTATGGCAGGTGAAGGCGCTGACGTTGCCGCCTTCGTGATCGGAGTGCAACGTCAGGTAGAGCCTCATGAGGTTAGCGAACTCTCCCGTGGGGTCGGGCAGGCCAAGCATGTGCACGTAGTCCCCGGCCCAATCCAACTTAGGGTTCGATGAGATTGGTTCGCCTTTGCGGGTGCGCATTCGGTAGATGCCCGCCGCTACGGCAGGGAGTTTGGCGATCAGTTGGAGCGAGTCTTCCAGCGCGGCCTCCCAGTATTCTTCCTTGCGGATGCCTTCAGCGTATTTCCGCCGGAAGACTGACTCCCGTTCCATCACCAGGATTGCCGTGTTGAACATAGCCATGGGGTGCGAATCTTCGGGCATGGCCTTCAGAACTTGCCATACATAAGCAGGTACCTGCGCGCGCTTGCGAAGGTCTTCCTGCAACGATTTGAGGGCTTCCGCATCGGGGAGTTCCCCCGTGCAAAGCAGGTAAAAGATCTCTTCCGGTATGCGATTAGCGAGTTCGCCGATGGGAATGCCACGGATCGCTAATCCCTTGTCCGCGTCCACCACGGAGGTGTCGCACACCAAGCCCTTCACTCCACGCATTCCGCCGTAAGCTTGGCCGACCGTGACCTCCGAGATGACCGCGTTCGCGTGGTTCTTGTTCAACGTGCGTACCTCTTCCCTTAAATCTGGGATTTGTTGCGCCAATCTGTCTCTTAATCCAGGCATGGATCCCTCCTCGGATTTCGTTATGATCGCACGGTTTGAGTGCTTGCCGGTCCTCCCTGGCGCGACGGATGAGGGCGCCAAGGGAGAAAATGCTGAGCGACGGCCACACCCGCGTTGGTCAGGTTGCCTTGGCCGCCCAGACCTCGGAGAATCGACCGAGCCGGGGTTTGGACAGCTTTGCGAAATCGGAGTACTTCATGCGTATGCAGTCTTCGTGCGTGCCAGCACAAAACACGATTTCTTCCGAATCGCTCACTGCCCGATCCACCCATACGTCGACCCCATAAAGGTTTCCGAAGGGTGGAATTGCGCCAAGATCACAGTCTGGGAAAAGCTTGACCAGCTCGCTTTCCGGCACCATTTCCAGGCGGCTCACTTCCAAAACCGCCCGGAATTCCTGGAGATTCAGCCGGTTGGAGGCCGGTATCAGCGCCATCACCAGCTTGCCATCTCCATTTACCACGACGGTCTTCGCACATCGCTTTCCAGAGATGTGCAGCGAGTGCGCTACCTCTTGTGCCGTGAAAGCCTGAGAGTGATGGAGTTGCTCGTAAGGAACATCTTGGGAATCTAGGTAGTCGCGAATACGTTGGGGTATGGCCATTTTCCCCTCCTATCACGACAAAGCACAACTCTCCCCAGATACCTTGTCGCAATCGCCCTGCCAGAAGCTAGGTTGCTGTCGCCGATGGGTCTTTCCCTGCCAGAGGCCTTGGAAACGATGACTTGGTGGAGTGTTTTATTACTTTATGTCGCTTTTCCTGCATTTCCGGACTGGGGATCCAGATTGTAAGTCTAGCGGAGTAGTGCCACCATGCGAAATTAAACCCATGACATGCGCGGATTTTTTCTCTGTGTTCTATCAGAAGGTCGGGGGAGAGCGTCAGAAATCACGCCTCCCAATGCCAACGTCTCGCTGGCCCGAGGCCTGAGAGCAGCGATGGACTTCTTTCGAACTGGCCAGGCCCGACCTCCAGAACTCCAAGCGCCTAGCCCTGTCGAAGAGCTGAAAGAACCCCGCCAATGGGTACGGCGAGGCGATGGCACGATCCCGTTCGGCTCTTGGATGCCCTATAATGCCCTGTCAGTCCGAGCCACTCAGGAGAGAGGGGTATGGCAACCGCCTTTTCAGGATTCAGCGCTGACTCCTTCGCCTTCTTTCAGGAACTCGCGCGCAATAACAACAAGCTATGGTTTGACCAGAACCGGGTGCGCTACGAGCAGCACGTAACGGGTGCCTTTCGCGGCTTGCTTGAAAGGCTCGAGCCTTTCCTGCTGAAGCTTAATCGGCACTTTGAGACCGGCGGGAAGACGAACGGCAACCTCTCCCGCATCAATCGCGACACCCGATTCAGCAAGGACAAGAGCCCCTACAAGTCGAACTACTACCTTTACATTTACGACGCTCGCCACCCGCGTGACCACGCGGGCCGGCTTTACGTGGGCCTCTCGGCTGAGTGCCTCACGGTGGGGTTCTCCATCTACGCTACCTGGGGTCGAGGCCCGAAAGGCGCACTCGAGACCATCTTTCGCCAGCGAGTTTCCTCTCACCGTGCGGTCTTCGATCACCTGCTGGAAAGAATCGTTCGAGCCAAGCGCTATGAAACCTACTGGCACCGCGAGGAAGAAGGCGAATGGGTACAGCACCAAGGTCTGCCGCGGCACCTCGAAGACTGGCAAACCCTCCAGGCCTGGATCGTCCGCAAGGTTTTCCTGCCGAACGCGCGCGGCCTGGCGACTCCTGCATTCGCCCAACACGTGGCGCGAATCTTCTCCGACCTCTATCCACTCTTTGTGTTCACCTCAGTCGCCAAGCCCCACTGGCGAGCCGACCTGAAGAAGCTTCGGTAGCGCTGATCGGCTCTCAGGATCTGCGGCTTCTGCCACGACTACGCCGGATACCCCGTGACGTCGGTACCCGGTCGCTGCGCCGGGCAGCCGCGGCCCCTGGAGGTTTCCCACCAGTCCCACAATCCCCGCCAGCTCCACGGTCGGGCGAAAAGGGACATAATGTCTTAATCGTCGTTGACTGAATCCTGCTTGCCGCCGGCCAGTGACTCCTGCTCGGAATACCCTGCAGGCTGCCGAAAAACTGCTTCTGGCGAACGCGGGAGGAACGGAGCGGAAGCTGCCCCGGTTGGCCGCAGGCCTCCCTCGGCACGCGACCCTACCGGGCCGGGTCGCCGGGAGCCCCGCCGCAGGAGCCGACGAAAAAGTAATGTTCTGTGCCTTCCTGATTTCAGCGGGACTCAACTCCCACCCTTCCGGTTTCGTTGCAAGGCGTTTTCAGCAACCTGCCAGCTTATGCCCTGAAGATAGGGGCTAACTCTTTTGTTTACAACGAGCAGTTTGAACGCAGTCTTCATGCTTTCTGGGCGCCGCAAAGCGGCATGAACGACCGACTCTCGCCTTCTGACTCCGGCCTCCTGTCTCCTCTTCCTGACTCCTCCCTATCGCCTCCCGACTCTTCATCCTTCCTTCCGGCCATCTCGGTCGTGCCCGCCCCGTCCGTTCTCTCGCCTGTCGCAGGTTTGGACTTTCCAAACATTCCCCAATCCTCGGAACCGCATTTCCTCTTGACAGGTCAAAGAACTGGATATGCCACTTGGCACTAGCGCGATGGGTTAATGGAGCTCTCTATACGGCACGCGTTGGGCGGCGAGGCTCGACGCGCTCAAGACCTACCTCGAATCGTGACTCGCCCGCGCCTTCTGTAGCGGCGGACTGTGTCCGCCGAACTTCGCCGCGGGGCCGTGGGCCCTGCCACCAACAAGAGCCTTTGAGGCCGCGGGCTCTGCCTGTGGCACTGAATTTCGGCGCTCACAGAGTGCCGCTACAGCCCGCAGCGGGTGAGTGAAGCCCGGAGCCCGCTGGCGCAGACTTGTTTTCCCAAGTCTGCTGTTCTTGGTTCAGAGGAACATCGCAATGACGTGCTGCCCGAGGCGCTCGCGGAGGCGGTGCGCGAAGAGTTCTACGCCAGCGGGGATTTCCACCGCCTCTACTTTGGGGAGATCGTCGCCGCCTACGCCGACGAAGACGCCGCCCAGCGCTTGAGGATGTAGCGCAGGGTTCGCCGTTCAACCCTGCGGCTTTTCCAGAGGCGGGAGTTAGCAGTATGTAGCGCTCCCGCTTTCTGGAGTTGCGGCTTTTCCAGATGTTTTCCGGTGGGATTGGGGCATGTAGGTCGAGGGCTGGCGGAGACTCCGCGGGTCGCGGTTGGTCGGGTGCGCCTCCCGGCTTGCAGTCGTGAGAAGGTCTAATGTGTCAGCCCCGTAGTCGATTGCAAATAAAGGGCTAAGTCTGGGCATAAATTTTGCTTGACACGTCGCCCTGGTTCTGGCATCTTAATACACAGAGAATTTGAATTTACGGACACCATATCAGCGTGTCAAACATCATTGGCCGCCTTCGGGCGGCCATTTTATTTGCTATGGCGGCTTCAGCTTCCTCCCATCCCAGCCTTCAACAATTGGTTTCCACCGCTCGTGCATTTCATCAAGATAATCATCGATCAATTTTGTGGCGTCGCGATAGTGGTGCAAGCCATCGACACAAGTCCCTTCAGCAGGAGTAAATGTAACGAGTCGGACCTCCTTGTATAGAGCAGTCGGGTGTGCTTTGAGCGCCCGCAGGAACTCAGGGGAGTGAGTTGATGCAAGGAGCTGGCGCCCCTCCGATGCGACTTTCTTTAACAGTTCAAACCTCGCAGCGAGTAGTAGCGGGTGCAATCCGTTCTCCGGCTCTTCAAGACAGAGCGTAAGATCGGAGCTGGCAGTATGCAGCCTCCACAGGAGGAAGGTGGCGAGAAGAACCCCATCTGATTCCAGCGGAGCGCGAATTGGGTCGTAGCTTCGATCAGTCCGATAACTCAATCTGACTCCCAAGTAGTCGTTCTCGAACCCAATGTTCCGGATGTGAGGAAACAGCTGGCGCAGAGCATTTTCTATAGCTTCAAACACCCCGCGGTCTGCCGGACTGTTGTGAAGGTCCTGAAGCTTAGCTGCGGTACCCCAACCATTCTCGGCGACATAAATGCTGCGGCCACGTTCGGTGGGACGTTTCACAAACGAGGCGATGTCGATAGCACTTGGGCGGTAACGCCAGGCTCGTCCGAATTTCTTGGCTACTTGAATTATCGGCTCAATCGCTGGTC
>Ga0315280_10003773_pt1 | contig 22953 bp, 21 predicted proteins | sample YL17G06_40_MG_FD_203697 | JGI IMG/M metagenome (GOLD analysis project Ga0315280, IMG submission 203697) | Sediment microbial communities from Yellowstone Lake, YNP, Wyoming, USA - YL17G06_40 | ecosystem: Environmental > Aquatic > Freshwater > Lake > Sediment | place: USA: Wyoming | collected... | reverse complement strand
ATGGAGAGGGGCCACAAGGCCCGGCTCGAGGATCTCTACACGGAGATGTCCTTCCCCGAAGTCTGGTAGGCCGGAAGAATCCTCTTTGCCGGCTCCATGTCCGGTCTTTTTTTTTCCTTTTTTTGAAATCGTTTGGGATAGATTAAATTCGCTTTAGACTGCCTGAAAACTACGTCAGTTTCATCCGTCTTTCAATGATACACTAGAAGACTCTGTAAGTGAATTGGCGACAACAGCGCTCCGGCATTTTTGAACGTTACGTAGTCTGAAGAGCGTTGTAAGGTGACGGCGAGGCGAAAACAAATCGGGGTCACGTGAGCTGTTCTCGTCGCGGATAGTAGGCTTTGCTGAGCGATTACGCATTGTTTTTGCAAAGCAACGGCAACTAGACAAGACTAGACCGGTACGCCACCCTCGATAATGATATGTTATAGTTGAGGATCAATGGACTCCTACCGTTAGAAGCGGCCACAAGTCGAATCAAAGAAGCAAACTCGTAGTAAATGTCGCGGGGCCTTGGCCAACGAAGAGGCCCCGCTCTGCGAAACTCAAGAAGCGAAACCGCTTAACCACTTCGTTTGCTTATGAGTATCAGCGCTATGCCTAAAAGCGCCACAGCTGCCAATATAGCTTCGAATCCTGGTACAGGTGGTGCTGTAGCATTATCGGCTGCTTGTAGGAAGCTTGTGACCCCTGCTGCCGTGGTCGTCGCGTTAGTAGTACCTGCCACGGCAGTTGTTGTGTTTGCTACCGCTGTAGTCGTCGCGTTTGTCGTAGCGTTTACCGTAGCGTTTGTAGTTACTTGTGCCATTGATGGTAGGCTAAAAACGAGTATCAATACGAGTGCAAAAACAGTGCTCAAAACAATTTTCTTCATTTTGATTGACCATCTCCCATATATTTAAATTGCAACGCGCTTGCAGAACGACAGAAAGCAGCTCTCCGTGTAAACCCCAGAAGAGACATCTTCCAAACAGATAAGAGAACAACTCATTAAAACGTTTTTCGATTTCTTTGCTCGCAAACGAGCTTAGCTAAGTCCGTAGAAGCCATACTTAAAGGCCGCGAAGCGAGCGTCTAGCAACTGGCGAGACGCCGGTAACCTGATATTTGAGCATAGATTGCGCCTGGCGCGGCGGGCGATTGTAGAGCTCTTGAGAAGCCGCAGTGTTTCAGTAGATACTGATGATTCGCGCAAACATTTTTCGAACCCGCCTAATGCTCCAATTGTGTTGAAAAAATGGCGCAATTCGCAACAAGAAGCCAGCAGTTAAGCCTCAGGGCCATTGGTGTTAGTGTGTAACACAGATTTAGCGTCACGCAGACTTACATAGTGACTTATCGTTGGCGTTATCGAGAGCGAGGAGGAGCGTACCTGCCCCCTTTAGTGCTCACGAATCGCGCGACATGCGAGGCCACGCAGCGTCGCCCCGATTTATAACCGGCCGCTGGCACGCTTCCTTCCTGCTTTCATGAGAGTAAAGGAGGTGAATAAGCAATGCAAGCTCCAGAAGCTATTACTACCGCGAGCACCTGCACCTATTGCCACTTCGACGCGCACACGGAGTGCGAGCTGGGACTAGAAAGGCCGGACAGCAAGTTATGCGCCAAATGCGTAGCTGACTCTTTCGGTGACATCGTCAGAACCAAGTGCTAGTGGCAGCAAATAAAGAAGGCCGCACTGTAAGCCCGCACAACTGCAAGTTTGTCAATGCGGCGTCCGTTTCTGCCAAATCCTTCAAAAAGAGATGAGTTCGAGGAGATTCGATTTTACCCTGTTGGCGATTGAATAGGACGACATCAATAGTGGGGTTGAGATCCTTCGCTGTGCGCTCGATAAAGCAAGCTAGCGCATAAAAAAATAGATTCCTTTTGCACGCATCGTAGCGTGATTGCAGATGGCAAAGGAGTCATCAACGCCTGTCTGCTGATTGATACGAGGCACGGAGCGCTCTTAAGTATATGAAGTATTAGACGGGAGTCAACTTCGAGAGCAGGTCTAATCCTTTGTCATAGCGAGCTTCCACGTCAAAATAAGCGAGCTTCATTAGGCGAAGATGTGCACTCATTAGTTTTCAAAAAAGCGATTGGTCACTCGCACTGTAATTTCGTTGCCTGTTAATGTGTAAACGCTATTGTTGCTCGTCACCTTCCGATTGCGCGAGCTCTTTGTTGGCGTCGAGGCACAGACGGTAAAGTGGGTCACTTAAGGGCATCCCGTTAAGATGCGGCCTCCCTATGCTCGTTGCTAAATCACGCCACTTGGGTGGCACGTCCCACCGCAAGAGTTCTTCAACGCGTAGCGTATCGTCGGCTTCGATTGCGAGAATAAGTTCGTATATGTATGCCTTTAGCTCTTTGTCCGATGCGGGGCACTTGTTGGCGTGTCCGCGTGTGTTGTTCCCCATATTATCAACTCAATTACGTATTGGAGGCTTTATAAATAGCCCCTTGCGATCTGCGGCTATATCTGGCCAAAGCTTCTACGCGCTTCCCCTCGCCATATTTACCTTGAATACGTATTACGTTTATAGACTACCTGCAGAGTGTTGTTTAGATGCGCGGAACGACTCGCTAAGTCGAAAGTGTTGTTGTATCGTTGGGTTAAACAAATTGGGATCCAACAACGGGCGAGCTTGATAAAGTTCATATATCCCTCAGATGTGAACAAAGTAAGTTCGAAAACCGAGTGTTGGTCGAACAAATAAGATCATAAAAGACTATTATTGGTCGGAGATGCCGGTCAAGCACGTCTCTAGGTGACGATCTTAAGTCAGTTCAAAAAACCGACAAAGACGCTGCAGCAGCTCTCGGCGGCCTAAAGAATCTTTTTTCAAACGAAAACGAAGCTTCGCAAAAATCAAAAACAAATGGGCTCGAGGCGATTCGAATGCCCGACCTTGGCCAGGTAAAGGCTCGTTCCTTCGTTGTCAGCATCTAAATCGCTTTGAAGACCGCATCTCCGGTTACGATGGGGGATGGCAAGAAAAGCGAGCGCGCCATTATGTGTCGTCTCATAAATTGTCGCGGCGGAACCTGCAAGTCGTCGAAACTTGCGCGGTAGCCGGATTATCGGATACGCATGCGACGGCTGCGCGCTCTGTGGCACACCAGATACCTTAGCCTCGTGCGCACGTAGACGTCTACGCTCAGCTCTACCCGAAGGTGCAAAATCTGATACTAGAGCTCTTCTAGGATTCGTAAAGGGAGATATCATCCTCTCTCTTTTTCCCTTTTTCTTATTCGCGAGACTAAGCGTGCTTCTTCCTTTCCGTATCTGCGAAATCCCGTCGCATTATCCTAGGAAGGTGCTGCGCGTTATCTGAAATGAATCTTCACAGGCGCGGTCGTGTAAATTCAGCAGACTTCCCGACCATAAGAGCACTTTCTTTGGAGTTTAACGAATCGCCCACACGCCGCCGTGTGACACAGACACGCTGTCACGCTTTTCCACGAAATCGCTGCCTCACGCGGCCTTATGAGCCTTCTTAGCACAGTTTGGGTCGGAGGTGGACGTGATGAAAATGCTACGAATTGACCGGGATTTTGCTGTTCACGCAGGCTGCCTTGCCGCATCCCTTCTGATTCATATCGCCGCGGATCATGGGACTCACCTCATCTGCGACCTCGTGCCCGCTGTCGCGGCCAGCGTATTAGTTGAACTCCAGATATCGGGCTTGACAGGCTTCGTCGTGAGCTTTTTTGTGGATCTGGTGGCACAGCTCCAGATCGCTTTCTCCCGGTCCCTCCTCGCCGCTTTAGCGACTGAACTCCCACTCGAGCTCGGCCTCCTTCTTGGGAGCGCCCGTACGAGAAGCGCTGATGAGTTGTGTGTGGCGCAAAAAGGTTCACATGCTTGTTCAAGTGCGCCGGAGCAGCGCTCACTGACGCATCTCATTGGAAGTTAGGCGCGATTCAAATGCGTTGGGTATCGTCGGTCTGGCATTGGGCTTTACCGGTCTGTCCATTGGGGTCCTTTCAGGGGCGGACCGGAGCGCAGCGATATCCCTTTGGATTGTCACATTTGCTGTCAAATGTTTGTGCTCGCGCCGCTTCGCGTTTACGCGTAGGCTTCGGACGCCTCGAGGTCGCTTTGAACTGAAAGTTAGAATCTGTGCGAAAGATTTGCGCGTTGCTAGGTGCGCTGCACCCTGTGCACGCCACGTTTTCCCGCTCGTCTCTTTCAGGCCTTTGGATTTTCTCGAGGGTGGCTGTTGTTCGCAGTTCCGTCGTGCAGTTGCTCGCTTTCAATCCGTGAGTTCGATGGCTGGAAAAGCGTCTTTGAATTCGAGCCTTCTATGAGTGAGGTTGTTATACAGGATCATCGCCTCTTCCGCGCTTAGCGGGGCAAGCTCCCGGTCTCTTGCGTCCCGTTTCCGAAAAACGAGACATTTGTTCGTATTTGAAATACAACCCCATCAGGCGTGCAGAAGAGATCTATGCCCTCCCCGTAGAAAGGGTCGTGGCCACTACGCTTGAACCGCACAAGTATCGCGTCCTTAATGAGGCGCTCCTGTCGCACGAAGTAAGGAAGGCATGGTCCTTCCTGCTTTCAATGACTGCAAAGGAGGTGAACAAGCCGTGCAAGCTCTAAAAGTGGGCACAACGGAGCGCGCCTACACCTATTCTACTTCGACCCACATACAGTGTGCGAGAACGGACTCGAAACGCCGGACCACAAGCTATGCGCCAAATGCGTCGCTGATTGTTCGCCGAAGCTGTCAGAACAAGTCTCAATAGCATCGGGCAGGGAAGGCATCGTCATCATAAGCCCGCTGATATTGTAATTTCGCTGATGCCACCTCCACGACGTAAGGATGCTCAAATGAAACTCGTGTGTGGGGTATGCTGAGCGAACGTACCCCCTTTTCCACTAATGAGTGTGGAATACGCAGTTGCAACGTTATCGCCTACACCCAGAGCCGCGGTCGCACGTAAAGCCTTTTTTTGTTTTACATTGTAGTTCTCTCTCACGGATATGACGCTAGCGTCAGCACAAAAATGAGCCGAACGGGTCAAGATCAGGCTTGCTTACCGCCCCTTTTTCACAATCCTGGCCTTCACGGAGGGCAGTACCTCCTTTCAAGCTTGGAGCACTTGCCTGTTTTGCCCAAACTCTTATGTTTCACTACTATGATGCTGATGATCTGGAGCTTTTTTTGAAGTGTCGGTGGTGTCTTCTTCCCAATACGTACTTATGTCTCACTGAGGTTACGACTCGAACTCTCACATTTCTACAAGGGGGCTATTGCGTTAGTAGAATTACAAAGACCAGAACAACTCTTTAGTCCATTATGATTGCGCGTGTTTGTGCAGATTCCATCAAAGCTGTGCATAAACCCCTTGCTAGAATGCATGCTGAGCTGAGAGCTTCAGGCGGGGGAGAGAGACAAAGGCAAAAAAAAGCTCCTATGAAAAAGATGCCTGAACTGCAAGAAGGCGCCATTTCAGATGCTCTTTCTTGATAATTCGGCCCGTATTAAGGGAAGTTAACTTAAGCATACGTCCGTACTTAGTACGTAAAAAGGAGGGTAGTTCATGTATCTAGGAAAAAGCGCAGTGACAGAAGACAACTTGGAGCTGGGCAAAGTAAGCGATGTCGCTATATCAAACGAGGGAGACGTCTATTATCTCGTCGAAAAGGGCGAGAATCCCGACACGAGATACTACTTCACCCAACAAGATGTTCAAACGTCGAACGGAAGAGTAGTGACGCGCACCGCGAGAGAGTTTACGAACGACACGGCAAAACAATCCCATTTCCTGTGCGCGCTTTACGGGGTTGAGGTGCGTGACACCGCTAATTCTCGTCTCGGAGTAATCGACAATTTTGTGGCGAGTCCCGAAGGCGCACTCGTGGTGATTGAAGATCCTGAGGGTAGTGTCTTGCTTGGCCGGTACCGCGATCTCGACCTTACTCGACTGAGCAAATTTGCGGTGCTAAAGCAGCTGCCGGCTCAAGATTCCTTTGATAAGCACCTGAAGAACGTAGACAAAAACAAACTACTTACCAAGGGGATCGCTTGCGATTTGAGCGAGGTAGCGACACATGAGGGTTTGCTTACACGAATTCGAAAAAAGCTAGAGCAGTCAGAAGAGGACAGAATCATCGCTGATAGGGCTCTGATCGATTAGCCCTGGATGACGGAGCAGGCGCGTTATTGAATGGGGACTTGTTTGTCATACGTTCACTTCAGGTCCGCTAGGTATGCACGCACCGAGCGTTAGACGACAAGGCCGCGAGACGACTTCGGGTAGAACGCAAGTCGTGTGTCCCTCGAATAATCAAGCAGCCGCTCGCTGCGCTGAGTTTGCGGGTCCGACGTGACAGTAGTAGTGGCACTAGAGCCGAGCCCACTCCAGCGCCTCATTTTCCCTCATTCTCGTTATGATTGCTAGGGAAACCACGCATCTATAAGTTCAAGTCTTAAAGAGAAGCACGCTAGACCGTCAGCAAAGAGAGTCCTCAACGCACCTCACATGCAGAACGTCCGATGGGCTACGCTCGGATACTGTGTAATCTGGGTTCAAATTAGAAAGATTAAAGAGGTTTGAGTGAAACTAAGCTTGGTGATTTGTATGCCTACACGTGAAGAAATGGTAAATGAAGTCGTTGAAGAATATAAGCATGAACCGCAGTATCACGACATCGCGGAATTCAAGATGAGGCTGGAATTCTACCACGATGTGAAGGAGATCAAAGACCTTCTGCAAAAGATCGTTGAGAAGATGGGCTAGAAGCTGATATTATATCGATCTTACTCTGATTAACCTAAAATTATCGCTCAGCGCTCGAGAAGTTGGTAGCCCTGAGCGAACTCTTTATTCACTTCAACGACTTCAGCAGCAAGCTCGCGCTGAGGTTCGGGGACATCACCAAGCGTAGCAACCTTCGCAAGGGTGTCAACAACTTGCGCGTCTGAGACGAACTTACCATCCGGCAGGTCAACGCCTGTTACGAGTGCTCTTGTCGACACAAAGCACTTGCACCCGATATTTGCTTTGAAAATCGTCACACCGAATCCAATGAAGCTTTGGTCTCCGATCGTGCACGGCCCGTGAACGACGGCTGCGTGGGCAACGCACACTTCTTGGCCTATTCTGATTGCTTCTCCCTTCAAGGCGTGCATCACGGCGTTATCTTGTACGTTGGAGCCGCTGCCGATTACTATTGGCCCTCCTTCATCGCCACGTATCGAGACATTCGGTCCGACGAACACGTTTGAGCGGATTTCGACGTCACCGATTACAACCGCCGACGGATGAACGTACGCTGAGCTGTCTATTTGCGGCGTTTTTGGATCCATCCAGCTTGTCTTAGGGTTCTTTTGAATCATTGTTCTCACCATATTTGAGTTTAAACAACACCCCTATATTTCCGCTTATCGCTCCCCGTTAAAAACCGCTACAGGACTGCAAAAGAGGTTCGTTTGCGGATGCGTGGCCTTGCTGGAGCAGACTGACGAGACGTTTGTCTGCCTATCACATGGAATGCGTGATCGATGCTTCTCCGTTCATCTGGCGTACGATCAGGCGCAGTGCAAAGTCCACACGGCTAGGGAAAAGCCAACTTGTTCCGCTGCCCTCCTGCTCAGGGCAGCTGGTTTCTCGCTTGAATTGTTGGAGTTATGACAAAATCCACGCCAGATTGCCGCAAAAAGTTCGTGACAATGTCAACAACGTCGTCCAATGTGTAGTCGTTCCGGTCTAGCGCCGCACTTCCTTCGAGCAAGAAGCCCACATCATCATCACTTACGTTTTCAAGAAGCAGGACGATCGAGCCTTCGGCCTTGCACGCGCCGGTGTAGATTCCGTCGCCGTCGCCGTCAATGATGCCGATAATCGGAATGCCGGCGCGTGACAAAATGTCGCCACATATGGCTGTGGTATCGTCTCCGACGGTAACGGCACAAATCGTTTTTTCGTTGACCGATTCCAACGTGCTCTCTGCGCTGTGGTTGACAAACGTAACTGCGCCGCGTTTTAACGGGCGCGAAGGTACTAGAAAGGGTCGATCGCAAGCTTCATTGCTCGCTCTGAGGTGCCCTGTCTTAATGTAAGCGGTGCGAAGGTCAATGCTGGCAATCTTCTCAAGCCCATGGGCTTTCGTCGCAACCCCCCTGATATCGACGATACTGCCTCTTTCTGCGATGACCGCGACGTCGTCACCCACCACTGTCCCCACGACCATTCCCTGAACTAAAACGGGCTCTCCTCGCTTGGCGCCGTGGACATGCCTTGAAACAATATCGCCAGTAAGCTCGACGGATAAGGCTTGTTTTTGCTTTTCGATGAGAGTAAGCGATAGGTGATTAGACAAGTGCCTTGCAACATACAGAACGTTTCTGGACTTGTCCCCGTCAGCGCCCCGCCAAAGGATGACGCTTCCATCGACAAAACCCGGTCGCTCCACCTGGATAACAGAACGTTGCACGCGCGACGATACGATCTGGCCGAAGATAGTTCCTGTTTCAGACGTTTTCCCGCAATTGGCAAGAACCAGAACCTCTTTGTCTGAGACCTGATTCAGCGCATCGCTTGTGTGTATTTTTTGAGAGGTATCGATGAACGTCAGATGCTTATCTAAGGCAGCGACGCGGGCCATTGTACCTCCAACGAGCGCACATACCGGCCCAAGTGCGCGCAAAGCCTCTACGATATCAGCGATTTTTCCAGAATCTATGAGTTCAGGACCGTGGATCACAAGTCCGGTGTCAATGGCACGTTCTAGTGGCATAATCTCGTATAACTGCAAACGGTCGTGCTCTGCGCGTGAAATTGCCTTAACGGCTCCTGTCCGATCAATAAGGTGCGTAGAATGATCAGAGGTAACGGGCTTACGTGAGCGGATACGGCGTGCCCTTGTTATAGAGCCTTATTCGCACGGGAGTCCTGCCCAGCTCGGAGCCCAACCCGATATCTTCGCAGAGGGCGACCGTCTCCGGGTACATGGTCCTAGACATGATCTGGGCTCCGAGGTCCATGATGAGCTCGCCCTCGACCTGCCTGGCGGACAGGCCGCCAACCTTCTCCTTTTCCTCGAGGGTCACGACCTCGATGCCCTTCTTGCGGAGTTCGTGCGTGGCCGCCAGGCCCGGCGGACCTGACCCAAAATAACACCTTCATTCAATATCCCTCTTCTATCCCCGAACAGACATCTGTATGCCAACCTTTTTCCAAACCTGCAGGAAGCGCGCGGCCGTGCGCCTAGCGCCGAGCCAGAGGGTCCGATACCAGCCGTCACCAAGCCGCAGTCATACCCCCTTGAGTCACACGCTCATGTCAATGGCGCTGCGATCATCGGTGATAATGACGGTTGAATCTCCTGGTGTAATTAGAGCCTCGGTGGTAGAGATAACAACATGCAACTGATCTGCCCTTGTTTGTCAATAGACCGCCGCTTACATGTGAAAAGTCACCGAGCGGATTATAACATGCATATCAACCACGAAATATCCGCTAACTCAACTTGAGAGATCCCGAACCCTGCCGGAAAGGCATGCGGGCTGTTGGCAGTGCCGCTTTCAACTCTTCAAAGATACTCCGCCGGCTAAATCTTCCACCCGGTGATGGAGTAACTGAAGCTGTAGCCGGAGGCCTGGACGGCCTGCTCCATCCATGTCCTTATAGCGCTCCAGTCGTAGCTGTAAGAATATTGCTTGCCAAAGTAGTCAGACTGCTCCGTGATGCTGCCCTCCCGGGGGCCTGCTCCCGTCTTGTACGTCTCGGCCTTGAACCCGAACCCCGGGGAGATACCATCACCACCGCCGGAGACCCCGGAGCCCGTCTCTTTCAGCATCTCCGTGAACTTGAGCTCCCTTGCGGCATCGTCAACCCTGAACCTTGCGATGTACTCGAGCTTTTTCTTTGAGAGGAACGCCTTGCGCTCCGCGACCACGAGCGTAAGCGTGTAAGCCCCCTTCTTCTCCTTGAGCTCAGCGCCGATCGAAGCGGCCATTCCCCTGATGTTATCTATCAAAGCCATCTCGCACCTCCGTCTTCCATAGACATGTGAGTCTGTAACGCTGGCAATGCCCACTACCGCCAAGGATTTCAAACCGCCACCCTTCACATGATGCCCGTAGTTCAAAGATTGTTCCAATTCTATGGCATTTGGCTCCGTTGGAATAAACTTGGGTAACAGAACTCGATGCGTTAGCGGTTATTCAACCGTAACACTCTTAGCGAGATTGCGCGGCTGGTCGATCTCAGCACCTTTGTACTTAGCGGCATAGTACGCGAGCAGCTGAAGCACCACTGCAGCGAGCATCGGCGAGAAGAATTCATCAACGTCCGGTATCTGGATCACAGAGTCTACATATTTGACGATCTCGTCATCAGACGTGTTTGCGATCGCAATTACGTAGGCGTTTCGCGCCTTTACCTCTTTTATGTTGCCGAGCGTCTTATAATACGTCTTACCCTTCGGCACCAGCGCAATTACCGGCGTGCCACTTGTGATAAGGGCGAGCGGGCCGTGTTTTAGCTCTCCTGCCGGAAATCCCTCAGCTTTGATATACGAGATCTCTTTCATCTTCAGTGCGCCTTCGAGTGCGATCGGATAGTTAAGTCCGCGTCCGATGAAATAGCAGCAATCAGATTCGCAAACTCGAGAAGCAGTTTTCTCGATATTGCTGATGTTATCGAGAAGTGATTCGATAAGGCCCGGCACCAACTTCATTGAGGAGATGATATTTCGTGACGTCTCAACGTCTGTAAGCTTCTTTAGTCGCGCCACGTAGACGCCGAACATGTATAGTATCAGTATCTGCGCTGTGAAGGTTTTTGTGGCAGCGACCCCAATTTCTATTCCCGATTTTGTTAAGAGAATTTCGTCGGCTTTTCGCGTGATGGTGCTTCCGACCACGTTCGTAATCGCAAGCGTTAGGTATCCTTGCGATTTGGCCTCATTCATCGCCGCTAGTGTGTCGGCGGTCTCACCTGACTGACTGATGCAGATTGCGAGGGATTTTTTGCCCGAAAGGAGGTTGTTATAGCGAAACTCAGAGCTGTACTCAACGCGGACCGGGATTCGCAGCAGATCCTCGAGTATGTACTTACCGAGAATCCCAGCGTGGTATGAAGTCCCACAGGCGATGATGCTAATACTTTCAATGTCCTGGATCTCGTTTTCGAGCGCTCGAAGTTCTTTAAAATCGATGCTACCTTCGAGCTCGCACAAACGATCTTCCATGGTCTCGCGCAGTGCCTTGGGTTGCTCGTGGATCTCCTTGAGCATAAAGTGCTCGTAACCACCCCGCTCCGCGTCTTGTATGCTGCCGTCCGCGATTGTTATGGTCTTCTCAACTTTCAAACCATGCAATGTCGATACGGTCACGTTGTCCCTCTCGATCCGGACAATTTCTCCGTCGTCAATGTACATGACCTTGTTTGTATATTTCCTGATAGCAGGAATATCACTCGCAAGGAAGTTTTCCCCATCCCCCAATCCCACGATCAGCGGGCTGTCCTTTCTCGCGGCGATGATGACGTCTGGCTCATTGTCCGATATGACCGCGATAGCATACGAGCCTTCGACACGCAGCAGTGCCCCACGCACGGCACGCTCGAGATCGCCGTTGTAGCACTCTTCACAGAGGTGTGCTAGCACTTCAGTATCCGTGTCAGAGCTAAAAATGTGGCCTCTGCTCGTGAGTTCCTCTTTCAGAGCTTGAAAGTTCTCTATGATGCCGTTATGAACCACGGCGATGCTGCCACTACAGTCGACGTGTGGGTGCGCGTTAGTGGACGAGGGAACCCCGTGGGTAGCCCAACGCGTGTGACCGATTCCAACGCAGGCACGGTCGGTCAAACTCAACATGCTCTCAAGGTCAGCGATCTTTCCTTCCGTTTTCGTTATATCAATTTCAGCGCCGTTGAGCGTAGCGATGCCTGCAGAGTCATAGCCCCGATACTCGAGCCGTTTCAGTGATTCGACTAGAATAGGCGTTACGCTTCGGTTGCTGATACATCCCACTATGCCGCACATTCAACCGTCTCGTTAGAATTGATTCGATGAGGCCCACAACATAGGCGGTCGTGATGATCTATAAAAGTTCCGATTTTTGCTCCTGCTTAGTTTATTTTGAATTAGCTGCCCACACAGATGATGCTGGCGAAACACGCCAAGGATTTATATATTATTTATCCCATACTTGTCTATTTCTTTTACCCTGGATAGCTTTTTATCGTAAAATGACTTACCCCCTACAACATGAAGGTCTTGCTTGTAGGTTCTGGTGGCCGTGAGCACGCGATGGCAATGGCGATAACGCAGAGCGCGGAAGAGCCAACGCTCTACGCTGCGATGAGATACAAAAACCCAGGCATCGCCCGATTATGCGAGGATTACCGCCTCGTCAACGAAACAGACGTAGAGAAGGTGGCAGATTACGCTAGCAGCGCTGACTTGGTGGTGATCGGCCCAGAAGCGCCGCTGGCAGCTGGCGTTGTCGATGTGCTTGACGATCGCAGTGTCCGTGCTTTTGGACCTACGCGACAGGCAGCTTTGATAGAATCGAACAAGGGCTGGGCGCGCTCCTTCATGTCCCGACAAGGTATCAGAGGATGCCCGAAATACGCGCTATTCGACGATTTGAGTGCCGCTGATCGCTTCATTAAAGAGAATATCGATGAAGGTAACTTAGTGGTCAAACCCGTTGGTTTGACTGGTGGGAAGGGTGTCGTGATCGTCAGCAGCTATCCTGAGGGCAGAGACTACCTTAAAAAGCTCAAAGGGCCGGTCGTCATTGAAGAGTGCCTTTCTGGGGAAGAGTTCACCGTGCAAGCATTCGTCGACGGGAACGTGGTAGCGCCCGCACCGGCGGTTCAAGATCACAAGCGCGCCTTTGAAGGAGATCTCGGACCGAACACGGGGGGCATGGGTTCTTATACAGACAAGTCTTACGTCCTGCCTTTTATGGATGAGGGGGACTACCGCGCTGCCGTTGCCATAATGCAAGACACGGTGGACGCTCTGAAAAGCAGCGGCATGACGTACAAAGGCATACTCTACGGACAATTCATGTTGACGAGAACGGGACTTATGGTCGTCGAGTACAACTGCCGATTCGGGGATCCCGAGGCGATGAACATACTTCCGCTCCTCAGATCTGACTTCGTTGAGCTGGCAGAATCGGCCATAGATGGCACTTTAAAGTCGACTGACTACGAACTTTGTGCAACGGTCTGCAAGTATGTTGTGCCAGCTGGCTACCCCACAAACCCCAAACCAACCGAGATCACGATCGACAAGGATCAGATCGATGCAACGCTGTTTTATGCTAGCGTCGACGAGCACGACGGCACGATCGTCACCACTACATCCAGAGCTTTGGCAGTCCTCGGCGTGGCGGAAACTATAGATGATGCGGAGCAACAAGCAGAACGAGCACTGCAATTCATAAAGGGCGACGTGTTCGCAAGGCACGATATCGGGAAAAGAGAACTCGTACAGAGTCGTATCGAGCACATGAAGCGCATCCGAGGGGGCAGTTAAGAACTCGCCCCCAGAGGACCAAGATGAAGAGTCTCATTTCTATCGGTGATTTAACCAAAGACGAAATCTTCGACATTGTGCAGCTTGCTGTCCGTCTCAAAGATGAACGATCACAAGGGACGTTCTCAGAAGGTTTGCAGCACAAAACCTTGGGGATGATATTTGAAAAGCCCTCGACTCGAACACGAACGGCGTTTGAAGTTGCTACAGTCGAGCTGGGCGGATATCCAATCTACTTGAACTGGAATGATCTCCAGCTCGGACGAGGTGAAACGATCGCAGATACTGCGCGGGTCCTCTCGAAGTACCTAAGTGGGATCGTTTTGCGGGCGACCAGCCATTCCACCATTATTGAAATGGCTGATTACGCCTCAGTCCCGGTTATTAACGCCCTCTCCGATCTTGAGCACCCTTGCCAGCTGCTCGCTGACCTGATGACGATTTACGAGAAGAAAGGTGCCCTTAACGGAATGAAACTCGCATGGATTGGAGACGGAAATAACGTGTGCAATTCAGCCATACTCTCTTGCGCATGTATGGGCATGCGCGTTGACGTCGCATGTCCCCGGGGATATGAACCGAACGCTGACATTGTCCAGAGGGGGCAACAGCTCTCCGCCGTGAGAGTGATTCGCGATCCGCTGGAAGCAGCGTCCGACGCAGATATCTTATATACGGACACCTGGATTTCCATGGGAGATGAAGCCGCTTCTGCACAACGCCTGCGCGCATTCTCCAAGTACCGTATTGACGGAAAAGTGCTCGACACAGCAAAGGACGACGTGATCGTGCTCCATTGTCTTCCTGCTCATCGAGGCCAGGAGATCACCGACGAAGTGATGGACGGACCACACTCGGCCGTTTTTGAGCAAGCGGAAAACAGGCTCCACGCCCAAAAGGCTTTGCTACTTACGCTACCCCTATAGTTACCACGGCTCCTTTTTTTTGCCGAGCTTATACCCTATGAGGTTTACTGCGACATGTAAGAGCGGACTCAAAATGAGGAGGACAACTATTACGGGGAGCGTGAAGTTTTGGACGAACCAGTCGCGAAAAAAAATATAGGTGAGTACCCAGGCACCGACGACAAAGTCGAGCTGATCGGCGACGGGCAACGGGCTTCCTCGATCGAGGCCCAGCCTCCTTTTGAGGAAGCTCTTCGTGAGGTCTCCGAGCATCGCGCCCAGTGATAGGGTGACGACAACGGAAATCGGCTCAAACGAGGGCACGCCAATTTGTGTGCCGTCTCTGATGAGTTGTAGGAACAGACCGACTGCTATCCCCGATAGTGTCCCGCCGATTAACCCTCTAAACGTTTTTCCTGGTCCAAAAATTCTCCTGCCGTCGACAAAGTTCTGCCCGAAGTCGACCGGGGTTTTTCCTGAAAAGAGGACGGCGCTCGAGTTGGGCACGTAGGCGGGGAGCATCAGCCACAGGGCATCAATAACGAGCGAGAGCATTGCATTGCGAAAGGCGCATCATACGTATTAAACCTGTCTCCGGCCTATCCAGAATGTTCATCGCAGTCACAAGCAGGGAAATGACGGCTCAGACCTTGCGCTACTATCAAGCACAAAATAATAATAGTAACAGAATAAAATGTTCTGTTAGGAAACGCTGAAGGAATTACATGTCCATGTACGACGCGCCAGTGCCATTACCTAAGCAAACGACCTCGTTATGTCATGAATGCCTTAGACCCATCGACGCTACCATCTACCAGAAGAACGGCCAGATTTGGATGGCCAAGGAATGTCCCGAACACGGTGCGTTTGACGAGTTGTATTGGTCAAGCGCAGAAATGTATCACAAGGCTGAGCGCTTTTCATATAGCGGGCGCGGAGTACAGAACCCGCAACTGACCCTTCAAGAAACTTGCCCGCTCGAATGCGGCCTCTGTGATGTCCATCTGACCTCTACGTGCCTTGCAAATGTCGATGTTACGAACCGGTGCAACTTGCGCTGCGAGTGGTGTTTTGCAAACGCGCACGCGCGGGGTTACGTATACGAACCTACGTTCGAGCAGCTCAGAGAGATGCTCACGACACTCCGCCAGGAGCAGCCTGTTCCGACGCTTGCCGTTCAGTTTTCGGGCGGCGAACCGACGTTAAGGGACGATCTCCCCGAGATCGTCAGTATGGCGGTCGATATGGGCTTTATTCAGACCCAAATTGCGACAAATGGCATTAGGCTGGCAAAAGATGACGCACTTGCAGGGAAGCTTAGACACGCTGGGCTGAACACGGTATACCTTCAATTCAACGGCGTTTCCAAGCAGACGGACAGTCTGATCGAGCTGAAACAGAAAGCGATCGAGAACTGCAGGGACGTGGGCCAAGGCGTCGTGTTGGTTCCCACGATCGGTCGAGGGTTGAATGATCACGAAGTCGGGAAAATTATCTATTTTGCAGCTCAAAACGTGGACGTTATCAGAGGGATCAACTTCCAGCCAATGGCATTCACCGGTGCTGCAAACGACTTCCCCCCGGCGGTCAGAAACGCCCAGAGATTTACCTTGCCCGATCTCGCATTTAACATAGAGCGGCAGACGGATGGGCAAGTGAGAGCCGACGACTTTTATCCTGTGCCGTGCGTTGTTTCCATTTCAAAACTCATTGAGGCTTACACGCGAAAGCCTCAGATCGAGTTCAGTACACATCCGCACTGTGGTATAGCGACTTATTTGTTCGTAGAGGACGAGAAGCTGATTCCGATAAACCGGTTCGTGGACGTCGACCGATTCTTTGAGCTTACCCAGAGTCTTGCGCGGAAACTGGACAACGGCGGTATCCTGCGGAAGCCGGCAGCGCTGATGCGAGGACTGCTCGCACTGAATTCGCTCGTCAACGAGGAGAATCAACCTAAGGCCATTCAGTTTAAGGAGTCAATCAAGAAGGTCCTGCTGACTCAAGACTACAAAGCGCTCGGTGACTTTCACAGAAAAGCGATCTTTGTCGGCGGTATGCATTTCATGGATGCTTACAACTATGACGTCGAACGAGTCAAGCGCTGCGCCATCCATTACGCGGTCCCGGGTGGGTTGATCATTCCATTTTGCGCGTACAACAGCGGCCCAAACTACCGAGACGCTATAGAAAAGAAGTATAGCATCCCCCTCGAGGAGTGGGAGCGCACGAAAGGGAAGCTTCAGTTCGAAGAACTCACCTAAACGGAGATAGCCCGGCACGGATTCGAACCGTGGTCGTGAGATCCAGAGTCTCACATGATTGACCGCTACACTACCGGGCTTCAGCTAATTTCTTGTCAGAGCACAGTGCTCGTCCGAGGGATGAACTCTGTTCTAATGTCACGCACGACCGTATATTTACTTAACGAAGGCACTCCCAACACAATGATGTTGTGAAGTCACTAGCACACTCAGTTTTCGCTTTCGCTTTCTGCATCGCTATTTGTGAGCTTGCAATACCGGCAAGCGCAACAAACAAAGTATTCGTGCTTCTTTCTGGCACTATCGCGCTAATGCTAGCATCGGTCCCCGACGTCGACGCGCGTACGCCGCTACGACTTATTCGTCACAGAAGTGGATTCTCTCACTCGATCTTTACCGTAGCGACGTGTGCTTGCCTTTCATACGTCCTTCTCTCGCGATACCCCCCACTTGATCTGATCATCATACCCGCAATTGCGTCGGCTATCACAAGCCACATCCTTCTTGATACGCTAACAATGTCAGGTTGTCCCCTGCTTTGGCCACTGAGCCGTCACCGTTTTTCGGCGCACCTGTGCAAATATGATAACCCGTTAGCCAACGCATTGATCGTTTTGCTCTCCTCTCTCACGATCGTTGTCTTCATATTGCACTGTTGATCTGACCTGGGCTCCGCGACAGCTCAGTCTGTCTGAGGTGGCGAGACAAACTTCAGTTGACAGTAAATGAACCTGTGGTAACGTTCGGCGAAAAAAGACGAACACAATATTAAAGTATTCGAAAAGCCAATTTTGTTTGGGGATCTAAATTGTTCCCATCAAAGAAGGTTCAAAATCTGGTTGGTTCCAGAATTCAAGTCGAGATGAAAGGCGAAAAATGTGTGCTCGAAGGCCTTTTAATGAGTGCCGATGACTATCTCAACTTGCATCTTACGAACACGACAGAGGTTGTTGACGGAGAGAAGTCGCGAGTTCTCGGATCTGTGGTGCTCCGCGGCAACAATATCATTCTTCTAAACCCCGTAAACGACTAGTCCCAGAACTAACAGCGCGTGCTTTGAAAAAATACGTGACGCTACTTTGGGGGGGAAGGGCGCATAACACCGTTGTGCTCACAGTTGATTACTCGACGATAAAAGGGTGAGAGAGAAAGTGAACGAGGCACAGGGCAAAAATAACAAGCACGACATACTTCTAGCACAAGGCAAGATAGCTCCGTGCATAGGATGCCACGAAGTATGTAATCCAGAGTACTGTTCGCTCCTCGATGAGTGGCTGGAACTGCTCATGTAAAACCCTCGCGTTGTGACTTCGAGGCGAACATCCTGCCAAGTGTTCGGAGGGCTTGCGGTGTCATTTTCGCGCATTCTTGCAAGTTTCTAAATCGTGCATCTTTGCTTTGCTCGAGAGCGACCAACCTTTTATCAAGATAACCCTAGCTAGCGTAAGACACGTGGTTTCTAGTAAAATCAGAACCGAAACTGCGACAGTGTCCAATCCTCAATGATGCCGCTTTTTTGCAAAAGCGCGACTTATCGTTGTTCAACACGAAAAACGCCGACGAATGGCACTTATTACACAATGTTGAAATACTTTAATCGCGAACATTACTATGGGACTTATTTTGGGAAAACGCGACCTAAAGCTAGCCAAATACGCGGTGAAATGTTATTATGGCTTAGATGACGGAGACAGCAAAATCGAAGTCATCGAGAGCTTTGACAACAAGATGCCCTCTGTCGGCTTCATTAATGATATAAAGAAAGAACTGCAGGCATGTTGGCCACGCAATATCGGTATGAAGTCCAAAGTTGCACGATTATCTGAGTCAGATTTTATACACTGCATTAATGAGCTCCGGGCGAAAAACGGGTCACCGCCCATTTCTTCAGATGGGACCTTGCATAAGAAATGGATGGAATGCATGGCATCGGATGATCCACACGTTTACCTCGTTGCTATCCGAGGCGAGAGCACGAAGCTCGTTTTAGTAAACACGAAGGTCAGCTCTCAGAGCAAATCCTAATTCTTTTGGGAGCAATCGCACCCCTGCTTTGCATCCGCTGAAGGCATCTTATGAATGCGAGACGATCGGGAGACCGCGTGAGTGGCGTAGACGAGCAAATCAGCCAAATAGAGACGGAGATACGCGACACCCCTTATAACAAAGCCACAGAACTTCACATTGGTCGTTTAAAAGCAAAACTAGCGCGGCTGAAGGAGAGACGAGAGACGAGGGCCTCTCATAAAGGGACCGGATATGCGCCGAAAAAGTCAGGTGATGCCACCTGCGTGCTGGTAGGATATCCATCCGTTGGAAAGTCAACTCTGCTAAACGCGCTCACGAACGCAAAATCAGCGGTCGCAGCTTACGATTTCACGACACTTAATGTCATCCCTGGCTCCATGGTGCATAGAGGGGCCCGCATACAAGTCTTGGACGTCCCGGGATTGATCGGGGGAGCAGCAGTTGGCAAAGGCAGGGGCAAGCAGGTCATCTCAGTTGTGAGAAACGCAGACCTCATTTTAATCCTAGTCGACGTTTTTAGCGAATATCAAATCGAAGCAGTCAAAAAAGAGTTGAATGACGCGGGAATCAGACTAAACCAAAGCCCTCCAAACATAGTGATAATGAAGAAATCCCGCGGGGGCATTTTGATTAAGAGAGCTCCAAATGCTGCTGAAATCGACGAAGCCACGATAAGAGCGATTCTGCACGACTTCAAGATCCACAACGCTGACGTTGTACTCAACGACGACGTTACCGTCGATCGATTGGTCGACGCGCTAATACCGAGCAGACGGTTCATTCCTGCAATAACGGTTGTAAACAAGATAGACCAGCTATCTGGCCCGACAGGTTTCGGTGACGCTCATATTTCTGCCGAGCGCAACATCAACGTCGAGCGTCTCAAAGACTTGATCTTTGAAAAGCTAGAGTTTATTCGCGTGTACTTGAAACCTCCTGGCAAGGCGGCAGATACAGAAAACCCGTTGATCTTGCGTCGGAACTCGACAATCGAAGAGGTCTGCAACCTTATGCATAAACAATTCTCGAGGCGATTTAGGTACGCTCACGTATGGGGGCCAAGTGCAAGACACGCTGGTCAGCGCGTGGGACTAGACCACCTGCTCCTGGATAACGACACTGTCAGCTTAGTAGCCTCCCGCAAGTAACCTCTTGCTGAGGTTCCTGCACCTTGATTTTTCTCGCTATATGAGGATTTCAAGCAGCCTTAGATGGCTCAAGAGGCAGCAGAGATCAAATTTGCCGCACTGCATTAAGCTTATATCGAACAAATAAGCCATGTTGAACCAATGGAGCTCCAAATCGGAGAGGCGTTCAGCATTGATCCAGGGTACCTCGTAACTGAACGAAGCGCCGTCATAGGACAGAGTGGCAGCGGCAAAAGCTATCTTGTAAGTGTCATATGCGAGGAACTTGCCGCAAATGACCTCGGATTCGTGGTAATTGATACTGAAGGAGAATACGCCGGGCTATCTGGTCACAAGAATATTGCTGCAATAGATGATATTGAAGACCTTTCGACCGATGAAGATCGCATTCGAAGGATCATCGCAGAGTCACAAAAAATCGTCCTCGATGTCTCCGAAACGGATCCAAAAGCTATAAATGCGTTCTTGGAGAGCGTTTATCGAGTCGCGACCGAGGTATTCCGACAGGGGCGCCACAAGCAGAATCCTTTTTTGGTCGTCGTTGAAGAGGCGGACATCTACATTCCGCAGCGAGGGCGCGGACTTGATATCTTACAGCTCATAAGCAGAAGAGGACGGAAAAGAGGGCTTGGGATCCTTTTTGCGACCCAGAGGCCCGCTTTGGTCAACAAGAACGTGCTAAGCCAGTGCAACAACGTGTTCATCGGGAAGCTGACGCTCAAAAACGATATCGATTCCGTGCGCATATTCTTTTCCTCGCTGGACGATGCGCGTCAGCTTACCGGACTCGAGCCTGGACAGTTTTACGTTCAAGGGTCTATCTCTGATCCTTCGTTTATCAAAGTGAGGCAGCGGAAAACGCCCCACGGAGGGGCGACGCCCACCATCAAACGCCGCTCCGATCTCACAGCAGATCTCACGCCGCGCTCCGGCGTTCGCGCAGCGGAGGATCTCGACAAGGCTGAGCACGTGCGAGCGCGGCTCGCGCTTGACACTGCGCGGGGGAGCAAGAAGGTCCATTATATACCATACGACGAAAGCAAGGTTCTCAACGCTTTGAATAGCAACAAGCGCAAGCACTTCAAGTTTTTCGGCTCGAGCGAGAGCGTTGATGATTTCAAACTGCTCATGCTGCCTATGTTCTCTGTTTACGTAAGAGAGATGAAAAAAAGACTCATCGGCACACGGTTCGTCGACTATAAGGTCTTAGTTGATGCCATCACAGGCGATATTCTCAGTCCCAACGGCGTGCAGCGGCGGTCCAAGAATCTGCGGCATCTGGCAGACTTGAATCCGACCCAGCTCAAGGTCATGGATCTCATCCTAAGCGACAACGGCGCAAGCTACGCGACACTGCGCGAAGCTCTTCCCGACAAAGGCATCAAATCGAGCTTAAAAAAACTCGAGGAAATGCATCTCATTGGCCTGAAAGATGAGAGCTATTTTCCCCTACTTGACATAGCTTATCCAAAAACCCTCATGACACAGAACGCTGAGGCGTTGAAGCTTAGCGAGGGTCGCGCCGAAAATGTCATAAAGCCGAGGCTTTCAAAGCAAAAACTGAACGGACTTATAAGAGGGTTGTATCCGGGCTGCGAAGTTATTGACGCCGATATCGTGTATTCACCGGTTCTTGAGGTCCTCTACGCCGGCGATTCTGCAAAAAGACGCGTTAGAATAAACGCATTGACGGGAAAGACACTGCAGATCGCGTAGAGCGACCAAAGCGAGTTACTCGATTTGCTGCCCTACTATACGAATGGAGCTGTTCTTAATCCGATTTCGGGCCGATATGTTTATCAAAAGAGGGGTGATCGACTCGACCATGTATGACGCTTCGAGCGGTCCGGCATCGAAAGGAGCAAGCCCTTCTATGTCCTTGACTAATCCCATAACGATTTGCTTCGGCTTTTCTGAGCCACATGCGAGGACGTCCAGGCCAAGCTTATCGTTGAGATCGATCAGACGCGCGGCAGGCGTTGTGTGAAACGCCGAAACGACCTCATTGTCTGAGAGAGTGCTTTGTAGCTCCAACGCGGCGCTTCCATACTTCTTGGAAGGCTCATAGCGCAAGAAACCATCCTTAGTCATGGGAACGACGGGCGACACTACTATCGCGTTTGGGTCGAGCTCATCCTTAATGGCAACTGCGGTGGGCATCGCGTATTGGTACTGCAGCGCAAGCACTACTACGTCGCAGTCTGCTATCGCTTGAACGTTTTCTTCGCCAGACAATTCGCACGAAGTGCCTTCCTCGAACAGTCGCCCTTCACAAGACGTCGCCGCTTCCTCGGCTTTTTCAGCGCTTCTCGACCCTATGACAACGTCATGTTTCGGAGCCCAGCGAAGCGCCAGTCCCTCCCCGATGTTTCCCGTGCCACCAAGCAAGGCGATACGCATTTAAAAAACCCGTTTAATAGATTGGCAAAGCCAAACTTATAAGCTTTTTGTCCTTTTAGCCAAGCATCCACTGTACCGCGCGCGAGCCATGAATTCTCGCTGTCTTGTTTAGAACAAAAAAAGCCGTCTCGCTTTTGACAAAAAGCAGAAGCCTCGCAGGGCAAGTTTCAATGGACCAATTGGCCGTTGCATTTCAAATAGAAAAAAGAAGAGCCCCGTAGGGGGACTTCTTATCGCCTCATCAACAGATAGACCAATCCAGCGACGAGTGCCGGTATTCCAAGCCCAAGCAGCGAGAATTCTAGAACAGGTTGTGGGGGTAAGCTCGCGACACCGCTCGTTTGGGCCGCAGGAACCAACATCCCTGGAACCGAGTCATTCTCTACCACTTCGGACGCACTCTTCATCGTCACCAGGGTCGTAGCTGTTGGCGTTGGCGCCGCTTGTTTTACCGTTGTCGTAACTTTTGGCGTTGTGGTAGCTTTTGCCGGTGCCGTAGCTGTTGGCGCCGCTTGTTTTACCGTTGTCGTAACTTTTGGCGTTGTGGTAGCTTTTGCCGGTGCCGTAGCTGTTGGCGCCGCTTGTTTTACCGTTGTCGTAACTTTTGGCGTTGTGGTAGCTTTTGCCGGTGCCGTAGCTGTTGGCGTGGGGGTTGGCGTTGAAGCGGGCTGCACGTTTTGCCCCGATTTCAGATCAATGTGTGCGGTCTT
>Ga0315280_10003772_pt1 | contig 22957 bp, 33 predicted proteins | sample YL17G06_40_MG_FD_203697 | JGI IMG/M metagenome (GOLD analysis project Ga0315280, IMG submission 203697) | Sediment microbial communities from Yellowstone Lake, YNP, Wyoming, USA - YL17G06_40 | ecosystem: Environmental > Aquatic > Freshwater > Lake > Sediment | place: USA: Wyoming | collected... | reverse complement strand
GTCAGATACTGGCCCGACATCGAAGGAAAGTCGAAACTGTTGGCCTTTTCTGGTTACAAGGCTGGAATGGCGCACCTCATCACAATCGACAACAAGAAGGGATCATTTACATTCGGAAAGGAAGTTGTGGTTCCTGTCACTGTGATCGACAGTCCGCCCCTTACGATCTGCGCAGTCAGGGCCTACGAGAATGGGTCGTCCGGGCTAAGAACCCTGACTGAAGCATGGAGTCCGAATCTATCCAAGCATCTTGATCGAGTATTGACGGCTCCGAAGGCGCCGAGGACCGACGAAACGCTGAAGAAGATTGAGAATGCCTTGGACAGAATTCATGAGATTCGTGTTCTGGCGGCGACTCAGCCAGAGCTCGCGAGTGTCCCCAGAAAGACGCCTGAGCTCATGGAGATTAAAGTGAGTGGAGGAACCGTAAAGGAACAGTTCGAATACGCCAAGAGCCTACTAAGCAAGGAAGTGAAGGTCTCTGACGTCTTCCAACAGGGTGAATGGGTGGACATCGCTGGAATAACCAAAGGCAAGGGCATCCAGGGGCCAGTCAAGCGATGGGGAATCAGCATTCTCTCACACAAGTCAAGGAAGACCGTTCGTGGAGTAGGCTCAATAGGTGGGTGGAATCCTTCCTACGTCCAGTACACAGTGCCCAGAGCGGGGCAGATGGGATTTCATCAGAGAACCTCATACAGCCAACAGATAGTGAAGATCAGTGAAGACGGCACGGAGGTCAACCCAAAGGAAGGTTTCATGGGTTATGGCCCAATCAAGGGATCCTATCTGATGTTGGCCGGAAGTGTTTCTGGGCCCAGAAAAAGGCTTGTCACGTTGAGATGTGCTGCTCGAGCGAAGTTCGGTCCTCCTTCGCCGCCTAAGCTTGAGTATGTGAGCATCCCTGCAAGATAGACTATCTCGGTGAGCAACATGAACGGAAGAACCGCTGATGTTCTCGGAATGGACGGAAAGAAGATCCGGGAGGTCCCTTTGCCCGATGTTTTCCACACACCCCTCAGACCTGATCTCATAAAGAGGGCCGTGATAACTGCCCAGTCTCACCGTTTTCAGCCACAGGGGAGGGACCCCATGGCGGGTAAGAGAACTACTGCTGAATCCTTCGGAGTTGGACGCGCTCTGGCAAGGGTTCCAAGAGTCAAAGGAGAACGCCATCCGCGCGCGTCAATGGCTGCGTTTGCGCCAAGCACTGTCAAGGGTAGAGTCACTCATCCTATTCGCGTAGAGAAAGCTATCTCGAAGGATTTGAATGGAAAGGAGCGAAAGCTTGCGATCCGATCAGCGATCGCAGCAACAGCGATGAGAGAGATCGTCAAAGGCCGAGGACACGTCTTGGCCGAGACGGCGACTCTTCCATTGGTTGTGTCTGACGAGATTCAAGCGCTGAACAAGGCGAGCGCAGTACGAGACATCATGAGAACCTTGGATGTTTGGGAAGATGTCATGAGAGTAGTTAACAGTAGAAAAGCCAGGGGAGGCCAGAGACACAGGCGAGGGAAAGGAATGCGTCAAGCAGTTGGCCCCCTAATAGTGGTTTCAGACGACAAAGGTCTAGGCAAGGCTGCCGGCAACATTCCGGGTACTGACGTGGCCAAGGTCAGCAGTCTAAGCGCAGAGTTGTTGGCTCCAGGAACGCACGCTGGCAGATTGACCATCTGGTCTGAATCTGCCCTGAAGATACTTGCTGGATAGATAGAGGTATACGAAAGATGGATGCTAGACAAGTGATAATTCATCCCTTAGTTTCTGAGGATTCAGTCAACCTAATTGAAGCAGAGAATAAGATCACGTTCATCGTAGATTTGAGGGCCACCAAGAACGATGTGAAAAAGGCAGTCCAAGAACTCTATGACGTAAGGGTCTCGAATGTTCATACTGTCATAACGTCTGGGGGAAGGAAGAAGGCGTATGTCAAGCTTTCGTCGGAATCCAAAGCAGCTGACCTCGCGGTGAAAATGGGACTCCTCTAGGCACGGTGCTGAGACATGGGAAAGAACATATTGGTCCAAAGAAGAGGCCGAGGCACGAAGGTCTTTCGAGCTCCCACGTACAGAAGGGTCGCTCCAGCACGCTATCCTCCAGTCGCTCCGGGAGAATTGACAGGAGTCCTCAAAGGCGGTGTTGCAGACATCGTTCATGATCCTGGAAGAGGAACTCCGCTTGCGTTACTGAAGTTTGAAAACGGCGAACGATTCTATGTCCCCGCGACGGAGGGGCTAAGCCTTGAGCAAAGGGTCGCACGGGGAGGAACCGCCACCGCTGAGATAGGAAACATATTGCCAATCAGCAAGATGCCTGAAGGAACCTTGGTATGCAACTTGGAACTCCATCCGGGAGACGGAGGTTCTTTGGCGAAGTCGTCAGGAACCTACGCCCTGATTGTTGCGCACACGCCGAGAGGGACCGAAGTCAGGCTTCCGTCTGGCAAGTCGGTCTACCTGAAAGATGAATGCAGAGCAATGGTCGGCATCATCTCGGGAGCAGGAAGAACTGAGAAACCTTTCCTCAGGGCCGGTGAGAGAAGACATTTGATGAGGATAAGAGGAAGGCGGTGGCCCATAGTAAAGGGACAGAAGATGGTGGCGGCTTCTCACCCCTACGGAGGAGGACGGCACAAACACGCAGGAAAGCCGACAACGGTGTCAAGGAATACCCCTCCTGGTAGAAAAGTCGGGTTGATCGCTGCAAGGCAGACCGGCAGGGCGCGCGCGCGAATGAGGCGAGTGGCAGAAGTTCTCTAACCTCTCCTGCCAAGACGTGAGCATCGCTTGCCCTACGATCAGCTCGAAGCTTGTCATTGTCGAAGACTTAAATAAAGCGCATGAACCGTAAAATCGGGAAGTGCGAGCAACTTGCCAAAACAGTTCAAGTATCGTGGTTACACGCTAGAGCAACTCCAAGCATTGTCCATGGACGAGTTCATACGACTTCTACCAACACGTCAGAGAAGATCTCTTCAAAGAGGACTCACCCCTGAACAGAGAAAGCTTATGCAAGAACTGAGAGCTACAAGGAAGCCAAGTCAAGAAGCTGCTCTAGTCCAACTTAAGACACACTGCCGAGACTTGGTGATCCTGCCTGAAATGGTTGGGGTGACTTTCAACGTTCACGCGGGCAAGGAGTTCACGCCAGTAGCGATAAGGCCAGAGATGATCGGACATTATCTGGGTGAATTCGCAATAACGAACAAGAAAGTGAGTCACGGAACGCCCGGAATTGGGGCAAGCCGTTCATCCATGTACGTGCCGCTGAAGTAGAAGAGCCCTTATTCTCAGCCAGTTCTCCTCTTGGCGACTACGGCAAGAATTGAAGCTGAGACGAGTGCAATCAGAACCACGACCAATACTGAGACAATTGTGGACTGAACGCTGCTTACTTCACTTCGAGCAATCATCTTGGGTCCAAGCAAATTCTGAGACTCACGGCGCGACATATCGGCCCACGACCCAAAGATGTTCGCCAGAACGCCAGCAACTACTCCGAACAGGACGCACGCTGCCTTCCTAAGCACTTCAATTCCATCTCCATTTGTTGACTGCTGTGCTCAACCGTATAGTTCTAGACATTAGAACGAACCTACGCTCCCTAGATGAAGCGTTCAAGCCATATTCGAGCAGTCTCATACCAAGACACCGCGGCTGCACTCAAGCCGAACACAAGCGCCATCACATTGTGCACCGATCCTGCGAACCCTTCGCGAAGCACGTAGACGAGGAGAGAAGTGGAGAAGAACGCTGCGTAGAATGTGTATCTTGGAAGGATCAAGGTTCCAAGCCTTGTGAAGGATCTTAGCGCCCCCACCCTTACGTCCTTGAGCATTACGTACTGGCCGTACCTGTCCTTCTCGATCAGCCCAAGTTCCTTTAGCTTCTCAAGATGATGCAACGCAGTGCTTGGACTCGCCATCCCAAGCGCTCTTTGAACCTCTCTAACCCCAACACCCTCTCCCTTCTTGAACAAGTACCAGTAGACTCTGAGAGTTGAGCCTCTGAGTTCCGACTCAACTCTTTCCTGGTCCTCCTTTCTTCTCGACAATTCTCATTCCTTCCTCAAAGGAGACAAGGCAGTACAAGAAATACTTTGACATCCATGACTCTGCTCTTCCAAGCTTATCGGCCACTGCACATTTTCCAGACCTGCGTAGAACTCTCCAGTCTGTTGATTTCCAAGTCAACTCAATGTTTTTAACTTGGCCCAGTACATGCTTTGAGGGAACCGGTGGAAAAACACGTGCCAAAGTGGAAATATTCGGTCACTGGCCTAGATCCAGATAAGACCGTGAAATGCGCAGGACGTGAGCTTCATATCTCACCGAAGGCTACGGTCGAGATATGCACTGCCATCAGGGGAATGAAGGTAGCAGAGGCTAAAGAGCTGCTGGAGCAAGTCTCCGCAAAGAAGAAGGCCATTCCATACAAACGCCACAAGAAAGAAGTTCCACACAAGTCTCTGGATCATTGGCACGCGGGAAGATATCCGGTCAAAGCAGCCTCCACCATCCTAAAGCTGCTTGAAGGGTTGGAAGCTAATGCGGAGTACAAGGGTCTGAATGTTACAAATCTCCGAATCATTCACGCATCATCACAAAGAGGAATTAAGATAAGGAAATATACGCCTAGAGCCTTTGGACGGAGTTCACCGAGCTTCAACACTCTCACTCACTTAGAGATCGTAGGATACGAGAGTGAATAGAATGTCCGTTCAAAGTTTTTTCATGAGAGAAAACTTTCGAAAAGCCCAGCTTGACGAGTTCCTCTCAAGGGAGTTGAGCAAGGCTGGCTACAGCAAGATGGAATTGACAAAGACCCCTCTTGGCACACGAGTGGTTGTGTACGCTGCCAAGCCGGGGATGGTCATAGGCAGAAGAGGCCAAAGCATCAGAGACCTCACCAAGATCTTGGAGGAAAGGTTCGGGCTAGACAATCCGCAGATTTCGGTTGCTGCAATCGAAATCCCTGAGCTAGATCCCAAAGTCGTGGCGTCCCAGCTTGCAGCGGCCCTCCAGAGAGGAATCCATTTTCGAAGAGCGGCTTACTGGGCCGTTCAGAGGGTGATGGAGGCAGGGGCGATGGGAGTAGAGATCACAATCAGAGGGAAGCTAACGAGTGAAAGATCAAGATACGAGCATTATCGGCAAGGATACCTGCCCAAGTCAGGGGACGCGGCCTCAAAGCAGGTTCGAAAGGCAGTAGAATGGATTCAGCTGAAACCTGGGTTGCTGGGCATACATGTGAGCATACTTCCGCCAGGCGCAGATTTCCCGGACAAGCCTCTGATCAAGCCTCTCGTTCCAGCAGAAGAAAAGGCAGAGGCTACTCCAGCTCCTGAAGATGAGTCGTCCGAAGCTGAGGGTGAGAAAGAGAAGGAAGAGCAAGATGCCGATACTTAGGATACGAGAGATTCGGGACATGCCTCCTGAAGAGAGAAAGAAGAGGCTTGACGAGATAAGGACCGAACTCGTCAGGTTGAAGACAACGGTCTCCTCAGGAGGCACAATAGAAAACCCGGGCAGAATCAGGGAGCTCAGAAGAACGGTGGCGAGAATACTGACGATCGAGAGAGAGACGCCTGTGGCTAGAGATGCCTCCAAATGAATCCGATAACCTTCCAGAACATTTCTAGGCATGAGCTCATCGGGCTCAAGGTCAAGGTAAGCAGGGCAGCGAACAAGCAGCTTACCGGACTCTCGGGAAAAGTTGTTGATGAGACCAGAAACACCTTGAAGCTGTTCAACGGTACGAGAAGCACGGTCATCCCGAAGGAGATCGCGACATTCGACTTCCACTTGCCCACTCAAGAGATCGTAAGGGTTGAAGGAAAGAGGCTTGTAGGCCGAGCCGAAGACAGAATCAAGATGAAGGTGAAAGGTTGTCGCTGAGGAACATTGGAATAAGCGTTGCAGTCCCACAGAAGAGCTGCGATGATGTCGATTGCCCATTCCATGGATCGCTATCGATCCGAGGGAAGATTCTTCGTGGAGTTGTGGCGAGTAGCAAGATGAACAAGACTGTGGTTGTGGAGAGAGATCTCCTCCACTATGTTCCGAAATACATGAGATACGAGAAGAGGAGCAGCAGGATCAACGCCCACAATCCTCCGTGCATAGGCGCAAAAGAAGGCGACAAGGTGAGGATAGCGGAGTGCCATCCGCTGAGCAAAACCGTGTCATTCGTAGTGGTGGAGAAAGAGGAGTGAAGACTGGGGTGAAGGTATATGCCGGCGCCTAGGACTCGAGCAGTAAGCGCAAAAGGAATGATGGAGTACCGACCTTATATAACTAGGGGACTTCCGGCCGGTAGCCGTCTGATCTGTGCTGACAACACAGGCGCCAAGGAACTCAAGATCATCAATGTCATAGGATACTCGGGACGGTTGAGAAGAGTTCCTAGCGCGTGCGTAGGCGAAATGATCGCAGTCTCAGTTAGGAAAGGAACCCCTGATCTGAAAGGACAGATCTTCCCCGCCGTCGTCGTCAGGCAGAAGAAAGCGTTCCGAAGAGAAGAAGGAGTCAGAGTCCAGTTCCAGGACAATGCTGCCGTGATCATGACTCCTGAAGGAGAGCTCAAAGGAACGGAGATACGGGGACCTGTGGCGAAAGAAGCTGCCGAGCGATGGCCAAGAGTGGCTAATCTGGCCAGCATGATAGTGTAGGAGAAGGTGACTCAGACTGCCATCTAACAGAAACAGAACCGAAACACTGCGAAAGAAGGCCTCTGCACCGCTGTCGGGAGACCTCCAAGAAAGATACGGGCGAAGATCATTTCCAATCAGAAAAGGAGACACCGTCAAGGTAATGAGAGGCGACTTCACGGGCATCGAAGGCAAAGTCAACAGAGTGGATAAGGATCGGGGAAGGTTGTTCGTTGAGGGATTGACGCGAGAAAAAGCTTCGGGCACGTCAGCCCTTCTCACTGTTCACTCATCTAAGGTTATGATCACAAATCTGAATCTCTCAGACAAGTGGCGCGTCGATGTATTGGAAGCAGGAAGGCCTCGCGTTGCTGTTGAAGAGACAGCCGGGAAGGAGGAAGGCAACTAGAGATGGGACGGAAAGGCGGCTCAAGACATCTGAAGCGTATGCCTGCTCCAGCATTTTGGCCGATAAAGACCAAGGAATTCCAATGGGCAATCAGACCAAAGCCTGGACCGCATCCAGCGGGCATGTGTATTCCGCTGTCAATCCTGCTCAGAGACTATCTACATGTGGCAAGAACTGCTCGAGAGGCGGATCTCATATTGTCACAGGGCAAGGTGAGAGTCGACGGACGAGTGAGAAGGGACGCAAAATACCCTGTTGGCCTCATGGATGTGGTGGAGATTGCAAGTGTGAAGAAGACGTATCGGGTCATCCCTGTCGCAGGGAAAGGACTTGCCTTGGTCGAGGCGGCTGGAGACACGAAGGGTTTCAAGATCTGCAAGATAGATGACAAGCGAACTGTTGAACACGGGCATCTTCAGATATGTCTCCACGATGGCAGGAACGTTCTATTGGAGGTGCAGAACCCAACCAATCCGAGCGAAGATGTCTACTCAACAGGTTCCTCACTGCAGATAGAGATCCCGAGTCAAAAGATACTGAAGCAGGTCAAGATGACAGAAGGGGCATACGCATTAGTCACAGCAGGTGCCAACCTCGGAAGGCACGGAAGCATCTCGCGCATAGAACCAAGAACGGCTACAAGGCCTGGAATTGTAGAGATCAAAGACAGCAAAGGAGAAGCGTTCCGAACTGTCTTGGATTACGTGTTCGTTGTAGGGGAAGGCAGTGCACTAATCGAACTCTCAGGAGCATAGCGAAGTGACAGCCAAGACTGAAGCTGAAGTGAGCAAAGAGAACCCGATGCGGGAAATCAAGATAGAGAAGGTAACAGTCAACATAGCTGTTGGAAAATCAGGAGACCCCTTGGAAAGAGCAAAAAGAGTACTCCAGCAAATAACCGAGCAAACCCCTTGCCCTAGAAATGCGAAGAGAACCGTGAAGGATTGGGGAATTAGGAAAGGGGAGCCGATATCATGTATCGTTACTCTCCGTGGAGAGAAATCAGAATCCTTCTTGAAGCGCGCGTTGGAGGCCGTAGGCAACAAGCTTCCCGAATCGTCCTTTGACGATCGCGGCAACTTCGCTTTTGGAATAAAGGAACACATCGATATGCCTGGCACAAGATATGTCCCCGAGATCGGAATATTCGGAATGAATGTGAATGTAACGCTTGAACGAAAGGGCTACAGAGTCAAGAAGAGGAAGATGAGAACATCGAAAGTTGGGAAGAGGCACATCATCACAAGTAAGGAAGCGACGGCATTCGCGGCGAACAAGTTTCAGACAAACATCATAGGGGAAGGTGTCACCGTTGGCGAAACAGAAGCCTAGTAAGCAGAGAAAGTTCGGGAAGGGGAGCAGGCCGTGCAAGAGATGTGGCCAACACGATGCGGTGATCCGAAGCTACGGCCTACAGCTTTGCAGACAATGCTTCAGGGAGATGGCCCCCAAACTGGGCTTCAGGAAGTATTCATGAGGCGATACTAATGACATTGATGGATCCGTTGGCACATGCTCTCTCAACGATCTTCAACAATGAAGGAAGACACAAGCATGAATGCGTAGTTGAGCCCGCGTCGAAGCTGCTAGGCCAAGTACTGCGCGTGATGCAGAAGAATGGATACCTTGGGGAGTTTGAGTATGTTGATGATGGTAGATCTGGAAAGTTCAAGGTCCAGCTTCTCGGTAGAATCAACAAGTGCGGTGTTATCAAGCCAAACTTCTCCGTGAAGATGTCGAAGATCGAAATGTTTGAGAAGAGATATCTCCCGTCAAGAGAGGTCGGTGTTCTAATTCTTTCATCTCCGAAAGGAGTGGTATCTCACAAAGAAGCTCGCGACCTCAGATCTGGCGGAAGACTTCTGGCATACGTTTACTAATGCGGTGAGAAAATGGCTACAGGAGTGTCTGAGAAGCTCGTTCAAGTCCCCACAGGAGTCCAAGTTCAAGTTACCGCAAGGAAAGTGACCGTAATCGGACCCAAGGGGACCATCAGCAAAGACCTCGCGTACATGCCTGTGCAGCTTGAACCGAAAGACGACAAGATAGCCGTTTGGACCGAAGGATCGAAGAAACGGGACAAGGCAATGATCGGAACAGCTGCATCACACATATCCAACATGATCAAAGGCGTAACTGAAGGCTTCGCTTACAAGCTGAAGATTGTATACGCCCACTTCCCAGTCACCGTCAAAGTCCTAGACAAGCAGAAAAAGGTCTCAATCGAAAACTTCTCGGGAGAAAAAGTTCCACGTTTAGCTTCGATAGTCGGGGACGTGTCAGTGAAGGTATCCGGCGACGAGGTAATCGTCGAAGGCACGCGTCTAGAAGACGTCAGCCAAACCGCCAGCAACATACAGCAAGCCACACTCATCAAAGAGAAGGATCAGAGAGTCTTTCTTGATGGGATCTATGTGTTCGAGAAGGGATCGGCGATCAAGAAGTGAAGAAGACGAAGGTAACGGAGAGGAAGAGGCTCAAAGCGCGCATACCGAAGCTAGTCAGACAGGAAGCTTGGCGCTACAAGAGGGTGAAGAGCAGTTGGCGCAGGCCCACAGGGGTCTCAAACAAGATGAGGCGAAGACAAAGAGGGTGGCCAAAGATGGCTTCTGTCGGATACAAGACCCCGGAGAATCTACGACACCTACATCCGTCTGGCCTGCGCGAAGTCCTTGTCTATCGAGCGCCAGACTTGGACAAGCTTGACGCCAAGACCTGCGTGGCGAGGATAGGCCACACGGTCGGTGAGAAGAAACGGGTCGCGATCCTTGACAGAGCAAGGGAGTTGGAGGTCAAGGTTTTGAATCCGCGTGTCTCGAGAAGAGAAGAAGCGGTTGGAGCTGAAGAGCCCATCACAGAAGCTCCCGAACCTCCCAAGGGACAGACGCAAGCAGAGACTTCGAAGCAGCAGACACAGGAGGAGAAGGAGCAGTGAACCTGAGAAACCAAAGAAGACTGGCTTCCGGGATACTGAGAGTTGGCAGGAATAGAGTCTGGATGGATCCGGACGAAGTCGAGAAGGTAAGCTCAGCGATAACCCGAGACGAGGTCAGACGGCTGATCCACGAAGGAGTGATCCGGGCTATGCCTGATGAAGGCACTAGTCGTGGCAGGAAGAGGTTGCTACATAAAAAACGTGTCCACGGCAGGAGGCGAGGACCAGGCACTAAAAAGGGGATCAGAGAGTCGGGAGAAAGCTGGGTGGAGAGAATCAGGTCTGTTAGAAGAAGGCTGCGGCAGCTCAGAGACACAAGAATGATCGAGCAGTCCTCTTATCGAAAACTGATTCTCATGGCGAAAGGCGGCAGCTTCAGAAGTGCACGTCACCTCGATGAGTATGTTCAGGCCCATCAGTTGGCTAGAAGAAGGTAGTCACAATGGTTCAGAAATCAACATTCAACATGCCCCATCGCAGAAGAAGAGAACTTCGTACCGATTATAAGAAGAGAGCAGCCTTAGTTGTCTCAGATTGCCCCAGAATGGTTGTTAGAACGTCAAGCAAACACACTGTCGTTCAGTTCATCGAGGCGAGGCTTCAAGGAGATAATGTGCTTGCTGCAGCAAAATCGACTGAACTTGAGAGGCTTAACTGGAAGTTCGGAGGAGGGAACGTTCCTGCGGCATATCTCACAGGTATGCTCGGAGGGCTGAAAGCTCTCGAGAAAGGCATTAGCAAAGCAATTCTGGATATCGGCCTTAGCAGAGTCAGCAAAGGTGCGAGAATCTTCGGCGCTCTGAAGGGCGCAGTCGACATAGGAGTCGAGATCCCCCACGGCGAAGAAATACTCCCCTCTGATTCCAGGATCAAAGGAGAGCACATAGCTGAGTTCGCAAAGCGGCTATCCTCTGATCCCGAACAGTACAAGAGACAGTTTTCCGGCTACATTTCAAGAAAACAGAAACCGGAAGATCTTCCCTCTATCTTCGAGAAGACAAAGGAGAAGATCACAAGCTCAAGAAAGAAGTCTCGGAAGGAGGATGAGAAATAATGGCTCGGGCTGAAGAAAGAAGACGCCCTGACACAATGTGGGTTCCAAAGACGAAGCTCGGAAAGATGGTTCAGGAAGGAAGCATCGTCTCCATTGACGAGGTGTTCACGCAAGGCCTGAAAGTGATGGAGCACCAGATAGTGGATGCTCTTCTTCCGAATCTTCAGCACGAGGTCTTGGAGATAGGGTTCGTGCAGAAACAGACAGACGCTGGAGAAAGATCCCGCTTCAGAGCGGTGGTTGTAGTGGGAAACGGTGACGGTTACGTGGGTATAGGTGACGGAAAAGCGAAGCAGGTCAGGATCGCCATAGACAAGGCGACCGTACAGGCCAAGCTCAACACAATTCCGGTAAGACGAGGATGCGGCAGCTGGGAATGCGCCTGCGCTCAATCCCATTCCCTTCCGTTCCGGGTCAGAGGGAAGTGTGGGAGTGTGAGAGTGGACATTATTCCCGGGCCCAGAGGTCTGGGACTGGTTGCAGGAGAGATACCGAAGGTTGTCTTGAGACTTGCAGGAGTGAAAGACTGCTGGACAAGAAGCTTCGGATCCACATCCACACATCCCTCAACAGCATACGCAGTGTATGACGCGCTTCAATCTACGTATCGTATCGTTACTCCAAACGACTGGGTCAGGTAGAAAACCTTTGGCAGAAAAGAGAAAGAGACCCGAGAAAAGAAAGCTGACGGCAAGGAGAGTTGAAAGGGAAAAGCCTCCTGAATCTCCTAAAGGAAAATGTATGATCGCTGTGAGGCTCCGCGGACAGGCCGGAATACCTGACGACGTGGACTCTGCCCTAGACATGTTACATATGCCCCGTAGGTATAATGCTGTCCTGATCTACGAGAGGCCCGACACACTCGGAATGCTCAGAAAGGTGAAGGACTACGTGACGTGGGGCGAAATAGAAAAGAAGAGTCTCGCGATGCTCTTTGAGAAGCGATGCAGGCCCAAAGGTGCGAAGGAACTTACAGCGAATTACTTGAAGGAGAAACTTCAGATACCATCGATAGAGAAACTGGCTGATACGGTTGGACGAGCGGAGATCCCGCTGAGCAGACTCTACGAGGCAGGAATTCCGCCAGTTTTCCGACTCCATCCCCCTAGGGGCGGATTCAAGAAAACTGTGAAGCGTTCATTCGCCGACGAAGGCGAATTAGGCTACCGTGGCGTTGAGATCTCGTCGCTCATTCTTCGAATGATATGAGACGAGCGCCTAAATCCGCTTGGCCCTTCAAGTTTCATTGAGATCAAGGACCTCCAATGAGAAAGGCAATTCTGCCGAATAGTTTTCAGACTCGGCTCTGAGGAACTGCCAAACGTTTAAATCAATCACGTCTGAACAATGAGCAAACGCTCACAAGAGTGAGACTAAGCTTGCCCACAAGACACAGAAAATCAAGAAGGATGCGCGGATCAAGGACCCACGGGTGGGGAGTTTCAGGTCAACACCGAGACAGCGGTATGCAAGGAGGCCGCGGCAATGCAGGGCGCTTTAAGCATAAGAAAACCAAGCTGACCGCCAAAGGTATTACTCCGGGTAAACATGGCTTTGTGAGTCATTCAACGAGAGAGATCCGAACCATCAACCTCAGAGATCTATCACGCCTGACGCCTGAACGCCCCAAAGACAAGTCAGAAGATACGTTGCCTTTGGTCGACCTGTCCAAACTTGGATATGGGAAACTGCTTGGAGAGGGGGCCCTCAAGGAACCGATTGCAGTAAGAGTCGCCAAAGCCTCGAAATCCGCAGCCAAAAAAATGGAAGAGGTAGGCGGGAAGATACTACCTACCAAATAGGTGGCAAGCTTGGTCCGCTTCATTGAGATATTCCAGCCGCTTGCAAGATTCATTCCTACGGTGTCCTCTCCAGAGCGCAAAGTTTCGTTCAACGAGAAGCTGTTCTGGACAGCCATGGTCTTGATAGGCTACCTCGTCATGACAGAGATTCCTCTCTACGGAGTAGGGGGAAGGGGAGCCGAGGATCCCTTCAGCGCTATGCGCGTCATCTTCGCCTCTGAGAGAGGCACACTGATGGAACTCGGAATCGGACCCATAGTGACGGCGGGACTCATACTGCAGGTACTTGCAGGATCACAGATGATAAAGGTGGACTTCACAAACCCCGAAGACAGGTCGCTGTTCACAACAGCAAGCAAAGTCCTGTCAATACTCATGTACCTGTTCCAAGTTGCAGCGTACATGCTCGCTGGAGCGTTCGGGGCAACGATCACAGTACGAACCGCGTTTGTCATTGCCCTGCAACTTGTGAGCGCAGGAATAGTGCTGATGCTTCTTGATGAACTGCTTCAGAAGGGTTGGGGGCTAGGAAGCGGAATCAGCCTCTTTATTGTCGCGGGCGTAGCGCAAAGGATACTGTGGGACGCTATTGCGCCGATGGGCCCAATGAGCGACAAGAAATTCCTAGGCGCCATCATAGCCTTCGCGCAGTCAATCGGATCTTCGCCCACGGTTTGGAATGTTTTGCACAGGCCTGAAGGACTCCCGGACATGATCGGTTTCCTCACAACGCTCGTCATATTCGCATTGATCATCTATATTGATGGCCTCAGAGTTGAGGTGCCAGTCTCTCATGCAAGATATAGGGGGTTCAGAGGGAAGTTTCCGATCAAGCTTCTCTACGTATCCAACATACCAGTGATCTTCACGGCCGCACTTTTCGGCAACATCTACTTCATCAGTCAACTCATCTGGTCAAGATACAACCAGTCCGGCACCAACTTCTGGCTCAACCTACTAGGAACGTTTCAGGCGACAGGCCAGAGATACGAGCCCGCGAGCGGCCTTGCGTACTACGTCGTCTCTCCAAGAAACCTTGAGAACGTTATGCAAGATCCTGTCCGGGCACTTGTGTACGCCGCGTTGATGATGACCATATGTGTCTTCTTCTCCACGACCTGGATCGAGGTCGGAGGAATGGACGCAAGAACAATAGCCAAGCAGCTCGTTGATTCCGGAATGCAGATCGAAGGGTTCAGACGTTCATACGCCCCGATCCAGCAAGTACTCTCCAGATACATACCTACCGTTACGGTGCTGGGGGGGCTGGTCATAGGGGCAATAGCCTCATTTGCAGATTTCTTTGGAGCCTTCGGCTCAGGCATGGGAATTCTACTCTCAATCGGCATAATCGAACAATATTCCCAGATCTTGGCGCAGGAGAGGATTAGCGAACTCTACCCAGCAGCCAGAGCGCTCCTAGGTAAGTGATGGTGAGAGCATTTGTTAACGATACTTGATGAACTTCTAAAGTCCATCATCAAGGCACTGGCACCCTATGCTGAGACACCGAGTTCCACCTTCTTCATACTTGGAGTGGCAGGAGCTCTTTCGATAGCATCAAACTTGGCGAACCGATTCATGGTCGACGTCCGTGCGATGAAGGAGATTTCAGCTGAAGTGAAGGCATGGCAGGAAGAGTTCAATAGGGCGAGGAAATCTGGGGACAAGCAGTTGATAGCGAAGGCCACCAAGAAACAGTCGGCGATGATGCGATTGCAGAGTAAGATGATGATGGATCGAATGAAGGTGACGCTAATCTTCTTCGTTCCATTTCTCTTGGTATGGAATGTGCTGAGCGGGTTCTACGGACACCTGCCTGGTGGAGGATTCACAGCCTTCTCGCCTTTCCACGTGCCCTGGTTGCTGGAAGGGCCGAAAGTCTTGCCAAATACTGATCTTCCGATCAAGATTACGTACTTCACGTGGTACCTGCTCTGTTCCTTCGCCATAAGTCTCCCATTGTCCAGACTCTTGGGCACGTATCCCGAGCAAGAATGATTTGCTGAGGCTGGATCTGTTGTACATGCCTAGATCCCTAGTGCGTCTTGTGGGACATCCGGCGATGTCGCTCGAGGTGGACTCTGATTGGATCTAGTGATCGCTGTCAGTGGTCCTCATGGGTCGGGAAAATCTACGTACGCCCGCGCCATGGCGAAGGCCTTTGGATTGAGGTTTGTTTCAGCTGGCTTGTTCTTTCGGAGAATCGCTAGAGAGAGAGACCTCACATTGGAGCAGCTTACTGAAGAGGCGAAGAATGATCTAGAAGTGGATCGTTTGATTGACAAGATGACGAAGCAGGAAGCTGAGAAAGGGAACGTCGTTCTGGATGGACAGCTTTCGGCATGGATGAGTAGAGAGAAGGCCGATGTCAAGATGTTCTTCACCGCGCCGGACGAGATTAGGTTCGATAGGATAGCCAAACGAGACGGCGTATCCTTCGAGGCGGCCAAGAAACAGACTTTGATGAGAGAGGCAGTTCAGAAAGAACGTTTCATGCGCCTATACGGAATCGATCCATCTGATCTCTCCATCTATGACGTGATTTTCGACACAAGCCTTCAATCCATTGAGGAGAACATCAAACTTCTTAAGGGCATTATCTGTGAATACGTAGCGGGAAAAGTCAAGGAGTGAGCGACAGAGATGGTTGCAATCGAGGTTGGAAGAATATGCGTCAAGACTTCTGGTCGTGAGTCTGGAGAGAAGTGTGTCATTGTTGATGTTGTCGACAAGAACTATGTTCTTGTGACTGGGCCGAAGTCTCTCACAGGAATCAGGCGTCGTAGAGTAAACATGCGTCATCTACAGCCAACAGAAGATAAGGTGGACTTGAAGAAGGACGCGGCTGACGAAGAAGTCCTCAAGGCCCTTGAGAAGGCCAAGAAGACTGGGGCAGTCAAAGTTAGTTCCCAACCCAAGGCCAAGTAGATTCGCGCTCTAAGCGTCTCAGCAATCAGCTTAATTCTCGGCGAGGAATGTTGTTTAGGGATCATTATGACGATTCTTCCACCGTGGGAGGTCAAGCGAGAAACACTGATCAAGGTAGATGCCGACACAGACGCGGCCTTTGGTCACGATCCGTACACAAGGCCGATCAACCTTCACATTCGTTTTGGGATAGTCAACTTGGACAAGCCTTCGGGGCCTTCGAGTCACGAAGTCGTCGCATGGGTTAAACGGATGCTTGGGTTGGGGCATGCTGGACACGGCGGAACCCTAGACACCTGAGCCGGTGGGGGATATCCGAAAGTCACAGGCGTGCTTCCGGTAGCTTTCGAAGATGCGACTAAGGCGATTCATGCTTTTCTTCTCTCTGGCAAGGAGTACGTATGCCTCATGCAGCTTCACGATGATCTGCCCCAGAAGACAGTGGAGGATGCCTTCAGTGAGTTTGTAGGAGAGATATTCCAGAAACCGCCGCTAAGAGCCTCAGTGAGGCGCGTTGTAAGGAAACGAATGATCTACGGGCTTGAGGTCCTAGAGATTGAGGGCAGACTTGCCTTGTTCAAGATTTCATGTCAAGCAGGGACCTATGTTCGCAAGATCTGCAGCGACATGGGCGAAGTGCTGGGATGCGGCGCACACATGAAGGAACTCAGGAGAACAAGGGCAGGTCCATTCGATGAAGACAAAAATCTGTGTTCTATGTATGATCTTCTCGACGCACAGGAAGATTTGAAGGAACGAAAGGATGAGACAAAGATGAGATCGGTCATCAGGCCGGTGGAGGAAGCGTTTGAATTCATACCGAAGATACACGTTCGAGACTCCGCGGTCGACGCAATCTGTCACGGCGCAGACCTGGCCGTGCCGGGTGTAGTCAAGCTGGACAAAGGAATAGGCGTCGCTACACCGCTGGTGCTAATGACTATGAAAGGTGAGGTGGTAGGCTTGGCAAGAGCCCTACTTTCGGCGGAACAAATACTCGAACAGAACCACGGAATTGTAGCGAAGACAATCCGAGTGATTATGCCCAGAGGAACTTATCCGCGATCTTGGAAAGAATCCTGAGTTCCCAGCGAAGTCCTCAAGTCACATGATCGTCTACGGTCTGTCTCTTCTAGACAATAACGCAATATATGACAGGTGTTCAATTAGAACTGACGGATAATTAGATAGTACCGGGTAAGCACATGCCGGGGTTCCCGAGCCTGGTACGGGGCAGATTCAGAGAGCAAGCCCAAGCCTGGAGACGGGATAAGGCGCTTGTCAGCCTGTGGCCCTTACGGGCCGCGGGGGTTCAAATCCCCCTCCCGGCGCCAAACCCCGACTTCAACTCCTAGCATTCTCTACGGTTTCTCCGCTTCAAGTGGGCTTAGGACAGACTCGATGGCGTCTCAGATGCGTAACGGACGGATAGACCTCTGCAACTTTGAGCGACGACTGCAACGCGCCATGCAGCTCATGAAGGCGCATTCCAAAGCCTTAAGGAAGAATAATCGGGAGATCATGCGTATTCTGCAAAGGTTGAGGCTGAGAGCCTAAGCCTCGGCAGGCAGACAGGCTACGCGTAGCGACTGAGCACGATAGCCGTTATGCTCAGAAAGGACTTCGAGGCGGATAGGAACGACATTGAAACTCTGAAGGGCGTCAATGCTAGACCTTGAGCTGAATGGACCAAAGACAACTATCGCGTTGCGGTCAAGCGGTTCTGGCGATGGTTGAAGGAGCAACGGCCGGCCGCCGGCGTGTTAAATGTCGGAGAAAAGGATCCGTGATAGTAGTGAAGCCTGCAGATTGCTCAATTGCGTCGCGATACGGCACGCACTGTTTCTATGCCTTGTTCCTCTTTGAACTGCATCTTGTAGAATGAGCTGTACAATCCGCCCTTCTTCATGAGCTCAGAATGAGTTCCTCTTTCCACTACTCTTCCTTGATCTATGACCACAATCTCGTCACAGAGTCTTATCGTTGAGAGTCTGTGAGCTATTATTATGGCCAATCTGTTTTCGAGAAGCTTCTTTAGTGCGTTTTGCACGACGAGTTCAGTGTAAGGATCAATGCTTGAAGTGGCCTCATCCAAGATCAGGAGTCTAGGATTCATTAGAAGAGTCCTTGCGAAGCTTATGAGTTGCCTCTGACCTATGGAAATGTTCGATGATCCTTCTTGCACAACATAATCATATCCTCCAGGCAGTTTCATTATGAATTCGTGGGCGCCCACGATCTTTGCTGCGTTGACGATTTCTTCCTCAGAGGCTTCTGGTCTTCCGAACGCAATGTTAGCCTTCACGCTCATGGGGAAAATGAATGAGTCTTGGAGAACTATGCCCATATGTTCTCGGAGAGATGATGTCCTGATATCTTTCGCGTTATGGCCGTTGATGATTATCTTGCCGTCAAGGGGGTCATAGAATCTTGCGAGAAGGTTTATGATCGTGCTCTTGCCTGCACCTGTGGGTCCGACCAACGCGAGTTTCTTGGATTCACTGAGCGTGAATCCTATGTTATGTATCACTGGTGTCTTCGGGTCATAGCCAAATGTGACGTTTTCAAAGGTCACGCTCTTTATCGTATCTAAAGCCACTGACTTATCTAAGGGTGGATCTCTGACTTCCTCGCTCGTGTCGATCAGGTCGAACATTCTCTCGAGAGCAGCCATAGCTGATTGATACTGGTCGTATACAGTTGTGAGGTCTATGAGCGGCATGAAGTACGAGAATTGATACTCTGTGAATGCTATGAGTGTCCCGATTGTGATTTCTCCACTCCTAACCATCAACGTACCGAACCAGAGTATCAGAGCTGTACCGATTATTCTCATGTAAAGAACTGTGGGTTGATATGATGACGAGATTCTGACAGTCCTAACGTTTGCGCTAAACGTCTTATCCTGCGATTTTTCAAAACTCACTGCCGCACTCTCTTCGCATGCAAACGATTTTATCACTCTCATTCCTGCGAGGTTCTCTTGAACTCTCGCAGTCAATCCTGCGAGACTTGAGAGCGCCACTCTGTAAGCTCTCCTAGACCGCTCCCCTAGCAACCAAGCCACAACCATGGCGACCGGAAGAATCGAAACGGCAACGAGGGCGAGCTTCATGTTGAGTATGAAGATTATCAAGAGTGATCCTAGGATGGACGCTGTGTCCACAATGATGTTTGTCAATCCCATTCTGAGGAATATTCTGACGTTGTTTGCGTCGTTTATCAGTCTGGACATTATTCTTCCTATTTCGCCTTCAGAGAAGTATCTGAGCGAGATCACCTGCTGCTTGGACATCATTTCGTCTCTCATCTTTGCAACAACGTTTTCTCCGACGATTCTCATCCGAAAGACCTGGATGTACTGAAGCAGGTAGTTGCTTAGTGTCACAATAACAAAAATAGGGACCCACCAGAGGAATCCGGAGAGATCTCTGGGCTGAATTATCTGATCCACCGCGACCTTGTGCAGGTAGGGTGAAGCCAGACCTGTTAGCGAGCTAAAAACGATGGCTGTGACTCCTATGACCAGATGTCTCCTATGACCATGGGAATACTGGTAAACTCTGCGCATCAGAGTTGTGTCAGAGGCTGTTCTCTTTCTCGTTTCCTCGTATCTTGTTGAGAAAACGCCAAATGGACTCGCCATTCAGTTCACATCCGTTTGTGAAGCATGTGCCAAGATCATCTCGGGAGCCTTCTCAAGGAACTGTGTCTCATATATCCGCTTGTATATGCCACCCTTGGCCATAAGCTCACTGTGAGTTCCGAACTCGACGATTTCTCCGCTGTCCAGAACCATAATTCTGTCTGCGTTCTTTATGGTCGACAGTCTCTGAGCGATCATGAAACATGTTCTGCCTTTCATGGCTTCTTCTATGGCCTCTTGGATTTCTTGCTCAGTCTTCGCATCCACGAAGGATAGTGAGTCGTCGAGAATCAGAATCCTCGGATCTGTTAAGAGTGCTCTGGCAATCGTTATCCTCTGTCTCTGTCCACCAGAGAGAGTTATGCCTCTTTCACCCACCGTCGTGTTGTAGCCGTCAGGGAGTGTCTCTATGAAATCGTGTATTCTCGCGAGTTTGGCTGCGGATGTGACTTCATCTATGGATGCGTCAGGTCTACCATATGCAATGTTGTCCCTGATTGTGCCTGTGAATATGAATACGTCTTGCATCACAATGCCTATCTGTTTTCTGAGGCTCGAGAGCTTGAAATCTCTGATGTCTGTGTCGTCAATCAATATGCTTCCCGAGTCAACATCGTAGAATCTCGGAATGAGGTACACTAGAGATGTTTTTCCTGAGCCTGTGGCGCCAAGAACTGCTATTCTTTCGCCTGGGCTAGCGCTGAAGCTTACGTCTCTCAGCACAGGCCTATCCGCAGCGTATCCAAACACTACGTTTCGAAACTCAACGCAACCACTGCCTATTGAGATCCCCTTGGCATCTCTTTTGTCTACGACTTCCCCTGGCAGATCGATGATCCCGTAGACTCTTTCAAGGCCGGCTGCAGCATTAACCCAGGAACCGATGAGCATACTCAGGTCGCGCAGTGGGAAGCTTAGTCTCATCATGTATCTTGCAAAGAGTGTGAGTTGTCCTATTGTCAGCATTGATGACGGGGAGGCTATGAGGTTGCCGCCGTATAGGTATACTAGTGCTATTCCCAGAGTCAGGATGGCCGGTGAGGACGGCATGTACTTGGATTGAATCCTGCCGGCCGAGATCGCCGTATCCACGTATATATCTTCAACCTGTTTGAATCCGTCCTCCATCTCTCTTTCTCTTCTGAAGATCCGGACGATTTTCATGCCTAGGATGTTCTGTTGTATGTATGCGCCGAGCCTCCCCAATATGAGCATCATTTTCCTGAAGAGAGGTCTGATGGTGATTTGAAGTCGTATCGTGAAGAAGAGGATTAGTACCATTGGTAGAGAGGCTATCAGAGTCATTGTGGGGTTTATTGAGTACATAACTGAAAGCACGAGTACTGCTGTAAACACCGCGTTGGTCACGGCTCCAATCCACATCTTGAGGAACTCTTCCACAACTCGAATATCCATCGTGGCCCTGGAGACAAGATCTCCCACAGCTGTGGAGTCGTAGAACGTGAAAGACTTAGCCTGTAACGAGGAGTAGTAGTCAGACCTGACGTTCCTTATGATCAACTGCGCGGTGTACCCTTGCGTATAGGTTATCACATAGTTCAGTATTCCGAATATTCCTGCGACTAACACGATTTTTAGTACAAGTCCTGCCAACAAGTCGTAGTTGCCCTGAATGATGACTTGGTCAATTATCTGTGCAGTGTAGAGCGGTTCGAGTGTGAATACATAGGATCTGAGAACAGCTAGAACGGTTATGCCAATAAAGAAGTGAACATACGGTCTGTGATATCCAATGAGTCGTTTGAATGTCCTTGCTGAGCCGGGGATGTTCGCCTGCGTTCTAATGCTCGTCACGTATTCGAGGATTGGTTTTGCCACGCTCATTGCATAAGCTCACCAGAATTCGTCTCCTTGTTTCTGCCGATACACTGTTCGCCGGCATTGCAGAGCATTTGAGCAATGCACACGCAGATCCTGCACTTCAACTGCTTTCATCTCCAGTATGACTCCTTGCTTCAAGAGCCGCTTCCTTGATCCTCTGCAAGGGTCTGACCAAGTTCGTCAACTCATCTACGCCCAGGACTCTCATGATCAGATTGACTAGTTCCTTGTGACGAATACTCAATTTTCTGCATGAGACCTTGCCTTTCGCTGTGAGCTTCATTGTGACGATTCTTCTGTCCGTGCCCCTTTCAACGCGTTCTATGTATCCTCTTCGTTCAAGCCTGTCGACCAAGCCTGTTATGTTCGCAGGTGTGACAAACATATGCTCGCCAAGTTTGTTCATTGGCATAGCTCCGAACTTCCATAGGACTCTCATCACTCGATATTGCGGAAAAGTGAAGCCATTCTTAATCAGTTGATTGTTCAAGAGATCGTGTACTGTTTTGTAGGCACCAACGAGACTTGTCCATGCCTCGACACAGGGATCGTCATGCTGCGCTTGGCCCAACTCATTCACGCTTGGATTCCGTTAGAGCAATTTGTTCATACTTAAATAGTTTACACTTAAAGTTTCAAGCGCGCGTTCTGGTTACGTAGTCGACCTCATACTGCTCCACAATTGTCCTACCCTATGAGGCCTCTTTCGTGACAGTTAGATGTACAATCATTTCTGTTGTGGAGACTCGTTCCGATTGGCAATTGCCTCTAGGACGGAGAAAGATCTCGCTTGTCTTTACATGACCATCATGGTTAGTGTTGACCTGACCTTGTTGAGCTTCCGTACCTTTGCCGCTATTATCTCCTTAAGACTATCCATCGCATCAGCTTCAACCTTGGCCACAATATCGTAGACGCCGTAGACGAGGTACGCTTCCTTGACGTTGCTCAGCTTTTTGAGTTCCTTCAGTACTTCGGCCTCTGACCCTATTTCAGCATTGATCAAGACGAACGCAAGAGGCATATTTGATCACTCCTCTGCTGCAACATCCTTGTGCACACAGACTAAAAAGACTTCGGAACACCAAATCTGAGCGAATTCCTCAGTCCTCCAGTGCTGCTTCTTTGCCCGATTTCAGGGCCGGCCGAGGAGCCCTGCTAGAAACCCCATGCGTGTATCAAATGGAGATCATGCACTGTGGATCGGTCAAGTAGACTGGACAATGGGGAGTGTCAGAAGCGCGTGCGGCACAACAAGCACATTCAGGTTGGGCCCCAGCTTGGCAGCGGCGATGCGAAGTGCTTCGTTCATGTCCGAGGCGGGGGTCATCTTCGCCTCTTGGACAACCATCGGATGTTGACTGCCGACGACGATTACCTCGTTGTGCTCCAGCACTTTTGCCAGCACAAAGGCTCTTTGCGCACCGGGCGGGTATCCCGTCCGACGCAGGTCTGCCAGCAACGTGGGTATGTCCTTAGCTCTTTTCATCTCGTCCAAGAATCTCTTCTCGCCCACGCCTTGTCCCACCCCCTCCTCGCAACGTGCTGGGATTATGAAGACTCCGCCAGGCCTCACAACGGAGGTTGGAGCAAAGAAAAGGTAGGTGGGAGCACGGCTTGCTTGATAGAGATTCGCATCCTTAGGGAAGCCGACTCCACCAATCGCCACATCGTACTGCTTGGGGAC
>Ga0315280_10003771_pt1 | contig 22959 bp, 15 predicted proteins | sample YL17G06_40_MG_FD_203697 | JGI IMG/M metagenome (GOLD analysis project Ga0315280, IMG submission 203697) | Sediment microbial communities from Yellowstone Lake, YNP, Wyoming, USA - YL17G06_40 | ecosystem: Environmental > Aquatic > Freshwater > Lake > Sediment | place: USA: Wyoming | collected... | reverse complement strand
GCGTCCACTACATTGCCATGGAGCACGTCGAGGGCAAGACGCTCGACCGGCTGATTGCGCGGCACGGGCTGCGGGTGAACGAGGCGCTGAAGTACGCCGTGCAGATGGCCGCGGCGCTCGCCAAAGCCCACTCCGCCGGCATCGTGCATCGCGACTTGAAGCCCACCAACGTGATGGTAACCGACGATGGCCTGGTCAAGGTCTTGGACTTCGGGCTGGCCAAGCTCACGGAAGCCGCACCAGCGCCCGACGCGGAGACGGTAGCGACAGTAGAGCCGGCGACAGAGGAAGGGACGATTGTCGGCACGGTAGGCTACATGTCTCCGGAGCAGGCTGAAGGAAAGCCCGTGGATGCGCGCTCCGACGTTTTCAGTTTCGGTTCGGTGCTCTACGAAATGCTCACCGGCCAGCGAGCCTTTCAGGGCGAGACGAAAGCCTCGACCATTGCAGCCATCCTGCGGGAGGAACCCAAGCCACTGAGCCAGGTGGTCGAGGGCCTGCCGCGCGAGGTCGAGCGGATCGTCAAGCGCTGCCTGCGAAAGGATCGCGAGCATCGCATCCAGACCATGGCGGATCTCAAGGTTGCTTTGGAGGAGTTGAAAGAAGAGTCGGATTCCGGCGAATTGGCGGAAGGCCCGGAGGTAGGGCCAGGCTTGGCCCGGCCGCAGAGGGGCAGAGCCCTCCCCTACAAGTGGGCGGCCCTGGCGGCCGGGATGCTGCTTGCACTGCTGGCGGTGCTCTTCGCGCTCAACCTCGGCGGCCTGCGTGACCGCCTGCTGCCGAGACCCGCTGCCCCACTCATCGAGTCGCTGGCGGTCCTGCCGCTAGAAAACCTCTCGCGCGACCCGGACCAGGAATACTTCGCCGACGGCATGACGGAGGAGTTGATCACCAATCTGGGAAAGATCAGCGCCCTGCGGGTGATCTCGCGGACATCCGTGATGCGCTATAAGGGGGCAAACAAGTCGCTGCCGCAAATCGCGCAGGAACTCAACGTGGACGGCATTGTCGAAGGCTCGGTCTTGCGTTCCGGCAACCACGTGCGGGTGACTGCAAGCCTGCTCCACGCACCCAGCGACCGCCACCTCTGGGCCGACTCTTACGAGAGTGATTTGCAGGATGTACTGAAATTGCAGGGCGAGGTGGCGCGCGCCATCGCTAATGAAATCAAGATGCAGCTCACTCCCCAGGAGCAGATAAGCCTGACAACCACTCGGTCCATTAAGCCCGAGGCGTACGAGGCCTTTCTCAAAGGGCGTCATCACGCGGACGCCAGCATGGCGCCTGAGGAGTTCGTGAAGGCCATTAAGTACTTCCAGGTGGCCATTCAGGAAGATCCTACGTATGCTCCCGCCTACGCCGTGATGGCATCATGCTACGCCGCCCTGGCCTTCACGGAGTATCCCCCCACACGCGAGAATCGGGAGAAGGCCTTGGCCATGGCCCAGAAGGCTCTGGAGCTCGACGACAGTGTGGCGGAGGCGTACACGGTTCTTGCGGAGAAAAAGTACTTTGTCGATTGGGACTGGTCCGGCGGCCTTGCTCTGTTCCGGCGCGCCGCGGAGGTGGAGACCAATAATGCGGCTGTCGTTTATCATTACGGGTGGGGCTTGGAGGAACTGGGGCGATTCGACGAAGCCATCCCAGTCTACGAGCGCGCCGTCCGGCTCGACCCAATCGCACATTTCCCCAACCTCTTTTTGGCCGGTGGCCTTTACAGCGCGCATCAGGACGAGCGGGCGGTCGAGCATTATCGAAAACTCCTCGACTTGGAATTAAACAACGCTGAGACCTACTTTGGTCTCGGGACTGTGTATGAGGCCATGGGGAGAAACGACGAGGCTGTTGCTGCCTACCTCAAGAGTGCTACCTTGGCTGGGGGTAGCGCAGAAAAAGTGCAGGCCTACCGCGACGCTTATAAAGCCGGCGGCATCCGAGGCTACTGGAAGAAGGGGCTCGATGACCTGAAGGAGGAAGCCAAGCGCGGAAGAGTTTCGCCCTATACCCTTGCCTCCTACTGTGTCCACGCGGGCGACAACGAACGGGCGCTGGCTTGGCTGGAAAGGGCTTTTCAAGAGCATATTCCCGCCTGCGCCTGGCTCAAGGGGGATCGCACGTGGGACACTCTCCGCTCCGACCCCCGCTTTCAGGACCTCCTACGCCGCATGAATTTTCCCCCGTAGCGCAAGGCTCGCTGTCCAGCCTTGCGGCTTTTCCAGCGCGAGGCGGCGCGCGGCCTTGCGCTCCTTGGGGAGAAGCGAGTCCTTTTTGTGGCCGCACAAAAGGGCCGTGCGGCTTGGAAATGCCGCAGGGCCTGAAAGCGGGCCCTGCGCTACAAGCGCTTTCAGGCCGTCCTGCGCCGCATGAACTTCCCGCCGTAGAGACGCCCCGGTGGGGCGTCTCCGCAGACGTTCCAGCGGAACGTGTCTACTAGGTGCGGGCGGCCTGAGGCCGCCCCTACCAGCCGCATGAAGTTCCCACCCTAGAACCAGTGATGAGTGGCGAGAGCAGGCAACGGCGGCGCTCGGCGTTGCGCATCTACCACAGCGTTGGCAGGCGCCACCCCCCGGTGGCAAGATGTCGCTTGACAAGGACTAGGGATGTGGTACAATTATAGGCTAGGATGAAGGAGGAGAAGGTTCCTCCTCTGTCCCCGGCCCGGCGGCCGCGACCCACCGTGGAAAACCTGCTTCAGGGTGCAGGTTGAATCCGAGCCGAGCGGGAAACCAGCGATGTGCGACGCAAAGCTTCATCCGGGAGAAGACCGCGCCATGAGAAGTGCCGTTGTGCCACGAGTGGCCGAAGGCAAACGCCAATCAGCGCGCCAGAACAGCGGCGAAACAATCGCTAGCCCTATGGATGCACAGGAGCCAACTCGGAATCGCAGGCACCCGGCACAAAAAAAGATAGTTTTTTGCACAAACGAAGCTGGGAAGTTATTGAAAACAAAGGAAGAGCATTAAGAAACGAACCTGAAACGAACCGGGAACGAACCTGGAACGAACCGGAATGAACCGGAGAGCACTCAAGTCCCGGACGTTCTCTAGATTGGCATTTCCGTTTGTGGGCTGGTGAGTGGCGGAGGGCGTAAGCCCGGAGCCAGTTATCAGCGCGGCGACTTGCTGCGCGGCCGGTCTGCTAGGCGCGGCTTGCTCGCGCCGGGCGATGTGGACGCGTCCCCTGCAGTCCTGATTGGTCTCGATGGCCAGGGCCGCCACCAGACGCCGGCAGGCCGCCGCGTGACATCAACGAGTGCAGTCGCATGATGTCTGGAGGCAAGGGGCGAGAAACGTAGTTGGCCCACCTCATGGCAGCGCAAAGCCATGCCAAGTTTGTACTTCCAGACACCCATCGACTCAGCGGGGGATGACCCGGACGGCGACGAGGGAAGTCTTACCAGGGACGAAGTTCTCAACTGTGGTCTCGAGAAGCACCTGGAAGAAATCCGGCGGGGATTTTCGATCCGGGGATAGCGCCACCAAAGCCTTGCGCAGTTCCTGTAAGCGTTCCGCGTTGGTCACGTACTCGATGGCGGCTTGAGAGCCCTGGGTATAAATCCCGTAGATGAGCAGAATGCGCTCCTCTTTCCTTTCGTTCGGGAGCATCAAGACCAGGGCGTAGTCGCGACTCAGGTTGTTGGTGACGGGGTCGAACTGGGGTTTGTACACAGGTTGCTCCCCGGGCCGGGGATGCTTGTTCCAAATCACGCCGTTGTGGAACCAGAAGCCTTCGGGGTAAAGAAAAATCCTCCCGCTCCAGGGCTGATTACCTCCCAGCAGGATGGCGTTGCCCCGTTTGATCTCCTCGTAGTCCACCAGCCGCGACTGCCTAAGGCGGCACCTCTGGCCAACGTTCGCGAACAGTTCGACGACGTTGAAGAGTCCGAGGCACTCGCCGACGGCGGTGAAGTCCGTTGTGGTGGGGACAAAATAGAAACCCTTCAGTTCGCGGAAGTGCATCGTGTCGCGGAACTCCGGGAGCTGCTCTTTCGGAATTAGGTGACTGCGGGCCAGGGTCTGAGGAGTGTCCCCATCGTGCGCCGCGCGGAGCAGGGGGTGGTTGGGAATAGCGATGAGCGGAGGAGCGGCGGGCGGCATGAAAGGCCTCCAGAACCACTCCATGCCTTCCGGCAAGGAAATGCTGGAGGCCTGGGTCTGAGTGGCGTGGCGAAGCATTGACCGCTCGCGTATAAGCAGCAAACCCAGGATCCCACAGGCAATGGCCAGCCCTAGAATGACGGCATGCTGCCGCATCCCGCCCCTTGGAGCTGCCACTGGCGCTGGTTGCTCCTCACCGGGGCGTCTAACTTCTTCCCCCACTTCCGCCCTAGTGAATACGGGCACATAGTGGCCGGCAGGCAAGTCCACCCTCAACGAGCTGCTCTTACCTTCCTCCTCGTAATAGCTTCTGAGCGCGCGGCGAATCTCGTGCGCCTGCACGCGAACGATAGGATCTTCCTGGGCATTAAAATCCGGTCCGCGTTCGTACACTTCAACCCCGATGAGGTACTCGTTCAGTTTGTCGCCGGCACCCTGAAAGGTTTGCTCACAAACGAACTCCAGGAACCGAGCCTTCTTCTTGGCTTTCGCAAAGTGTCTGCTTTCCAGAATGCGCTTTAGTTCTCTGCGCTTCTCGTAAAGCGTGATGGAGTCGGAATCGGGAGGGCGCTGAGTTTCCATCAATGGCCCCAGAAGGGCGATAACGGAACCGTCCTGCTTGAATGAGCACCGGCTAAAACTAAGCCCAATATTATGACCGTACTGGCGCAGTGTCAACACGTTCCAGACCGGGGCCAGGGATTCGGTCGCGACAGAAGATAACGGTTATCCGGCAGGTTAAACGGGGTTAGCGCACCACCCGCCTTCACCCATCCATAGTCCCGTGGCACTCGGGAAGCTCGCTTTACTCTCAAGTGGTTACATACTCTCCTGAAGTGGATCGCAGTTCCTGTTATCGCGGGTGGTTCCGAGAGGCCCCACGCTAGGCGTCGAGCGAGGTAGTCCTAAGTCCTCTGAAACCTTAGCGGGATCTCGCCTGTCAATGTCCCTATAACCGTGCAAGTAACCGGAATAACCTTGTGTTAACTCACTTTCTGGCTTACACAAGGCGCAGAATCATCACCGTCCCATGAGGGCGGGAGCGCAAGGGACGCGGGCGCGAAAGTAGATGTGCAAGCCCTTCGGCCTGTGATACTCCAGCGTTCTTATAGATTCTCCGGCGAAAGGTCTTGGAAGCACGGATAAGCACCGCGAGCCGGGTCAGCCGGCAGAGGGAAATAGTGAGCCGAAATGTAAACGCTTACACCGACCGCTTCCCCCGCAGCGTTGGGCGTTGGGTCCTGGACCGGGGCTTTGACGTTCCTTTGCCAGCCTTTAGCCGGTCAGAGGCACAGAGGCTATGAAGTGTTTGCGTCGGGATCGGGAAAGAAAAGGAGAGACCAGCATGACATTATCAAAGAAACTTGTTCTAAGGATTGGGCTAATCATCTGGGCGCTGAGCCTGGGGGTGGGCCTCTTCGCGCAGAGCGATCGCGGGTCCATCACCGGTACGGTAGGCGATCCCAGCGGCGCCGCGATTCCCGCCGCGACCGTGAAAGCCACGCACACCGCCACCAACGTCGCACGCGAAGTTGCCTCCACCGATACGGGCAACTACACCATCCCCGAACTTCCCGCAGGCGTTTACAAGCTTACGGTTTCGAAAGAAGGATTCAAGACTTACGAACAGGATGGGATCACCGTCAAGGTGGGGCAAATCGCCACGGTGGATGTAAGTTTACAGGTTGGCGCGGTCACTCAGACCATCGAAGTCACGGCAGACGCCTCGTTGCTCAAAGTCGAGGACGCAGAGCTCTCCACGAGCATCACCAACGACAAGATCGACGGTCTGCCGCTCGATTTCTCCAACAACATCCGCAATCCGATGAGCTTCCTCAAGCTGGTACCAGGCGCCGTGGTCAACTACGACTCAAGTTGGCCGGTTACCAGCCAGAACGGCTTGCAGAGCTTCACGGAAGAGATCCGCATTGACGGCGCGCCGAGCACTAACCCGACTCCCGGGGTCTTCAACGAGGCGCAGCCTTCGGTGGACGCCATCCAGGAATACAACGTCCAGACCAGCAACTTTAACGCGGAGTTCGGCCAGGCCGGTGGAGCCATCTTGAACTACACGCTCAAGTCCGGCACGAACGACCTGCACGGCTCAGCGTATGAGTTCCTGCGCAACGAGGTCTTCAACGCCAAGAGCCACGACCTGTCGCCTTCGGACCCCAAGACGAAGCAACGCCGTCACGACTTCGGCGCCACGATCGGCGGCCCCTTCGTCATCCCGCACGTTTACAACGGGCGCAACAAGACCTTCTGGTTCACCGCTTACGAGGAGTTCTATACCCGGGACCATCGGGAGGCATTTTGGAGCGTGCCGCGCGAGGAATGGCGCCGGGGAGACCTTTCCTCCCTTCTGATTTCCGACCCGGTCACGCATCAGCCTGTGATTCTGGGCACGGACGTTCTGGGCCGGCCCATCCAGCAAGGCCAGATCTACGACCCGGCAACCACCCGCTCCGTGGTGGTGGGTGGTCAGTCCTACGTCGTCCGCGATCCCTTCCCAAACAACCAGATACCTATTCGCAGTCAGGTCGCGCAGAAAATCCTGGGTTTCATCCCCCAGGCTTCCATTCCGGGGCTAGACAACAACAACCTCCTAGGTCTCACCGGGCAGCCCAAGCGCGATCACATCATCTGGAGCATGAAGGTGGACCACAACTTCTCCCAGAACAGCCACCTCTCTGCCTCCTTCAATTACATGTTCAGTCACAAGATCAACGGCGCTGATCCATTTGGAGTAGCGTCCGCCGCACGGGACCAGACTATCACTTCCAAGGTCTTCCGGCTGAACCACGACTACACCATTGGAACGACAATGATCAACCACTTCACCTTCGGGCTGCTGCGGTATCAAAACCCGGACGGCGTTCCGGACAAGGGCTTTGATCCCGAGGCGCAACTGGGGCTGAAGGGCACGTTGATCAAAGGCTGGTTCCCCTTCGTTTCGTACGGCAACGGACTGAGCAACATCGGCACGAACCAGCTCAAGCACCTGTATCACACGGTCCCCACGTTCACCGATTCGCTCTCCAAGGTAATCGGTTCGCACACGCTCAAGTTCGGGGCCGAGTATCGCAAGTCGATGGCCAACTTTTTCGGCGCCAACAGCGCTTACGGGAGTCTCACCTTTGGCGCCGCCCAAACGGCTTTGCCTTACGAGGTGGCCGATTCCGCGGTCTACAGCAAGATCGGCGCGCCCTTTGCCAGCTTCCTGCTGGGGGCGGTAGGATCGGCCGGCATGAACTCGCCGGTCAACATGGCTTACCGCTATTCCGACTACGCTTTCTACGCGCAGGACACGTTCAAGATCACCCCGAAGCTTACGGTGAATTACGGCCTGCGCTATGACCTCCACCGGCCACTGACCGAGAAGTACGGCCGCATTTCTTCCTTTGTGGCCGACATTCCGAACCCCGGCGCCGGCAATCGTCCGGGAGCGCTGGGCTTCCTGGGCACCGGCGCCGGCCGGGTGGGCCGCCATAGCTGGTTGGACACCGACCTCAGAGACTTCGGGCCACGCGTCGGCGCTGCTTACAGGCTTACGAACAAGACGGTCCTGCGCGGCGGCTTCGGCATCGTCTATGGACGCGTGGAAGTCAACACCTTCGATCCCATCCAGTCCACAGGCTCGGGCAGTGTGAGTACGGAATACCCGCCCATCGACAACGCGACACAGTACCTCCTCCTGATGGATGATGGCTTCCCGCCCGTGAACAGGGTTCCACCGGTGTTGGACCCCACGCTGCTGAACAACCAGGGCATCCAGGCGTTCACGCCGGAGAGCGGCAAGATGCCGCGCATCTACAACTGGAACTTCACCATCCAGCATGAATTCACGAACAACTTGATGGTCGAAGTCGCTTACGTCGGCAATCGTGGCCAGCGCTTGATCGCCGGTTTCTTGAAGCAACTCAACCAGAACGACTACAGCGTGCTCTCCTTGGGCGACACGTTGTTGCAGCAGATCAACAGTGAGGCCGACGCTGTGGCCCTCGGGATTCCGTATCCCTACCCCGGCTTCACCGGGACTGTGGCCCAGGCTCTACGCCCCTATCCGCAATACCAAAGCATCACGGATCCCCAGGCGACGGTGGGGGAGAGCGATTACAACGCCTTGCAGGTCAAGGCTCAGCAGCGGACTTCCCACGGTCTGGATTTCCTGGTGGCCTATACCCTTTCGAAGAACATCACCACCGTGGATGATGCTTTCGGATGGGGCGGCTATGGAATCCTGGGCGCTGTGGACACTAAGCGGCTCTCGCTCGACCGCGGCCTGGCTGTGGACACCACGTTCTCCAACAGCCGCGGCGACCGCACGCACAACCTGGTGATGAGCTTTGGCTACGAACTGCCTTTTGCCAAGCACGTCCAAAGCCGCGCGGCCAAGAAGCTGGTGGGCGGATGGCGGGTGGCGGGAATCGTTCAGTACGCCACCGGCGCGGCTCTGCCGCTTTCTCCGTATTGGCCGAACAATCTGGCCAACGTCATCTTCAACAACGAAGGCCGGTACGACCGCGTGGCGGACGTTCCGATCCGCAATCAAGTCTCGAATCCTTGGCCCGGCCAGAGCTTCATGTTCAACCCAGGCGCGTTTGCCGATCCCGCGGCCTACACCCTCGGCAACGCCGCCCGTACCTATGGGGAGTTGAGAGGCTTCCCCAGCGTCAACGAGGACCTGTCCATCACCAAGCAGATTCAAATCACCGAAAGCAAGCGATTTGAATTCCGCATGGACGCCTTCAACCTCCTCAACCGGAGCATCTTCAATGACCCCAGCACGTCCGTGTACGACACGCCGCGCTTGCAAGGCGGACGGGCCATTGGGTACGGCACGTTCTGGGGCCGCAAGAACTTCGAACGACAGATGCAAGTCTCCCTGAAGTTCGTGTTCTAGAACCGGTGGGACGTGTCCGGGCTTGCCCGGACACGTCCCCTCTGGTAGTGTGGGCCCGTCGAGCACGACCGCCTCGCGCGCGACACCGAGAGGCCGATTAGGCGTGTGGGGCACCATAAGATTGCGGGCCATACTTCAAGTGGTAAGCCGTTCATCCTCCGTCATCATTACAGTGCTGGGCCTTCTCGTCGGCGGGTTGGTTCCAGCACAAGCTCAAACCAAACAGATTCCTCCGGAAATCCAGGCGCCACTATCTGCCCGGGACTATCCGAAGGCCGAGCAGGCGCTGCGGCGCAAACTGGAAGGCTCTCCGAACTGGGATTTGGGTTACATCCTCTTAGGGCAGATTCTCAATCAGACGGGACGCTATGGCGAGGCGGAGCGTGCCGGCTTGGCCGCGATTCGCCTGCGCAAGTCGGTGGATGCATTCATGGTGCTGGCGGTCGCCACCATGCACCAGCAGAAGCTGAACGAGTCCATCGGCTGGCTGGAAAAGGCCGCGAGCCGCCAGCCCGACTACGCTGAGATTTATAGGGTGCTGGGCCTAGACTACGCGATGGGAGGCAACTTTGTGGAATCCGAGAAAGCGTTTCGCCGCGCGGCTGAACTCGAGCCCCGGAATTGGGAGGTCCACTACCTGCATGGCCGCGCGCTTTACGAGCTCCGGTTGTACGAGCCCTCCGAGAAATCCCTGCGACGGGCGATCGAGCTGAACGCGCAGTCGACGCGGGCGTGGACAGCACTGGGACAGACGCAAGAGAGTCTTTATAACGCCGCCGCCGCGGAGGGCAGTTATCGAAAGGCGCTGGAATTCTGCGGTGCGCAGACTCGCGAATGCGCCTGGCCGCTCATGCAGCTCGGGTTTCTCGCCAGCCGGCGCAAGAGCCCCCAGGAAGCAGCGGAGCTCTTTCGCAAATCAATCGCGGCTCGGCCGGACTGGGCCAAACCCCATTTTTACCTGGGCAAAAGTCGCGCAGCTCTGGGCGACTACGAGGGTGCGCGGACGGAAATGGAAACCGCCGCGCGCCTGGAGGGAAGCAAGCCCGAGTATCACTACCAGCTTGCTCAGGTCTATCGACGCCTGGGTGAAACCCGCAAAGCCGAACAGCACATGGCCAGGTACCGAACCTTAGCCGGCTTGGAGCGCAAGAAAAACCCCCCGACAGAGTTCAGCAATCCCTAGGCGCCAGGTTCCATCCGGTGCCAGATTGGTACGCCATGAAAGCTCGAATCCCCGCTGCGAGCCAATACAGGAAGTCGCCGGCGTGCTTCCTGCCTGCCCTACTCTGCATGGTCATCTTGCTCGCGGCCAGCTCGCGCAAGCTAGCCCAGAACACAGCTCCCGCCAGGGAAGACAGAATCATTGCCCTTTTCCAGGAAGCGCGGCGAGCCGAGCAGCAGCGCAATTTTCTCGAAGCAGCGAAGCTTTATGATGAAATCCTGACGCTTGACTCGAAGATGGCCGAGGTCTGGACGAACAAGGGGTTGGTTCTTTACGAACTCGGCAAGCACCGGGAGGCTCTGGCCGCCTTTGCGAAAGCCGCAACACTTAAGCCAGCACTGCTGACTCCTCACCTCTTCCTGGGCATCGAGTATCTGAGGCTGGGCGAACCACACAAGGCGGTGAAACCCCTTCAAGCCGCGCTGGCTCTGGAGCGTCATCATCCGCAGGCAACTTACGAACTGGCCAACGCCTATGCCCAACTGGAGCAATTCGAGCTGGCGACGCGAACCTATCGAGATCTCATCCGGCGCAATCCCCAAATGGAGCAGACATGGTACAGACTGGGGATCGCTTACCTGAACTGGAGCAAAGCGGCAGCGCGCCAATTGGTTGACTCTCCCGTGCGTTCTCCTTATGGGAGACTTCTGCTGGCCGAACTGCAAGCGGTGGGTGGAATTCTCCTGGATGCCGAAGCCAACTATCAAGCTGCCCTCCAGAGCATGCCGGATTCAGTCCATGTGCGGCTCTCGTTCGGGCGATTCTATTTGGACTACCAAACAGGCACGGAACGGGTTGCGCAGGCACGCGCGCAATTTGAAAAAGCGAAATCTTTGGCGCCGCGGGACCTGCGGGTGGCCATGATGATGATCCGCTTGGCCCTTGTTCAGGAGAAGTATTCGGAAGCCTTGACCATCCTGCAAGATGTACTGGACGCCGATCTATCTTTTGCTCGAAAAGAGCTTGCGGAAGTTCTCGAGGGGTTTTCTCCCGAAGCGCTGCGAAAAGTTATAGTAGACGCCTCTAAGGTGGGGGAATCTGTCACAGAAACGGCGCGACGCCACGACCACGACGCTGCCGTGCGGGCGTTGCTGTACGCAGCCTATCTGGAACTGGGCGACGCCAAGCAAGCAGAGGAAAACCGGCGGGCATTTGAAAAGCTTACGAACAAGCTTGAGGCGGCACCCTTGCACCCCACGCTCCAGAGTTACAGTCAGCGCCTAAAACGACTCGAGCAAGCGCAGCGGGCGCGGCAACTGTCTCTCCAAGAACAAACAGAAGGCGCGGTGCTGGCCTATAGCTTACGAAAGTACGAGCAGGCTTTGCGAGCCCTCCTCGACATCCCCAGGCAGGCTGCAAATGACCAAGCGCTTTACTGGCTTTCGCTCACCTGCCGGGCGCTTGCTCGCGAGACCTTCCTGGAAGCGGTCAAAACAAATCCGGATTCATACCGCAGCCATTTGCTCTTGGCGGACTTGGCGAACGATCGGCTCGACACGGCACAGGCACTGACCGAATATGAGAAGGCTGCCGTACTGGGCGCCGCGGACCCGGAGGTGCACTTGCTTTTCGTCCAATTCCTTACTTCAAAAGGGAAGGACGATGACGCTCTGGCCAGAGCCAGGGCGGCGGTGGAGAAGTTCCCCAACCACGCAGCTCTTAACTGTGAGCTCGGCAGACTTCTCTTGAAGGAGCGGCATGCGCAGGAGGCCGAACCGTATTTTCGACGGGCTCTCGCGGCTGATCCCCGGCTCGCCTCCGCCCGCGCCGGCCTGGCGGATTCCCACGCGGCTTTGGGCAACATCGAAGAGGCGATTCAAGAAATGAAGCAGGCGCTCAGCGCTGACGCCGACGGGTCGTATCACTATCGTCTGGGACGCTGGCTTCAGAAGACCGGCCGAACCAGCGAGGCCAACGAAGCCTTTGCCGCCTCGACAAAACTCAAAGATGCGAAACTGAAGCGAGACACCGAAAGGTTCACCGCCCTTCGACCCACATCTTAGCCCGCACAGCGCGCAGACGTTGAGAGCACAGGCCGCTGTCCCCATAGCCTGCTTGCTCCGGCCGCGCAAATCTGAGAACATGTTGGCCTTCTTTGAGGAGATTCTCGGCTCTCTGGAGGCAATCATGCCACTCGATCGTAAACATCGCAGTCGCATCGTCACGGACGGCCGGGACCGCGCCGGCGCCCGGTCCATGCTGAAGGCCATCGGCTTCACGGATGCCGATCTGGCAAAACCTATCGTGGGTGTTGCCAACACCTGGATTGAGACTATGCCCTGCAACTATCACCTGCGGGACCTGGCTGCGAAGGTGAAAGCTGGGGTGCGTGCCGCCGGCGGAACGCCCATGGAGTTCAACACCATCGCGATTTCGGATGGGGTCACCATGGGCACGGAGGGCATGAAGGCCTCGCTCATCAGCCGCGAGGTCATCGCCGACTCAATCGAGTTGCTGGGTCGGGGCCACATGTTCGACGCTATGGTGGCGCTCGTGGGTTGCGACAAGACTATTCCCGGAGCGGCCCTGGCCCTCATTCGGCTGAACGTTCCGGGCATTGTGCTGTACGGCGGCTCCATCGCCGCCGGGCGATTCCAGGGGCGCGACGTCACCATCCAAGACGTGTACGAGGCCATCGGAGCGAACGCCGCTGGCCTCATGTCTGACGCGGATCTCAAACAGCTCGAAAACGTGGCCTGCCCGGGAGCGGGAGCCTGCGGCGGCCAGTTCACCGCCAACACCATGTCCACAGTGATGGAATTCATCGGACTTTCCCCTATGGGAGCCAATAGTGTGCCGGCCCTGGACCCCCTGAAGGACGAAGTCGCCTTCCGCACCGGGCAGATGGTGATGGACCTGCTGCGACGAGGCGTTCGGCCGCTCGACATCCTCACGCGCCGCGCCTTCGAAAACGCCATTGCCAGCGTCGCGGCCACCGGCGGCTCCACCAACGCTGTGCTCCACCTGCTGGCCATGGCGCGGGAAGCCGGGGTGCCCCTCGCCATCGAAGACTTCGATGCCATCAGTTCGCGTACCCCCATCATAGCGGACTTGAAACCTGCCGGGCGCTACGTCGCCGTGGACGTGCACCGCGCGGGCGGAATTCCGCTCATCGCGAAGAAACTGCTTGAGGCAGGGCTGATCGACGGCTCTCAGAAGACTCCCAGCGGGCGCACGGTCGGCGAGGAAGCTCAGCTTGCCATCGAGACGCAGGGCCAGGACGTGGTGAGGCCGGTTGCGAATCCGATTAAGAAAACGGGAGGGCTGGTGATCCTGAAGGGCAACCTGGCCCCGGAAGGCTGCGTGGTGAAAATCGCGGGACACGAACGGCTCCATCACCGGGGCCTGGCTCGCGTCTTTGACCGCGAAGAGGAGGCAATGCAGGCGGTGACCGGCAAGAGCATCAAGCCGGGCGACGTGCTCGTGATCCGCTATGAAGGCCCGCGGGGAGGGCCCGGCATGCGCGAAATGTTGGGCGTTACGGCAGCCTTGGTGGGCCAGGGATTGGGCGAGTCGGTGGCGCTGCTCACCGACGGCCGGTTCAGCGGAGCGACGCGAGGCTTGATGGTCGGGCACGTCGCTCCGGAGGCTGCCCGCGGCGGTCCGATTGCCGCTCTCGCCGACGGCGATATGGTGGTATTCGACATTCCGAAGCGCCGGCTGGACGTCGAGCTCTCGGATGGCGAAATCAAGAAGCGCCTCGCCAAGTGGCGTGAGCCTGAGCCGCGTTACAAAGCTGGCGTCCTCGCCAAATATGCGGCGCTGGTTTCCTCCGCGTCTGAGGGGGCGGTCACCACGGCAAAATTCTGATCGGGAGAGCACGACGTTGACCGTATCTCTGCTCCTTGCTTGTCGGCGTCCCGTTCGGGGTTTTCGCGTCCATCGCTCTGCGCGGCTCGCGGCTTCCCCTCGGCACCTCAAGCCGCTTTTCATCACCTGGGCGGCATTCTCCTTTCTGTTCCTGCTGGCTGCCGCTCAGGAGGTGAGGCCCCAGGACGAGTACACCCTCCGTCAGCCGAACCGGCTCGCACCGTTCGTTCCGACTCCCCAACGGATCGTGGAAGAGATGTTGGAGGTCGCCCAAGTCGGCCCCAGCGACGTTGTGTACGACCTCGGGTCGGGCGATGGACGGATTGTTATTACGGCGGCGCAGAAATTCGGCGCTCGGGCGGTGGGGGTAGAAATAGATGAGAAGCTCGCTAGGGCGTCGTCGCAGCGCATCGCAGAGTTGGGACTGGAAGGGCGCGCCAGAGTACTTCACCAGGATATGTTCGAGACGAATCTCCGCCCCGCCACGGTAGTGACACTCTATCTCCTGACCGTTGTGAACGAGCGTCTTCGTCCTATTCTGGAACGAGACCTTCGGCCAGGAGCCCGTGTCGTCACCCAGGAATTCAAGATCCCCGGCTGGACGCCCGAAAAGGTTGTGCACGCAGAATCCGAGGCCGGCGTGCCCTATACCATCTACCTTTACGTTCGGCCATGAACGGCTCTGGCCTGTTCAATGACCGTGAGAGAAACGTCCGGCGGAAGAAGTCAATCCCACTCGCATTTCCTTGCCGCCCTACTGCGATTGTGCAAGAATGTTGAAGCGTGCTGGGGCCGGTGTTGCGATCGAGGAAATACCGACCGGATCGCCAGAGCGTCGAGAACCGAGCAGGAGAGGAAGTGCATCCGGACCTCAAGGCTGTCATCGAGCTCCAACAGGTTGACCTGAGAATTGGCGAACTGACGACCCAGATCGACGCCCTGCCTACCCAGATTCAAGCCCTCCAGGCCCAGTTGAACGACTTTATACACGCCCACGAAGAGCGCAAGAAGCGCCTCGCTGCAAACCAGAAAGAACGGAAGGACTTGGAAGGCGAGATCAAGGTCATCCAGGAGAAGATTGCCAAGCATAAGGACCAGCTCTATCAGGTGAAGACCAACGAGCAGTACCGCGCCATGCTCAAGGAGATCGCGGGCGAAGAAGCCAACATCCGCAAGATCGAGGACCAACTCCTGGAGAAGATGATCGAGGCGGAGGATATCCAGAAGCATATCCAGGATGCTGCGTCTCGCCTGGAGGGCGAAAAGGCGCGCGTGGTGGGCGAGGTCGAGCGCCTGCAATCCGAACGGCAAGCCGATGTTGAGGAGCGCGACCGGTTGGAGGCGCGGCGCCAGGAGCTTCAAGCGGCCTTAGACGAGTCGGTGCGGAAGTTGTACGAGCGGATGCGGGTCATACGCCAGGGCATGGCGGTGGCCGAAGTCCGGGACGGTCTTTGCACGGCGTGCAACGTCCGTCTGCGACCCCAGGTCTATAACGAGGCGCGCACCAACGAAGCCCTGTTGACCTGCGACAATTGCGATCGCATCCTGTACTACGTTGAGCCACCCCCAGAAGGCGAGCAGGCGGGGGATCAGAGCGCTAAGACGGCGGTCTAGGACCGGCAGGAGCTACGGTGGGGTCAGCCTGCCTCCAACTTGACCCACCGCGCAGAAGGGAATGAGCCGGTCCACCCTCGAGGGTTCCTCCCACCATGGCACGCCAAGCTGACGTTCTGGTACATATTGATGGCGCTTCGCGCGGTAACCCGGGCCCGGCCGCTTACGCGGTGGTGATGGAATCCGCCGACGGTTCTCCACTCGCGGCGTTCTCGAAACTCCTCGGACAGGCTACCAACAACTTCGCCGAGTACCAGGCGTTGCTTGCGGCTCTGGAATATGCGGTCCGGCACCGCCATCTGCGGATTCGAGTGCTGACAGACTCGGAATTGATGGCGCGCCAGATCGCCGGCCGCTACAAGGTCAAGAACCCTGACCTGAAACCCCTGCACGAACAGGCGCGGCAGTTGATCGCACGGCTGGAGGCATTTGCCATCGAGCATGTCCCGCGCGAACGGAATCGCGAGGCTGACCGGCTGGCCAACCAGGCCCTTGACACTGCGGCGGTGGGGGCGGGTTTCAAACCTGCCTCTGCGGCTTCCTGCCCGGAGCCTGCGCGAATGCTGCAGGCCTCAGCCACCTACCGGAAGGGGATTCTGAAACTCCATCAGCGGCTTCCTCTCTTGGACGGCGAAGAAGTAGACTTGATAATCCGCCGCAAGAAATAGATGAGCGAGTCAGCTTTCTGGCTGGCGCAGACCCTTCGAGTCTGCGGCGCGAAAGCAGTTGGTCCGACCCCAATCACAGACCCTAGAAGGTCTGCGCCATGCCACGAGTTCCGGTACAATGCAATTGCGGGCAGGAGCATTAGGAAGCTGTTGTCGCGCAGCGGGCGAACACAATCTTCAAATCAGATCGTCACCGCACCCGAGAAGGAGCGTTCCAAGCGGAGGCGTATTCATGGCACAACGAACGGTGAAATGTGTGATGCTCAACAAGGAGCTTCCCGGTCTTGATGAGCCACCTTGGGCTGGCCAGCTAGGACAGCGCATCTATGAATGTGTCTCCCAAGAAGCCTGGAACTTGTGGGTCGATCATCTGCGGATGCTGATTAACGAATACCGCTTGAGCCCGGCCACCAAGGAAGCCCAGGAATTCATTGCTCAGCAGATGGAACAGTTCTTTTTCGGCCAAGGCGCCGCGCCTCCGCCTGACTACATCCCACCGGAGAGGAAGGACTGACGGCGCCATTTGCCCCGGTCAAGCCGAAGCTTGAGACACTGAAGGCGAGGTCATTTGCAGTTCTCGCGGGTGATGGGGCCGCCGGGGGTGCTCAGGGTATAAGCGAACACGCAGTTCCCGCCCAACTCGGAATAAACATAGATCTTCTTCTGCGCCGCGTAATATACGGTCACCTGGTTGCCCCAGACGGAGACTAGCGGGGGAAGGCCGGCATCTACCTGTTCAGCGCGGCCCCGGCTTGACGGTGACCCGGCAAGAATCGCCAGAAGCAAGGCGAGAGCAAGAAGGATAAGCGGCCGAGGGTTCTTCATATTTCCTCCTGTGTCCAGTAGCCTGATGAAGGTCGTAGAATGTGGCGATGCACATTCGTTCTAGCGGCGCTGTCCTCAGCGCCGAAGAACGCCGGTGAGGACACCGGCGCTACAGACCCAACCGCCACGTATTCTATGACGTCCCATTGCACCATGCATGCTGGTTGATTTTTGCGCGGTCGCTTCGTAACATGGCGCTTCGCGCCAGGGAGGTGATCACCAATGCGAATCCGCTTGAAGCTCCTCGCGGCGGGAGCAGCCGTGCTGGCCGGGGCTCTCGCGCTTGCCGGTGCGGAGAAACCCGAGGGCGGGGCGCTCTACGCTAAGCGCTGCGCCGCCTGCCACGGCCTGGAAGGCAAGGGTTCGTCAGAGAAGAAGACGCCGGACTTCTCCGATGCGAAGTGGCAAGCTTCTTACAGTGACGAAGCATTGGTGGAGAGGATGAAGACGCGCCGCGATCGCGCCAACCCGCCGGCGTCGGTGGCGGGGCTGAAGGATGAGGAAATCCAGGCGATTGTCGCGCACATTCGCACGCTGAGCGGCAAGAAGAAATAGATTCCCGATATCTGGCGAGTCCATTTCTATCCTGCATCGCAGTCTGCCAATCCAATACGAGGAGAGAGCCATGGATAAAGTCCGAGTAGGGATTATCGGTAGTGGGTTTGTTTCGAATATCCATGCCGAAGCCTTCCAGGAGGTCCCGGAGGCGGCCTTGGTGGCTGCCTGCGGCGTCCCTCAGACTCTGGCAGAAGAGTTTGCGCGAAAATGGAGCATCCCTTCCGCCACGGCGGACTATCGCAAAGTGCTCGAACGCAAAGACGTGGATATGGTTGTTCTGGGCATTCCGAACGACTTGCACCGCGAACTCGTCGTGGCGGCGGCAGAAGCTGGGAAGCACGTAGTTATCGAAAAACCGTTGGCGCACACACTAGCGGATGGTCGAGCGATAGTCGCAGCCTGTCGCCAGCACAAAGTAATGTTGGGCTATGCGGAGACGCTGTGTTTCTGTCCCAAGTACGGACGTGCCGAGCAACTGGTGGAGGAGGGCGCCATTGGGAAGATGTACATGGTCAAGCAAGGTGAAAAGCATTCCGGGCCGCACTCCGACTGGTTTTACGACATCAAGCGTGCAGGCGGCGGCGCCATCATGGACATGGGATGCCACGGCATCGAGTGGGCCCGTTGGATGTACGGTAAGCCGAAGGTAAAGAGCGTCGTGGCTCATTGCCAGCGTGTCCTCCATACCCAACGGACCAAGGGGGAAGACAACTCGGTGATCATCCTCGAGTTTGAGGGGGGCGGAATCGCCGTCATCGAAGATAGCTGGGCGAGGCATGGCGGCATGGATGACCGCATTGAGCTTCACGGGACGGGAGGCGTCATTTATTGCGACCTCCTGCACGGCAGCTCCATGGAAACATACAGCCTGAACGGGTATGGCTACGCTGTGGAGAAGGCCGGTGACACCAAGGGGTGGACTTTCACCGTCTTCGAGGAATCCCACATCTACGGATTCCCTCACGAGATGCGGCACTTCACGCAATGCGTATTGAACAACAAGACGCCGCGCGAAACCGGCGATGATGGAGTGGCGACCCTGGAAATCATCTACGCAGCTTACGAATCAGCGGGCACCGGGAAGAAGATCAACTGGCCTTACCAGCCGAGGAATCCTGCGGAGATTCCTGTCAACCTCTGGCTCCAAGCCTGAGGTTTGAATCGTGGTTCGCGGAAAATGGAAGGCGGCAGCACGAGAGCGCGGCGGATTAAACACTCGCCCTAAAGTCGCGCTTGCCATTTCTGCCAGTCGCAGGTAGCATCAAACGCAGCGGGACCCGCGAGACATTAGGAGTCGTGGCGAGAGTTGGACGAATCGCCGAGTTGCATTGTCGAACTCTGCAACGTCAGCAAGCGCTACGAAGTACAGACGGCGCTGGAGGATTTCTCGCTGCAGGTATGGCGGGGCGAGTTCCTCACGTTGCTGGGTCCGAGCGGAAGCGGCAAGACGACGCTCCTGCGGCTGGTGGCGGGCTTCGAACAACCGCAGACGGGCCAGATCCTGATTGAGGGACGCGATGCCTCAACCCTTCCGCCCTACCGGCGCAACGTCAATACGGTTTTCCAGCACTACGCGCTTTTTCCGCACCTCGACGTTCTCCGTAACGTGGCCTTCGGCTTGGAGCAGAAGAAGCTGGCGAAGGACGAGATTCGCCGGCGGGTTCGGTCGATTCTTGAGCTGGTGGAATTGCCCGGTAAGGAGGATCGCTACCCCCACCAACTGAGTGGTGGCGAGCAGCAACGCGTTGCGCTGGCGAGGGCGCTGGTGCTCGAGCCCGCGGTGCTGCTGCTCGACGAACCGCTCGGCGCGCTCGATCAGAAGCTGCGCCAGCAGATGCAGGTGGAACTGAAACGTTTGCGCGAGCGCCTAGGTATCACCTTCATCTTCGTTACCCACGACCAAGAAGAGGCGCTGGTGATGTCGGACCGGATCGCCGTCATCAACCGCGGGCGTCTCGAGCAGGTGGGAAGCGGCGAGGAGATCTACGAACGGCCGCGTACGCGCTTTGTGGCAGAGTTCATGGGGGTGGAGAACTTCTTCGACGTGCGCTGTGTCTCCCGCTCCGAGGAAGGGTCCCGGTTCGAGACCCCCACGGGGCTGATGCTGTGGGCGGCAAACTCCCATGCCCTTCCAGAGTGTTCGGCGGTCACGCTCGCTGTACGGCCAGAGTCCGTGCACCTGTCGCTGGCACCGCCCGATCCTCGGCCGCTGAACCTTCTCGAAGCGGAGATGGTCGAGGCCATCTACGAAGGGGGGAGCTGGCGCTGGTCATGCCTCCTTCCGGGCGGCGCGCGTATCGTGGCGCGAGAATCGAACTCGACCAGCACCTTGCCTACCGCTGGATTGGGGCGCGGGACGAAGGTCTATCTCTCCTGGCAGCCGAGCAGGAGCTTGGTGTATCCGCGCGAGGGTCACGCCTAAGAGGCTTCCTTGCCGCGCATGGCGATAGGAGATGAGCCGGTTGCTTCACTTTTCGAAGGACGTGTCAGAGAATCCAAAGCTGAGATTTGACATCTCAAGAACCTGCAAGGAGTGATTCATGAAGTACCGTCAAAGAGGCTATATGGAGTCGGGCCGCGAGCGCGAGCTGCCCGAAAAGAAGCCAGGGCCGAAGAAGGAATATCTTGGCCCGAAGACTCCGGCAATGCCGCGCAAGCGCGAGGTGGTGCGCTGCTCTTCCTGCGCGACCATTCTTCCCCCCGGGATGGACTTCTCGGGCCAGTGCCCGCACTGTGGCCTCGAACTGCATAGCTGCAAGCAGTGTGCCTTCTTCGACACCTCTGCCCGCTTCGAATGCACCCAGCCCCTCACGGCGCGCATCCCCAAGAAAGATGCTCGAAACGAATGCAACTTCTATGTGCCGCGCACAACCATCGAGCGGGAGACTTCCAGTTCCAGACCCCTTGATGCTCGCCAAGCCTTCGAGAACCTGTTCAGGAAGTAGTGCGCATCCTAACCAGCGCGTGACTTTTGCAGACGTCCCACAATTCCCTACATTCACTGAGCGGGGCCAAGGTTGCGATGGGGCGGGTTGGACAAAATGTCCCCGTCTCGCGCGCTTTCACTAATTTAGCCTCTCCATTCGCCCTCGATTTTTGGCCGTTCGCTGGTGGCCATTCCCCGTCCAAGGGATTGCGGTTCACCGCCCAGGCGCAGGGATGGTTTAATCCAGCCTGGTAGAGTGGCGTCGCGTCCAGATTAGGAACGCGTCTTTCTAGTCACGATTCGCAGTTGAGGCTGCACGTTCGTTCTGTGCCCTCCCGCGTCATAATTACGCGTTCTTCAGGAGGAACTGTGGCAACTGTTACGATCGCTCCCCCCGCCAAGTCTCGCGCTCGCTTTGAGATCATCCAGCCGGAGACCACGTTCACCGGCGCGCCGATCGAGCCCCTCGTCAAAGGTCTGCCGAAGACCACGGAATCAATTTGTCCGGAATGTCTGCAGGTGATTAAAGCGCGGCTTTTCGAAGAGAACGGCGCCGTTTACATGGAGAAGACCTGCGCGGCACACGGCCATTTCCGGGACAAGATCTATTCCGACGCCAAGCTCTACCTCAAGATGGAGGAGTTCGAGTTCGGCGACAATCGCGGTCTCGAGAACCCGCAGATCCTGAACGCCACCAAGTGCCCCGACGATTGTGGCATGTGCTCGCTGCACACCTCCCACACCGTCCTCTCGAACGTTGACCTGACGAACCGCTGCAACCTGACCTGCCCGGTGTGTTTTGCCAACGCGAACGTACAGGGCTACCTCTACGAGCCTTCGTTCGAGCAGGTGCGCGACATGCTGAAGATCCTACGCGCCCAGCGCCCGGTGCCGAACCGCGTCGTGCAATTCTCCGGCGGCGAGCCGACGCTCCACCCGCGCTTCCTGGACATCCTGCGCACGGCCACAGAGCTCGGCTTCACGCACATTCAGATTGCGACCAACGGGATTACTTTCGGCGACCTCGAATTCGTGCAGCGCGCGAGGGAAGCCGGCCTGCACACGCTCTATCTGCAATTCGACGGTGTCACCGACGACGTTTATCTCCGCACGCGCGGCGTCGCCCTGATGGAGAAGAAGCTGGCCTGCATCGAGAACTGTCGCCAGGCCGGGCTGAAGATCATTTTTGTGCCCACCATCGTCAAGGGCGTCAACGACCACCAAATCGGTGACATGATCCGCTTCGCCATCGACAACATCGACGTCGTCAGCGGCTTCAGCTTCCAGCCCGTGGCCTTCACCGGCCGCATCAATCGCCGCGAGCTCGAGAAGCGGCGCTTCACGCAGTCCGACCTCGCGCACTGCGTCGCGGACCAGACCGGCCTCACCGATAAGTACGACGACTGGTTCCCGCTCTCCTGCATTTCGCCCTTCTCAAAGCTGCTTTCGGGGCTGCAAAACTACAACCGGCCGAACCTCACCTCCCATCCGCACTGCGCCATGGGGACTTATCTTTACGTCGATCCGCAAAGCAAGAAGGCGGTGCCCATCACCAAGTTCTTCGATATGCCCGGCATGCTGCGCGATATCGACTTGCTCGCCCGCAGCGCCTCGGGCGCCCGCGTCAAGCTCTTCTCCAAGATTCAAGCCTGGAACCGGCTGCGCAAGCATTTCCGCCCGCAGTTTGCGCCCCCCGGCTTGACCTTCGAACGCTTCCTGCACACCCTCCAGGGCATGACCGACCACCGCTACGGGCGCGGCCAGGGCGATGGCACCTTCACCTATAAGACGCTGCTCGTCGCCGGCATGCACTTCATGGACGTTTACAATTACGACATCGCGCGCGTCAAACGCTGCGTCATCCACTACCCCGCACCCAATGGCATGGTCTACCCCTTCTGCACTTACAACTCCGGCCCCTGCTTCCGCGAGAAGATCGAGCGCGAATTCTCCACCCCGCTCGCGCCCAAGCCCTCCAACGGCAACGGGCTGGTCAACGTCGCGAATTGATCTGTAGCGGCGGTCTATGACCGCCGGACTCCAGGCCAGAATTCGTAGGCACGGCGTCGTGCCTGCCCTTTTTGTTTGTGTAGCGCAGAGTCGCTTTTTGACTCTGCGGCTCTTCTTCGGGGCACGCCCTCCGGTGTACGCCTTTCGTTTTTGTAGCGGCGATCTATGATCGCCATTTCTTGCAGCGGCGCGCCTCGTGCCTGCCCTTCTTGTTTGTGTAGCGCAGAGTCGCTTTTTGACTCTGCGGCTCTTCTTCGGGGCACGCCCTCCGGTGTACGCCTTTCGTTTTTGTAGCGGCGATCTATGATCGCCATTTCTTGCAGCGG
>Ga0315280_10003768_pt1 | contig 22989 bp, 16 predicted proteins | sample YL17G06_40_MG_FD_203697 | JGI IMG/M metagenome (GOLD analysis project Ga0315280, IMG submission 203697) | Sediment microbial communities from Yellowstone Lake, YNP, Wyoming, USA - YL17G06_40 | ecosystem: Environmental > Aquatic > Freshwater > Lake > Sediment | place: USA: Wyoming | collected... | reverse complement strand
CTCCGATCCCCGCTTCGCCAAGCTGAAGCTGTACAACGTCGAGGACGACTACGTCAGCCGGGCATGGGGGCAGCGGGAGCAATCGGTGCCGTACAGCATGGTGGTCTGCGACGGGAACCCCGACGTCCTAGCGATGTGCGCCAGCGCCTGGTGCCTGCGGAGCGACGACGGCGGGCGGAGCTGGCGGGCCTGCCAGACGGGGCCCGCCGTGGGCGGCGACGCCGGCGGACAGGCCTGGCGGTGCAACGGCCTGGTGGTCACCACCACCTGGAACTATTACATCGACCCCCACCAGCCCACGCGGCACTACATCTGCTACACGGACATCGGCCTGGCGCGGAGCATCGATTCCGGCAAGAGCTGGATCTGGCAGGGGCAGTCGCTCCCCTGGAAGAACACGGTGTACGAGCTTGCCTTCGACCCCGCCGTGCCCGGCCGGATCTGGGGCGCGATGTCCAACACGCACGACATTCCCAACGACAACGTGATCAGCGGCCGGCACCGCGTGATCATGCAGGGAGGCGTGGCCGTCAGCAACGACTTCGGCGTGACCTGGAAGAAGCTCGCTTTGCCGTCGGCGCCGGGGCTGTCGGTCGTGCTCGATCCGGCCAGCCCGCCAAGCCGGCGGGTGCTCTACGCCTCGCTCTTCGAGAAGGGCGTGTACAAGTCGACCGATGGGGGAAAGACCTGGGCCCAGGCCAGCCGGGGCCTGGGCGATCCCCGAAACATGCGCTGCTGCAAGCTCTCGCGCGGCGCCGACGGCAGCCTTTTCGTGCTCATCACCGCCAAGAAGGTTGCCGGCACCGGGTTTACCCTCGACGGCGTGGGCCTCTATCGATCCACCGATGCCGGCACGAGCTGGTCGAAGATCACCGCTTCGCTGCCGCTGCACTGGCCCAAGGATTTCTCGGTGAAAGCGGACGATTCCGAGACGGTTCTCCTCTCGGCCAGCGAGATTCGAGGCGCCGCGGGGGAGGGCGGACTGTACCGAACCCGCGACGGCGGCCAGACCTGGAAGAAGCTCGCGCAGAAAGGGCGCGAGCACTTTGGCGCGTTCTATCACCCGAACCATCCCAAGTGGATCTACATGACGCTGACCGAGGGCGCCCCCGAGTCGGGGCTCTATCTGAGCCGGGACGACGGGGCCACCTGGGAGCCCTTCCCGGCGCTCCCCTTCCGCAACATTCAGCGGGTGACGTTCGACCCCGCTCGTCCCAAGGAAGTCATCCTCACGACCTTCGGCAGCTCGATCCTCCGCGGTCCCGCCGAGCCCTAGTGGGCCGACGCGGCTGACATGACAAGTGCACCTGATTTGGCGGGTGCCATGGCCAAGCTTGCTTGGCCATGCTGCCTTGACAACATGCCCACGACAAGCGTGGGCATGGCACCCAACGCTGGAGTGGTCCTGTGCCGGACACGATGACGCGTCGATGAGTCAGCCGGAGAAGACCCTCTTCTCAACCGTGCTGATGCGTGCTTTAATGGGAGCGGTCCTCGACGAATTGCGGGCAAGGGGAATCAAGACCGGCATCCCTTCATCGGAGAGTCTCTCATGGCAGCGGCGCGGGCTACCCGACGTGTCTTCCTGAGGACCTCGCTGGCGGGCGGGCTGGCCGCCGCGGGCGGGGTGCGATTGCCCCGCACGGCCACCGCGGCCGACGAGCGTCCCGCCAGGCCCAAGAGCCGCGTTGCCCTGACGACCGGCGACAGCCGGGCCGACAACGTCTTCCGCGGCCTGAGGGCCTTCGCGCAGGAAATCGGCCGGGCGATCGGCGATCGCCGCGTGGTCGTCAAGCCCAACAACGTGGCCATCGACGTTCAGCTTTCCGCCACCTATGCCGACTGCCTGGAGGGCATCCTGGAATTCCTCAAATCGATCGGCAGGCTCCGGGGCGCGGTGATTGCCGAGTCGGCCGGCGAGGGGCCGACTCTGGAGGGCTTCGCGAACTACGGCTACCCGCGCGTCGCGGCCAAGTACGGCGTGAAGCTGCTCGACCTCGACCAGCAGCCGCACGAGGTGATTTACGTCTTCGACGAAAGGGACTTTCGCCCTCACGCGGTGCGAATGTCGCGGCTCCTGTTGGATCGGAACAGCTTTCTCATTTCTGCCGCCAGGCTCAAGACCCACGACCAGGTGGTGGCCACGCTGTCGCTGAAGAACATCGTTTTCGGCGCGCCGATCAAGGACTTGGGCTTCGCGTCGCGGAAACGAGGGAAAGCGGATGCCAAGACCGACAAGCCGATCGCGCACGGCGGCGGGATCCGCGGGATCAACTACAACCTCTTCGCGCTGGCCCAGCGTCTGCACCCCGACCTGGCGGTTATCGACGGTTACGACGGGATGGAGGGTTACGGCCCGACCCGCGGCACGCCCGTCGATCATCGCGTCTGCGTCGTGGGCCCCGACTGGCTGGCCGCCGACCGCGCGGCGGTCGAGTTGATGGGCATCGACTTCGCGAAAGTCGGGTACTTGAACTATTGTGCCCAGGCAGGGCTGGGCGAAGGCGACCTGAAGAAGATCGAGATCGTCGGCGAGCCCATCGCCAGGCACGTCAAGACCTATAAGCTGGCGCCCAACATCCAAGAGCAGCTTCTCTGGATGAAGCCGCCGCGGCAGGCGTGAACGGGCTGGGTGGCACGCCCTGAGGAACGAAGGGCGTGGCTGGGCCGACGGGCGAGTCGCCACACCCATCGCTGCGTTCTGGGCGTACTACCCGGCCGGTTCCGTGCGTGCTCACCTCGGTTCGGGGTGTTACTCCGCGAGGCCCTGCGGTTCGGGCACGACCGGCTTCGTGGCGTCGATCCGCAGCCAGCAGATCGTGCCCACGACGAACACGGCGGCGAACACCAGGAAGTTGAGCTGATAGCCGGCCAATTCCCCGGCGGCCTTTTCTGCCGCCGAGAGGCCGCCCGGTTCGAGGCCGAGGCCCGCGGCGTGCGCGGCCAGCGACCGCTGAACGACGAAGCCCGTAGCCCAATTCGCCAGCGCGCCGCCCAGCGCGCCGATCATGTTCATCGCGCCGGCTACGATCGCGGCATACCGCCGGCCGATGTCCTGGCAGACGGCCCAGGCCGGGCCCATCGTCAGGTCGGTGAAGAAGCCCGAAAGGGAGACCGCGAGGAAGAACCAGAACGCGCTGGGCATGAACGGGCAGGCGAGGAAGCAGACCGCGGTCAGGGCGTGGCCGAGCACCCCGAACACCCGCCGGCCCAGGCGGCGGTCGCCGGTCCGGCGGACGAAGCGGTCGGTCGCCAGCCCGCCCACTAGGCAGCCCAAGGCGCCCATCCAGAGCGGTCCGCCCTTGTAGATCGCCCCCAGCGCGCTGGCGGCCCTCACGCCGTAGTGGTCTTCGAGAAAGCTGGGAAGGTAGGTCATGTAGAACGCCCAGCCGTACGACTGGCAGGCGTACATCAGGCAGAGGAGCCACAGATTCCCGCTGGTGATGAAAAAGGAGACGGGACCCTTTTTTCGGAATGGTCGGTGTCGGGCTTCGCGTAAAGGGGTCCCGTCCCCTTTCTCGCTGTCCCCTTTTTCTCTCTCTCGGATCAGGTCCAGCTCCGTTCGGCTGACCCTGGGATTCTCCTCCGGGCGGTTGCGGAAGCGGATCGTGAAGAGCAGGCACCATACGACCCCGATCGCCGCGAAGAGCCAGAAGGTCGCCCGCCAGTGCACCAGCGGCGGCAGGAGCGAACCGGCCGCCGACTGGCCGGCCTGCCCGGCGAGCGGCCGGCCGATCCCCTCGACCAGGACCATCCACACCAGCGGCGTGAGCCCGCCCATCAGCCGCCCGCACATCCACACGGCCCCTTGGGCAAACCCCCGCTCACCCAGGGGAAACCAGTTGTGCAGTGCCCGGGTGATGTTTGGGTACGCGCCGGCCTCGCCCACCCCGAAGAGGAACCGCACCACGATCAGCACGGCCAGAGGCGTGATCGCCAGCGAGCCGACCTGGAAGGCCCCGAGGACACGGCCGCCGACCGCCATTCCCACCAGGCCGGTCAAGGCGGTGAAGGCCGACCACCAGAGGACGATCCGGAGCAATACCTTGCGCGGTCCGAAGACGTCTCCCAGCCACCCGCTGGGGACCTCGAACATGGCGTAAGCCAGGGTGAAGGCTGCAAAGACCCAGTTGAGCTCGCCGACGCTGCCCAGCGCGAGGTCGCGGGCGAAGCCCTTCGCGGCCGAGCCCATGCAGGCGCGGTCCAGGTAGGTGATCATCGACAGCGCGCAGGCAAAGCCCAGCACGCCGTAGCGCATCCGCGTGGGGGTAGCCGTGCTGGAAGGCTGGAGAGCCATCCTCGCCATGTTGTCTGCCGATCAGTAGATCTCGATAATGTGCTCCCCGCCGTGGGCGGGATTGCCGATCAAGCGCTGGGAGATCGGATCGACCACAAAGTCCAGCGCCTCCAAGGGGATCTGGCCGATCAGCACGGGGCAGTCGTCGGGAACCTCGGTCACGTCGCTCGGGCAGTCGCGCTCCTGAATCGTCAAGCGGACGGTGCCGTACACCTGGGCGGTTGTCGGGCCCGCGCTGGTGCGGATGCGCCGCGTGCGCAACGGTTGCAGCCCGAGCTGCTGGATGAGACGCTTGGGCATACTCAGCCCCGTCGCGCCGGTGTCCACCAATGCGTCGTGTACCTCGATGCGGCGGACCTGTTCCGGGGGGATGATGCCGCGGCTGGCAACGCCCAGGTCCTCCACGTTCTCGATCAACGCCGTCACGAGCACCTTGCCCATCGTTGGAATCTCCATGCGCCCCTCCTTTCTTGGGAAACGAGCGGATGCCCCAATCCCATTCTATCGAGAAACCGCGCCAAGGCCCAGGAGGCAACGTGTGCGGCAGAGTCTCGCGGTTGCCGCGGCGTGGCGTTGGATGCTAGAATGGCTGCGCCATGTGCAACCGGAATGTCGTTGATCCAGTACTATGAGATGGCATCCGATGGACGCAGCCACCGAATACCGCTACCACCGCCTGACCTGGGAGGAGATGAACGACGCGATCGCGGCGCAGAAGGTGGTCGTGCTGCCCACCGGCTCGACCGAGCAGCACGGGCCGCACCTGCCGCTCGAGGTGGACGCGTTCCTGGTGGAATCGGTCTGCCTGGAGCTGGGCCGCCGGGCGGCAGACCGCGTGCTGGTCCTGCCCACCGTCTCCTTCGGCCTCAACCGGCACCACATCGACTTTCCCGGCACGATCCACGTCGAGCCGGAGGTGTTCATCGCCTTCTGCCTGAACATCACCAAGAGCGTGGCCTACCACGGCTTCGAGAAGATCCTGATCGTCAACGGCCACGGGTCCAACACGCCGCTGGTGGACCTGGTGGCCCGGAAGACGGTCCTGGCCACCAACTCGCTCTGCGCCGCGGTGAACTACTACAGCCTGGGCGTAGAGGCTTTCGACCGCGTGAAAGAGACGCCGGTGATGGCCCACGCCGACGAGTTCGAGACTTCGCTCTACCTGTACCTGGCGCCGGAGCGGGTGAGGACGGACAGGGCGGCAGCCGGCAACGACGTGGCGGGCAAGTACATGAGCTCGGACAGCACTTCCCCTTACGTCCGCTTCAACGACTTCTGGGGCCGCTGGACCAGACTCGGCGTGCACGGCGATCCGACCGCCGCCACGGCCGATAAGGGGAAGATCATCTGGGAAGCCGTGCTCGCCCGCTTGATCGAGCTGGTCGACGAATTCCGCGCCTGGCCGATCGCCCCGCGGAGCGACCAGCATAAGAAACCGCCCCAGTCACAAATCCAGTGGTGAAGGCCATGAAGATCCGCGAGATTCGCGCCGCCGGACTCCGCGGCGCAACGCCGGAGGGAGGGTGGGACGCGGAGCTCCGGCCCGACGACTGCGTCCACACCCTGGTCGCCGTGCTCACCGACGAGGGGCTGACCGGCTTGGGGAGCGTGTTCAGCGGCGACCTCCTGGTTCGCGCGGCGCTGGCCCTGCTCGAGCCGCTCTATCGCGGCGAGAACGCGCTGGAGCCGGAACGGGTGAGCGAGAAGCTGCACCAGAACACGTTCTGGCTCGGCCGCGGCGGCTCCGTGACCCACACCATCAGCGGCATCGACATTGCCCTCTGGGACCTGCTGGGAAAGGCCGCCGGGCAGCCCGTCGGGCGGCTCCTGGGAGGAAGCTACCGGGACCGCGTCACGCCCTATGCCTCCTTGTTGATGCAGGAGCCCGGCCCCCTGGCCGACCGCCTCCTCGCCCTGAAAGAGCAGGGCTTCCGGGCATTCAAAATCGGCTGGGGACCTTTCGGGCGTCGCACCGGCGCGGTCGACGAGGCGATGGTGCGTGCGGCGCGAGACGCGATCGGCTCGAGCTCGCTCCTGATGGTCGATGCGGGCGGGAGCGACGCTTTCTGGAAGCAGGGCTACAAGTGGGCCCTGCGGACCTCCCACATGCTCGCGGCCTTCGACGTGGCCTGGTTCGAGGAGCCCTTGCGGCCCGACGCCATGAAGGACTACGTGCTGCTGAGACGCCGCTCGCCGGTGCCCATCGCCGGCGGCGAGGTGCTCACGCGGCGGCAGTCGTTCCAGCCTTGGCTGGAGGCGGGCGCTTTCGACGTGGTCCAACCGGACGTGACCAAGGTCGGCGGCATCAGCGAGGAGCGCCGCATCGCCTGGATGGCCCAGGAGCACGGCGTCCGCTTCATCCCCCACGGCTGGAACACGGCGGTCGGCCTGGCCGCCGATTTGCAGTTGGCCTCGGCGTTTGCGGATACCGATCTGGTCGAGTACCTCACGGGATCGCCCTACGTGGACGATATCGCCGCCGGGGGCTGGAAACTCGATGCGGAGGGCATGCTGCCGATTCCCGAGAGGCCGGGGCTGGGCGTGGAGCTGGACAACGACGCTCTGCGCCGCTACACCCGCGGCGAGCCGCTCCTCCCGTAACGGGGGCAAGACGCGGCAGGCGGCGTTGCGGTGGGCCGGTCGGGGCACCGCCGGCGCCTCCGCCGCTCGTTCCCGCCGGACCAAGTGGACCATTTCTCTCTGATCTTCGCGTGCACGAGCGGGCGGTCTTCTGGCGGACGGGAGCGTCCGCTTCATCAGCGAAACCGTCGATCTGCGCACCTGGCGGGCCTTGGGAACATGTCGCGGCGGCGAAGTCCCCGGACAGTTCTGAGTTTTCATCGGCTCGCACTAATCTCCTGTCTTGGGCTTTTCCTTGACGCGGATGAAGCGGTAGTCGAAATCCCCCTTCTCCCGCTGGAGGCCCAGTCCGATCTTGGTGTTCTTGCCGGCCCGCCAGGCCTTCTCGATCACCTTGCCGTTCAGCCTGATCACGGCCACGCCGTCGCTCAGGTCCAGCTCCAGGTCGTTCCATTGGCCCGGCGGCTTGCAGGCGAAGGCGTATTTTCGGGTGTCGGGCAGGGAATAGATGTAATCGCGGACCTGGAATTGCTCTCCGTGGACGCACAGCCCCGAGTCGGCCTCCTTGGCGGCCCGGAATTGCAGGCGGAGGATGCAGTCCGGGCTGAACTTCTTTTCACTGAACAGGTGGCTGCGGGCGGCGCTGCAGTCGAGGTGGATTGCGCCCTCGACGACGCTCCAGCCGGGGTGGCTGCCGGTGGGCCGGCCCGACCACTGCGACCCATACCAGCCGGTCAGGTCCTTGCCGTTGTCCAGCCGGCTGAAGCCCGGCTCGAGCTTCAATTCCTCGGCCGCCAACGAGCACGTCGCGGCCGCCAGAATCGAGGCGAAGACCACGATCTCAAGCCATCTCACGGGCTTCTCTCCTTCTGATAGGTAAGGGAGAACGGAGAAAGCGAAGGAATGCTCATCACGAAAACACGAAAGGCCGAAAGCACGAACTGAGAGACGCCGCCAACGGTCGGGCCGCCGCCCTCTCCCGCCTCTTCCTCTGTTCGTGGTTTCGTTCTTTCGTGGTTTCGTGATCTCCCCGATTCCGCTGTTGTCGTGCGATCTTCCCGCCGTCTACCGGGACCGCCACTCGCCGCTGAGCTTCTTGAGCAGTTCCACCGGCGTGGGGCCGTCGTGGACCACCAGGCGGTAGCGGAGGCGGAGCGGCTGGCCCTCCTTGATCGTCACCGGTCCCTTGGCCACGATGCAGGGGTTCAGCATGGCGATCGTGCCGAGGTTGTGCCACAACGTGGGCGGGTTGCGGGGATGGTCGACCACGGCAACCCCGATCGAGCGGCCGCTATCCAGCGCGATCGCGTAGTCGTACCAGTCCGCGGCCGGCCAATCGGTCTCCGGCTTGAGGTGATGGGGGGCGGGGAGCTTCACCTCCCCGGCCGGGCTGAAGTAGGCGGCCTTCCCGTCCTTGCGACACTTGGCACAGAATCCGCTGAACGCGGTCTGCCGCAGCGTGACGTCGCTCGTGGGCGTGAGGCGGTAGTCCAGGTCGATCACGTAGGCCCCTTTGACCTCCCGGGCCACGATCGAGGTCGATTCCTTGACCATCACCTCGCCCTCCGCCACCCAGTCGTTGCGGGCGACGAGGAGGGCACGGCTGGCGTCGGCCTCCAGCAGCCGGACGCTGCGGTTTTGGATCACCCGGTCCTTCGTCGGGGCAAACTCGCCCCAACCCCAGAAGTCAGCCGCCTTCTTGCCTTCCATGGCGTGCCAGGTCATGAACACGCCGCGGTGGTGCGGATGGTCGCTGGGGGCGAACTCCACCGCGTCCTCGCCAGAGGGCGTCTTCACTGGGAAGAGGCAGCAGACGCTGTTGGCCGTCAGCTTGGTGTCGGCCGGCTTCCTGGTCATGTAGCGGAAGACGGTCCGCCCGTCGGGCGTCTTGAGCACCATCCCCAGCTTGTCGGGCACGACGGTGAAGGACACACCAGTCCCTTCCGCCGCAGGACTGAGCGCCGGCGCACCGAAAAGGGCAGAGACAACGGCCGCAAGAAAGATACCTGATCGACTCATGATGCTTCTCCTTCTACGAGGTTGTTCGCACGCTACGCTTGGCCGCACGGGGCGTGCCGGCCCCCAGCATGCCCACGCGAGCGTGGCCATGGCACCCGGTATCCGGTGCTATTCTCCATGCCACGGCACCCACGAGGGATAGGTCTCCTCCAAAAGCAGCCGGTTCTTGCCGGTCGGCGAAGGCGTAAAGCCCTTGTGGTAGAAGACGTACAGGCCGCACTTGCTGGACACGACCACGTCGTTGCGGCCGTCCTTGTCCAGGTCGCAGATGACCATCTTCATCCCCACGCCGATCGCCCCGTTGGGCGCCGGGTTGACGTTCTTCTCGGTCGGGTACCAGGGGAGATGATTGTAGGAAAGGACGTGGCGGACGAACTTGCCCCCCTGGATGTCGTACCAGAAGGCAAACAGCGGGTCCCAGCAGCTCGTGTCGCGGCCGTGATGGGCAAAAAGCCGCTTGCCGCTCACCAGGTCCGGCTTGCCGTCGCCGCTCAAGTCGCCCAGGGCCATCGTGTGGAACTGGCCGAAATCGGTCTCGATCCAGTGGGTCTGGAAGGACCGCTTGCCCTCCGGGCCGCGCTTCTGCTCGAGCCACGCCAGCCCGTATTCGTGCGACGCGCCGACGATGATGTCGGCCAGGCCGTCGCCGTTGACGTCGTAGACGAGCATGGGGTGCGAGGCCGGGATCCGCTGGTCCGGCCTGCCTACCCGGTGGACGCTGTAGTCGGCATGGAAGGCCCACTTGCCCTTGGCGGGGTCGGGCGGAGCTTCGTACCAGCCGACGGGCGTGACGATGTCCACCCGCCCATCGCCGTTAATGTCCCCTAGGCCGTTGCCGTGGTATTCCCCTTCGGTCCCGATCACGTGCTCGACCAGCCACGGTGCGCGGCCGATCGATTCGATCCAGGTCATGCCCTGTCCCTTCACGGGGGCCCAGTGATTGCAAAGGATGTCGTCGTGGCCGTCGCCGTTGATGTCGCCGTGGATCACCCCCTCCATGTTCTCGGCCGAGTGGATGCGGCGGGCCTTCCATTTCACTCCGCCTTTCACCCCTTCGGGCCCGGGGTTTTCGTACCAGAAAGCCCCCTTCAAGCGCATCCAGCCCGAGCTGACGATGTCCATCCGCCCGTCGCGGTTGACGTCCAGGGCGAACTCGCTGTTGTCGTCGATCTCCGGGCCGTTGGTCTCGGCGCCGTCGCGGAAGTCGGCGTGCTTCTTCCACTCGGGGGCCTCGTACCAGTTGCGGCCGGCCACGAGGTCGAGCTTGCCGTCGCCGTTGACGTCCGCCACCGAGACGCACTCCGGGAACGGCCCGTACCAATAGCTGTGATGGGCGGGATCGTGCACCGGGCCGTCGATCTTCACCGGCACCAGGATCGGCTCGGCCGCCCTTAGCGCGGCGGGAGCCAGCGCGATCGCGGCAGCCAGCAGGCACCACTGGTTTCTCATGGTCGCGTTCCTTTCGTGTTGGGGGGTTTCGCCGTCCAGTAGAACGGCCTTGCGAGGCGGAATCAAGGGCCGCGGGCGGCATGCCTATCTTACCCTCCGGGCCCGCCGGCTTCTACGGGCCCTTGCCGGCGGCCCTCCCGCCGCCTATAACATCCCCCATGGTTCAGCCAACACGACTGTTTCGGAGCCCAGCTATGAGCCAGACGAGCAACAGCGCCACGTCGCGTCGCGAGTTTTTGAAGCATACGGGCCGGATCGCCGCGGCGTCGGCGCTGGCCGGGGCGGCCGTTCCACCGGTCCACGCCGCCGAGAACAACACGATCCAGGTGGCCCTCATCGGCTGCGGCGGCCGGGGCACGGGTGCGGCGGGCAACGCGCTCTCGGTCAAGAATGGCCCGATCAAGCTCGTGGCCCTGGCCGACGTTTTCGAGGACCGCGTCAAGGGGAGCTACCGCAATCTGAAGGAGCACTTCGCCGACAAGTTCGACGTGCCCCAGGAGCGGGCCTTCGTCGGCTTCGACGCCTACCGGAAGGCGATGGACTGCCTCAGGCCGGGCGACGTGGCGATCTTCGCCACCCCGCCGGCCTTCCGCTGGGTCCACTTCACCTATGCCATCCAGAAAGGGCTGAACGTCTTCATGGAGAAGCCGGTCACCGTGGACGGCCCCACCACCCGCAAAATGCTCAAGCTCGCCGAGGAAGCGGACAAGAAGAACCTCAAGGCGGGCGTGGGCCTGATGGTCCGCCACTGCCGCGGCCGGCGGGAACTCTTCGACCGCTTCCGCTCCGGCCAGATCGGCGAGATCATCGCGCTGCGGGCCTACCGGATGGGCGGCGCGGCCGCAACAATCGGACCCAAGCCCGAGAACATCAGCGAAGTGCTCTACCAGGTCCGGCGGTTCCACAGCTTCCTCTGGGCCAGCGGCGGCGTCTACAGCGACTTCTACATCCACCAGATCGACGAGTGCTCCTGGATGAAGGACGCCTGGCCGGTCAAGGCCCAGGCCCTCGGCGGCCGCCACTACCGCGGCAACGCCGTCGACCAGAACCTCGACACCTACTCCGTCGAGTACACCTACCCCGACGGCACCAAGCTCTTCTATTACGGCCGCAACATGACCGGCTGCCACGACGAGTTCGCCAGCTTCGCCCACGGCACCAAGGGCGCGGCGGTGATCTCGACCTCGGGTCACACGCCGGGCAGGGTCCGCATCTTCAGGGGGCACAACATGACCCGCGAGGAGCTCGCCTGGGCCTACCCCCAACCCGAGCAAAACCCCTACCAGCTCGAATGGGACGACCTCGTGGAGGCGATCCGCAACGACAAGCCCTACAACGAGGTGAAGCGCGGGGCCGAAGCGAGCCTGGTGAGCACGATGGGCCGGATGGCCGCCCACACCGGACAGATCGTCACTTTCGAGGCCGCGTTGAACTGCGCCCACGAGTTCGCACCCACGGTGGACCGGCTCACGGCGGATGGGCCGGCCCCCGTCGAGGCCGGGCCCGACGGCAAGTATCCCGCCCCTCAGCCGGGCATCGTCAAGGACCGGGAATACTGAGCACCAGCGCGCGGACAAACTGATCCACGGGGTGGCACGCCCCGAGGAACGAGGGGCGTGGCAGGCCGCCCGACCACGCCCTTCGCTGCGCTCAGGGACGTGCCACGCTTGGCAAGCCATTCGCGCGCGAAGGGTCGTCACGGCGCCGGCTGCTGCTGCGCCAGGCAGTGCAGCGTGCCGAACCCGAGCACCAGGTCCACCGCGTGGATGCCCACCACCGGCCGGCCCGGGAACAGCTCCGCGAGGATCCCCAGCGCCTCGCGGTCCCTCGGGTCGTTGAATGTGGGCACGAGCACCGCCGCGTTGGCCACGTAGAAATTGGCGTAGCTCGCCGGCAGCCGGTAGTCGCGCCAGGTCAAGGGCGCAGGCATCGGCAGCGGCACGACCTCGATCTTCGCCCCGTCCTCCAGGCGCATGTCCGCCAGCCGCTCGAAGTTCTCCTCCAGCGGCCGGTAGTTGACGTCCTTGGGGTCTTCGCACTTGCAGAGCACGACCGTCCTGGGGCCGACAAATCGGCAGACGTCGTCCACGTGCCCATGGGTGTCGTCGCCGCTGATGCCGCGGCCGAGCCAGAGAACGTTGGTCACGCCGAGATAGCGCTCGAGGCTCACCTCGACCTCGTGGGGCCACATGCCCGGGTTGCGGACCTGCGTCTTGTCGTCCAGGTAGCACTCCTCGGTGGTCAGGAGCGTGCCGCGGCCGTTGACGTCGATTCCCCCGCCTTCGAGGATGAATTTCCGCGTGCCGTACTTCGCCTCGAACAGCCGCAGCCGCAGCGCGCGGCTGGCTCGCCGGGGCACGCAGCGGTCCTTGCGCCAGTTGTCGTACCGGGCCCAGCCCTTGAAGTGGAAATCGACGATCGCCAACTCGCCCCCGGCGCGCGCTCGGCGCGGGTCTCCCGACCCCGCCGAGGGTGGCGCAGTCGCGGGGTACATGCTGGCACGCGCGCCTCGGACCCTCCGCTCTCGTCGCACGAAGATCGGCCCGCTGTCGCGCATCCAGCCGCGATCCGTTGGCCAGTGGAAGAACTCGACCTGGCCCAGATCCACCCCGGCAATCTCCAGCACCCGTCGTGCCCGGGCCTCGAACGCCTTCGAGCCGACCACGATCCGCACCTTCTCCCCCGGGGCGATCTTCCGCACGATCTCGCCGTAGACCCACGGAACCGCCGCCATTTTGCCGGGCCAATCGCTCGCGTTCTGCGGCCAGCCGAGCCAGGTGGCCTCGTGCGGCTCCCACTCGGCCGGCATTAAGAAACCCAGTTCCGCCGGGTACTTCGTGGCCATCGCAACTCCTTGTCGGGTGCGAGGAGAACAGTCCCCTTTTTCGCCGGTCAGCTTGTCCGGCGAGATCGCCTTTTTCGCGGCGAAAAAGGGCACAGTCCCCAACGACCCCCCGCGCTCGGCGCGGGTCTCCTGACACGCCCTCGGCGCGGGTCTCCCGACCCCGCCGATGCGGCGTCCAAAACGCCAGCATAATGCCCCGGTGCCGCGAAGGGCAGAGGCCGCGGGCGGAGGCGCTACTCTGGTTTTTTGGCGGCATCCCCAGGCACGGGTGGGGGACCGAGAACAAGGCGATCCAGGCCCGCCGCGAGGGCCGCTGCATCCAAAGAGCCTTTCGAGCCCTCGTCCCACTGGCGGAACCATCGCTCGAAGGCCGCGGCCATTTCCTCCCGCGTGACTTTCCCGTCGCCGTTGGCGTCGCAGTCGAGGAATATCCGGCGGGCCAGCAAGACGTCAGGCCCGAATCCCCCAGGACTGCCCGCAGGGCCGCCCGGCAGCGGCCCCGGGCCGCCCGGGAAAGCCATCGGGCCACCCGCACCGGGCGGCGGCCCGAAGACCGACTCGAGCCCTCGGGGGACTTCCCCCAGCTCCAGGCTGCCACTGCGGTCGGCGTCCCAACCCTCAAACCAGTGTCCCGCAAGGGCCTTGAACTCCTCCAGGGAAGCAGCCCCGCTCTTGTCCGCGTCCGCTTCCCGGAGGAAGGTTGGGGCCAGGAACTGGCCGGGGCCGAAACCGGGCGGACCGAAACCGGGCCCGCCAAAGCCGGGCGGACCGAAGCCGGGACCGCCCTCGCCTCCCCGGGGCGGAGCGGAGGGCGGGTCGCGAAGCTCGCCGATCGCGGTCCTCGTCAGCGGCACCAGACACAGGGCCACCACGAGCGTGCCCGCCCCCGCCGCAGCGGGACCTAAAAGCCCGCGCGGCACGGGCACCAGGTCGATCAACACCAGCAGGACGCCCACCAGCCCGATCCCGGCCAGCAGCGGCAAGCTCACTTCGGCCTTGGTGGGCTCGCGGGCGTGCTCGACCTTCGCCGGGTTTCGATAGAGCGTGCCGTAGTCGTTCTCGAAAACCTTCTCGAATCCCGAGGGCAGACTGCGGAAGCCCATCGGCCCGCCCGGCCCCGGCATCCCCATGCCGCCGCCGAGCACGGCCGCGAAATCGCACTCTTCGGGCCGCACCCGACCATTCTCCGACCGCACGTCGCGAAGCATACCGCTGGAGGTCCACCTGCCGGTCACGCCCACAAGGAGCGATGCCGCCGGCGGATCGTCGATGTGGATCACGTCGCCTGGGTCAACGTTCGCCTTGATCGCCTCGAAGAAATCCTCGGCGCCGTCGCGGGTGAGCAGATTCATCCCCGCCATGCCCCCCGGCATGCCGCGGCGGGCCGCTCGTCCTGGTGCCGTGTCGCGTCCTTGTCCGGCTTGTGGAAGTAGCCCGGCTTGCGGTAGTGGTCCCGTTTGCGGTTGTGACTTCCCTTGCGGTCCCGGTCCGGAGGGCGGTCCGGATGCTGGTTGCCGGCCCTCTCCGCCTGTTGACGAGGCAGGGCGCGCTTTTGCGCCGGCGCTCCTTCCTGGCCCACCTCCCGGGAAAGCACCGGGAAAACCGCCGGGTCCCATCCCCGGTCCGCCTCCCGGAAAACCGCCCGGGGCCATTCCCGGTCCGCCGCCGGGGAAACCTCCCGCGAAACGACCCGGGAAACCGCCCGGTCCCATTCCCGGTCCACCGCCCGGGAAACCACCCGGGAAACCGCCGGGGCCCATTCCTGGTCCGCCTCCCGGGCCGGGGCCCATCGGGCCAGGTCCCATCGGCCCCGGTCCCATTCCCGGCCCGATGCCCGCACCCGAATAGGCCTCGAACAGCTTCGGCAATGCCCCTGCCTGGACGGTGACCCTCCAATCGGCGAACATCGGCCGCGGTTCCTGGGGCATCCTTTCGCCCATGGGTGGCCCTCCCGGCGGTCTGCCGCCCCGAGGCCCTCCCATCGGCAGATTGACGGCGGGATATGCCAGCAGCGCGACTGCGGCCACGACGATCGACAGCACGTGGCCGGCGGCGCGAAGCGAGGGGCGGGTTTCCAGCCAGCGCACGAGCTCCCCCAACCCGTAGCCGCCCAGACAGGCAAGCGGCCAGTGGATATTGAACGCAAGGAACCTGCCGCCGAAGCCCATGGGAAATACGGCGGCGAACCCCAGCAGGGCGCCGATCAAGCCCAGGGCGGGGCCGCGCCGCAGGACCAGCCAGGGGACGGCAAGGGCGGCCAAGGGGACCAAGAGCAGGCCGAGACTGGCGCCGCCGCCGAACCCGCCCAGGGTAATCTCGCCGCCGGTGCGGTGCTCGGGCAGGAATGCCCGGTTGGCCCAGACGTGGGCGAGCCACGGGCCGTAGAGGAGCACGGGCACCGAGGCCGCCAGCAGACCCGCCCACAGCTTCTTTCTCCGCAAGAGCGTGTTGATCACCAGCGCGGGCGGCAGGAAAAGCCCCATGGGGTGCATCGCCATCGCCACGAGGTTCAGAACGCCGCAGGCAAGGAACCGCTCGCTTTCCAGGGCGAGCAGGGCCAGCGGGGCCAGGACCATGACGCCGGCGGCGGCCTGGAACGTCGCCTGGGTCCAGAAAAAGGCCGACGGCCCGCACAGCAACGCCAGGGCCAAGAGCGCCGAGCGGGCCCCGATCACCCGCCGAAGCCAGATCCACGTCGTCAGCAGGCAGCCCCCGTAAAAGCTCGCGCTCACCAGCGTCATGTAGGTCCCCGGCGAAACGCCGAGGAGATGGAAGAAGTAGCCGATGGCGTGCAGGGAAGGCGGATAAATGTGGACGCGCCCGCCGGGGGCCATCTCCCAGAAGGCCCGCGTGGTAATCCCGCCCGCCTGCGCGAACCCTTCGATCACCGCCATGTGGTAGTACGTGTCGATGAACAACGGGTACACGTGCCAGCTCGCGGCGGTGGCGATCGCCACCACGATCAGCAGCCCAATGGCACAGAGCGTGTAAACGGACGTCGCTTGCCCGTTTTCGGGTTCGTTCGGCAGACTCATGCGATGGGGCTCCCATGCTTTCGCGCAACGTAGAGGCGATTCAAACCACAGACGAATCTCCGCAAGCCCTCCAGGCGGAAGCCGGCGGCGGCCAGGAGGACGCAGACCTGGTTGTCGCTCATTCCGTCCAATTCGCCCGCCGCGTGTGGGCGGCCGCGCTGATCCGGGTCCCACCAGGCGATCAACCTGTGGCGGAGCCAGCCGATGCGGGGGCCGATCATCGTCACGAGCAGTTGCCCGCCGGGGGCAAGGAGTCGATGGCACTCCCGCAGGACCGCCTCGCGCTGGGGGATGTGATTGAGCGCGGCGACGATCGTCACCGTGTCGAACTCGCCGTCGCCGAAGGGGATGCGGCGGGTATCGCAGACCAGGTCGATTCCCGGCCAGGGAAATGCGTCCACCCCGACGCCCCGTCCGCCGTAGCGTCGCACGAGCTCGTTCCCCGGGCCGCAGCCGACGTCGAGCAGGCGGCCCTGGACCCGCCGCAGCACCATCTCCATGCGCTCATCCTTCATGGAGCGGAGCCCAAGGCGGTGAAGCAGGTCCGGGCTGGCCACCGCGCGGAGCGGCAAGGCAAGGAAGTTCCATACCTTGGAGAGCGCAGAGTCCGTCTCGCCGTGCCGGTCCGCCGCGGGTTGAGCAAAAGGCCCCTGCGAGGCCGCGCGCCGCCGCCAGACGATCCGGGCCGCGTCGTAGACCGGCCCGACGGTGCCGAAGGGCAGGCGGTCGACGATCCACCTCCCCAGCCGGCTCCGGCAGAGCCGGAAGTGCAGCCCCAGAAGGGCCTCGGCCGCCCTCCGCCGCCACGAGACACGCGGGGCCGGCAGATCGTACACCGGCGCCGGCAACCCTTTTTTCTTGAGGGCTTCGATCCGCAGCAAGGCGCCCACCTTCTTCAGGTCCAAGGCGTGGGCGTGCATCGCCAGCGCCTGGCTGAGACTGACGTCTTCCGCGTCTAGAAGCCCGCTGGAGACGGCATCGGCAACCGCCCGTTCCCCGCGGGGCGTGCGGGTGACGACCAGGGAGCGTCCCTCGCCGTTCCGCTCGCGCTGGGTGTCCCAGGCGTCGCCCGCGGAGACGTCCGCGCCCTCAGCGGCCAGGTCCGCGCACAAGAGGCACCGCGGCAGGACGTAGGCAGAGATCAAGTGGTTGAAGTGGACCTTGGGGATCGAGAACGCCCTGCCGTCCTTCAGCACGCAGCGGACGTTTCCCGGCCACCGACCGTCGCGGTAGCGAATCTCCGCCACCTCCGAGAGGCCGCGCACGCCGTGGCGCTTGAGGAAGCTCCGCGTCGCGCCGAAGTGCAACTGGTTTCCGCAGTACAGGCCGACGACCAGCGCAACGGCCTTCATGGGCGGCCAGCCGCGGCGCCTGAGCGTCTCGAGCGCGTGGACCTGGCACGGCAAGGCCACGATCGCCAGCCGATCCGCGTCGGGATCAATCGCTCTCAGCGCTACGTTGGTCGGGGTCACGCAATACTTGCTCTGCGTCGCGCGAAGGATTTCGTCCCGCGTGCGGGCCACCCGGGGCCAGGGCCGCCAGGGCGCCGCAGGGTGCGCGTCGAGGACGATCGCGCCCGTGATCTCGCCCCGCTGGAGCAAGCCGCAGAGCATCGCGGTCACGGCGCCGCCGCTTCCGCCGGCGCTGCGGACGGCGGGGTCGCGGGCATGGGCCAAGCGAATGCGGCGAAGCGGACCCAGCGCGGCGCTCTCGACCGGCGCATCGCCGGCCGAAGCATGCACCTCGGCAAACGACACGCGCCTGCCCGGGCAGGCGTCCCTGCACAGCCCGCAGCCGGCGCACGCCTCCGGCCGAACGGCGGCGGGAAGGCACTCCTCGTCGATCGCCTCAAACTCCAGCACGCCCGACGGGCAAACCCCCACGCACGTCCCGCAGCGCGTGCAGAGGCCCGCTTCCACCACGTCGCGGATGAGCTCCTGCCAGGGGCCGGCGCCCCGCGGGCGCCGGCAGACGAAGAACTGGCGGATGCCGAGTTCGCCGAGCGGAGTGTTCGCGACGATCCGCTCGACCAGCGGATCAAGCCGCCTGAGGAAGCGCGGCCCGACGGGGATGAAAAGCGTGCTCTCGTGGCATGTGAGGTCCAGGCCGGCGGCATGAACCAGGCCCATGACCTCGCGCGACGAAAGAAAGCGGTGCGGCCCTTCGCCGTGATTGGGCAGCAGCAGCTCGTAGATCCAGAGCGGCAGCTCGGCCGCGGCCGGCGGGCAGCTCAGAACGAGGGTCCCCCCCGGCTTGAGAACGCGGGCCAGCTCCCGAAGAAACGCCAGCGGATCGGGCGCGTGCTCGAGGGTCTCCAGCGAGAGGATGAAGTCGAACTCGCCGGCGGCGAAGGGGAGCGACGCCAGGTCGGTCTCGACGAACGTCTCGTGCGGGTAGCGGGCGCGGGCCTTCTCGATCAACCGCGGAGAAACCTCGGCATTGACGAGCTCCACCTGCGGCGCGCGGCTGCGGAAGTAATCAATCGCCTCCCCGCTGCGGCTCCAGATGTTCAGCGCCCGCATCCCCTCGCGGGGATGGAAGTGCGCGAAGGCCCGCCCGAACCTCTGGAAGTGCGCCGCCGCCAGCGACTGCCGCTGGTGGACGTAGCGGTCGGCAACCGCGTCCCAGAATGCCCGGACTTCGTCGATCGTGAAGGGGTTGGGCTGGTACCTGCGGCCGCTCGGGAAGTCGCCGCTCATTCGTGCTTCTCCCGGCGCAGGGCGGCCACCTGGTCCATCACCAGCCCCATGAGAAAGACCATGATGCTCGATACCGACATGATCACCGAGGTCTGCGGCACGTTGCGGCCGGCCCAGAGATTGGCGATCAGAAAGCCGATCGCCACGAGCATGAAGAGGCCGCTCACGGGCAGGAAGACTTTCAAAGGCTCGAAAAGCGTGGTGAGGCGGAGCATCAAGAGCAGCGTTTGCAGGCCGTGGCGGACTTGGGACACCGAGCTCGTGCCGATCCGCTTCTTGGCCTTGATCGGCACCCAGGTTACGGGGCGGCCGCTCTTGAGCATCGCGAAGGTGCTGGTGGTCGAGAACGAGAAGCCGGTGGGCATGAGGTGCAAATACCGCAGGATCACGTCGCGCTTGAATGCGCGGAGGCCGGAATTCACGTCCGGGATTTTGACGCCGGCGAGGAAATTGGCGAAGGCGGCCAGGAGGAACTTGCCCGGCCGCCGCACCAGCGGCTCATAGGAGTCGCGCGAGCGGGTTCCCACGGCCATGTCGTGGGGGCCGATCGCGTCCACGAGCCGCTCGACGTCGTCGGCGTCGTGCTGCCCGTCGCCGTCGAAGCAGACCACGACGTCGCCGCGGGCGTGGCGGCACCCCGTCCTCAGGCTCGCGCCGTATCCCCGGTTCCACTCGTGGCGGAGGACGCGGGCGCCGGCCGCTGCGGCGAGCTGGCCGGTATCGTCCGTGGAGCCGTCGTCCACCACGAGGATCTCGTACTCGGGGTACCGCGCGGCGAGATCCCGGACCACCTGGCCGATGGCCCCGGCCTCGTTGAGCGCGGGGACGACGACCGTCACCGAACGCAGGGGCCTGCGATGCTCGACCCGCCCGGCGCCCGGAGAGCTTGCGGGGGGTGTTCCCTCCGGAGCGCCGGGGCGAGTTCCGATGGCAGCCGTGCGTCCTGCTTGGCCCGTGCCTTTCATTGCCGCACCTATCGTTTCTTCAGCGTGACGCTCATCCCACCCCCGTCCAGGTAGAAAAGCGTCTCCACGTCGGGACTGGTGGTGATGGCCTTGAGGAGCGGTTGGTTCGCCATGCGGGGATTCATGTTGTGGGCGAGGATCAGCCCGCCCGGGCGGACCAGGGGCAGGGTCTTCTGGAAGTAGTCCAAGTAGCCTTCCTTGTCGGCGTCGATGAACACCAGGTCGATCGGGCCGCTCAGCTCGGACGCCTTCTCGTGGGCATCCCCTTCCACCAGGGTGACCATCGCTGCGACCCCGGCGGTGGTGAAGTTCTCCCGGGCGAGGGAGGCCGTGTCGGGGTCGATTTCGTGGGTGATCAGCTTCCCGCCGGTCTTGCGCAAGGCCAGCGAGAGCCAGAGGGCGGAGATGCCGTTGGAGGTGCCGAACTCGACGACCCGCTTTGCGCCGATGCTCTCGGTCAGCAGCCGCAGCAGGCGGCCGTCGGCGGCGGGGACGTTGGCCATCCGCCCTTGCTTCTGCTGGATGTTCTGCAAGGCATTGAGGATCTTCCGTTCGGCGTCGTCCTTGGGGGTCGGCGGCGTGTCCATCGAGGCCTGTGGACCGCGGCCCATCGGCCCCATGCCGCCGCCTCCGCCCGGACCTCCCGGGCCGCCCCGCCCTCCCGGCCCACCGGGCCCGAACGGGCCCATTCCGCCGGGGCCGGGCGGTCCGCCGCGCCCGGGAAACTGCGGACGCAGCTCATCGCGGCCAAGCTTGCCGTCGCCATTCTTGTCGACCTTCTTGAGGGCTTGGGATGCGTTGGCGATCTCGTCGGCCGATAGCTCGCCGTCGCCGTTGGCATCCAGGGCTTGCATCAAGGGGTGCATCCGCATGGGGTCCAGCGGCCCGCCGGGCATCGCCTTGCCCGGGGCGCGGGGCGCGCCTTGGCTTGGGCCGGGCGATTGTCCCCGCGGAGGCTGCGCCAGGAGAGCGTAGCCCACGACCACAAGCACGGTCACGGCAGCGAGAAATACAGTCCAAAGTCGCATCTGTCGCATCGCAGAGTCTCCAAAGAGCTCCCCTCTCCCGCTTCCCGGTTGCGGGAGAGGGGGCAGGAGGTGAAGGCATTACCCGTTACGAGAACGCCTCTTGATCGCTCCGGTCGAGCGGGCCTACTCCTCTTTTTGGGCCGGTGGCCGGCGGCGCTCGCCGGCCTTCCCGCCGGGTCCGCCCGGTCCGCCGGGGCCAAAGCCGCCCGGACCCTGCGGCTGCGGGAACTTGAACTCCTTGCCCTTCATCTCGGACCACTTCTGCTGCTGCTCCTCGGTCAGCACGGCCAGGATGTCCGCCTGCACCTTCTCGCGCTGCTTCTGGATACGAGTGAAGAACTCGCGGCGCTCCTCCTCCGTGGCATCCGGGCCCGGGAAACCGCCGGCTGCCGGCCGGCGGGCCTCCTCTTGAATCTTTCTGATCTTCGCTTGCTGCGCCTCGCTGAGGCCCAGCCGCTTGGCGATCTCGGGGCGATTGAAGGCCGCCACCCCCTCGCGCTGGAGCCGCAACTGCTCCAGCCGCTCGAGCTGGCCGGCATCCAGGATCTTGCCTACCTTCTCGTCGGCCTGCTTGTTGAACTGCTCGGCCTTCTTTTGGGCCTCCGCGAAAAGCTTGTTGCGCTCCTCTTGGGTCAGCTTCTGTATCTCCTGGAAGCTCAAGCCGCCGAAGGGCGATCGCGTCTGCTTCTGCAGTTCCCCCCTCAACTCCTTCACCTGTTCCTGTTGTTGGTCGTCGAGTTTGAGTTCCTTCTGGACTGCGGGCATTGCGAGCAACATCATCAGATTCGATACCCGCATCCCGCCCGGCCCGCCAAAGCCCGGCGGGCCGCCCGGGCCACCGAACCGCGGCGGCCCCCCGGGGCCTCCCGGGCCCTTCGGCGGCTGGGCCGACGCCGCCGACGCGATCAACACCAGGACCATTCCCCCCGCCACAACACTCCGTCGCAACATAGATCACCACCTTTCCGAAGTACCTCCCCGAAACGGCCCAAGCACGCGCTGGGTCCAAACCGTTAAACGGGAAGTGACCGTGTCATTCTACAACCGTCTTGCAGCCTTCCTGGGGCTCCCCCCGAAGTCTTCCCGGGGCAGCGACTTCGAGCCGATCTGTCACTCCGCGGTTCTTGCCGCAGCTCGTGTCGCCGCATACTTGATCGTGATGACGTACTCGAAGTAGTTGACGCAGACCCCTCGCCCGGGCCTCCCGAAGGCGTCGCACACGGCAAATCCCCGCCGGTTTGTCTCGCGCTTCCTCACCATGCCCTGGATGACGCCGCTCAGGGAGAAACCGTCGCCGGACGAGCAGTCCGACCCGTGGCACGGCACTCTCCGCGGAGCCGTGTCGAGCGAGAAGGTCACGGGTCGGCGTTTGACGCCGCCGTCACTCATGTCCCTCTCTTGGACCTGAGCTTCCAAGTGCTCGACTTCCAGGAAGATGTCGCGCAAGGGCTCCGACATTTCGCTGCTCGCGGGTACCTTGTCACCTCGAACAAGCGGCCGCGAAACTCAGCCCAGCTATCCCGAATTGCCGAACTTGACTGACGCCGATGCGCGTGCCGGCGGCCGCCAATTGCTATCCGCAGACCCCCAGAAATGGTGCCCATGACCGCAGCGTGGGTACGCCGAAGCGGGACTACCGCGGGCTTCGGCCGAGATGGTAAACGGGAAGCGGCTCCGGCATTCTACCGACCGTCCCCGTCTTTCCGGGAATTCATCTGGCGAAGTGACCCCCGGACCGGCGAGACGCCCGGACCGGCGAGACGCCGGTCCTACTGGATTCCCAGACGGTCTGAATAACATGAATAGTGCGGTTTATTGGCGACTTGGTTTGTAGAATGAGGGAATCTGCTTTCGTTTAGCTACGTATGGGGCGGCCTTCCATGGCTGACGACACAGTGGAGGAGCCTGAGGGACTGGAATGCCGCTTGAAGCGGGGCGACCGGGAGGCCCTGGCGGCCCTGTTCTCGCAGCATCGGGAGCGTCTGTGGCGGATGGTCAACTTTCGTATGGACCGGCGTCTGCTCGGTCGTGTAGACCCGGATGACGTTCTCCAGGACGCGTATCTTGCCGCT
>Ga0315280_10003767_pt1 | contig 22989 bp, 22 predicted proteins | sample YL17G06_40_MG_FD_203697 | JGI IMG/M metagenome (GOLD analysis project Ga0315280, IMG submission 203697) | Sediment microbial communities from Yellowstone Lake, YNP, Wyoming, USA - YL17G06_40 | ecosystem: Environmental > Aquatic > Freshwater > Lake > Sediment | place: USA: Wyoming | collected... | reverse complement strand
TCACTGCGACCTTCAACCAGTACGTCCGCACGGAGCTGAAGTTCGAGAGTGACCTGCCTTACGAGATCCTCACCGGCAGGGTGCGTCCCTGGAGCTACGCCGAGTATCAGAACCGCTACGTCAACGTCGCGGAGATGCTCCGCCAGGCCATGACCCAGAACCGCGACCTGAAGGTCTTCGTCGCCAACGGCTACTACGATCTGGCCACGCCCTTCTTCGCCACCGAGTACACCTTCAACCACCTGGGCCTGGACCCCACCCTGCGCAGCCACGTCTCGATGGACTTCTTCGCAGCCGGCCATATGATGTACATCCACAAGCCCTCGCTGGAGCGGGTCACCCAGGACCTGGCGCAGTTCATCACGGCCGCGGCGCCGGCTTCTAATTGAAGGGTGCCGGGCCATATTCCCATATCCAGCGAACCTTAAAAATGGTACACTAAGGAAGATGAAGACCACGGTCGAGATCCCGGACGCTCTGTTTCGCGAGGTCAAACAGTACGCCGCCCGCCAGGGGATTCCGATGCGCGAAGTGTTCGAGCGCGGACTGGAGCTGGCTCTGCGAGGCCCGTCTCCGCGCGCGCGGCGCTTTCGTCTGAAGACCATCACCACCAAGGGTGAAGGCCTGCTTTGTGATGACAACTGGAGCGCCATCCGTTCAATGATCTATGAGGGCCGCGGCGGATGATCGCGGTGGACACCAATATCCTGGTGTATGCGGTCCGGGAGGACTCGCCCTGGCACCGGGCGGCGCTGGCCTCGGTTCGCCGTTTGGCGGAAGGCAGCGCAGCGTGGGGCATTCCGTGGCCCTGCATTCATGAGTTCCTGGCGGTGGTTACGCATCCCCGGATCTACAAGCCGCCGACCCCGCTCGCCGACGCCATCCAGCAAGTGGACTACTGGATGGAGAGCCCGACAGTGCGGCTCATCGGCGAGGGTCCGGGATACTGGGAGCACTTGCGGTCCCTGCTGGCCGCCGGGAAAGGCCTGGGACCTTTGGTGCACGATGCGCGCGTGGCAGCCCTCTGCCGGGCCCACGGCGTTGACGAGATCTGGACTGCCGATCGGGATTACTCGCGTTTTGCCGGGACGCTGGCGCGCAATCCTCTGGTAGGTCCTCCCCGCACGTGAAGCGGCCCGGGCTCACTCTGCACGCGCCGGCAGCTTCTCCATCCCGTGCCGCCACGCTTCGCGCTCCATCAGGCGGGTCAGCTCCGCCTTGACATCGTCCGGCAGGCCAAGCCTATTCGTCGTAAGCGCTCAAATAAAGAAGACGGTCGTAGTCTATGAGCGCAACGCGGAACTTGTCGAGCCAGCCGACGCGGCCCAGGACGCTCCTCCGAAGATCGGGGTCTTTGGCGAAGTACACAGTGCTCAGAACCTCGAATCCGAGCACTTCCATCGTCACTTCGTGTCCGAATGTGTCGAAACCCTGGCCCGTTGGGCCTTCGATCCTTTGCGGCTGCCCGGCTTCAATGGTCAGTCCCAATTGTTCCCCACACTCACGTTCAAACACGCAGTACTGGGCCCCCGTGTCCAGTTTGGTTGTCCACTCCACCTCTTGGTTACCGACCCTCAGAACAACCGGGATGGGGATGCCCCACAACACGTCCTCGTACTGGTGCCGCTCCTGGAACTCGATCACATGGGGCAAGGTTACCAACCCCCAAAAGGCAGCGCATCCTTGGGCTCCATATGAACGAACAAGGGTCTGCCCACACTGGCAGCTTTTGCGGCCGCAAAGACCGCCTTGGCGTCGAGACCGGCGGCGATCATCCGGTCACCGTCCAGGGCCACCCACTGGCCCGCATACTCAGCTTGGTGCTCGCGAATCCACTTCATTTCGCGTGCGCGATCGACATATGGCACCCGCTGTACCGCTCGTGAGCCCGTCAATCGAGCTCGCCTGCCGCGTACTTCCAGAGGGACCTCGGCCTCGTGCGCACCCAGCTCAACATGGTGCACGGTGTGCAGAGGAGCGAGGGCGGAAAGGACATCCTCAGGAGGGTACAATCGTGCATACGGGCTTTCTGTTCGCGGTGCTGTCGTCGCCGGTGGCTGTGAAGGCGCCGTTCGAATCAAGCCGAAGAGAGCTACCCACCACGCCCGGGCAGAACCCGAGAAAACCTCTTGTCGGCCAATCGGGTCCGGTTCAGTGCTGAAAGGCTGTTGCCGCAGCCATTGCAAGGGTTGCCTCTGCTCGGCAAGCTGTAGGCCGTTCATTTTGTTTCCCCTCGCGGATTCTTCAGGCCCAATCTAGCGAGAGCCTCCAAGGTGTCGTCAACCGCCTTGTGTGTCAACTCCTCAACGGGCAACTCCCCTTGGTACACGGCAATGAATTGGACCCAGACAGCCTCCTTGAGCAGGAGCGATTGAGCAACGAAAAGGCGCATTTCGACCACCTCTGGACGGTCCGGCCGTTGAATCCGGTACGCGAAGGCGTCCGGCACGAGCTCCTGGTCCTCCGCCCTCGAGGGCAGATACTCTGCAAGTATCGAGACGGCCTTGCCCAGCTCCAAAGCGAGGTGCGCCGAGTACGTAATCTCGTAGCGTCCGATGGCGCTGTCTGGGGAGCACTCCTGGAGCGCTTGGCGCGCAATTGCGACCAACCTCGAGATCACCGTCACATGCTCATCCAGGAGTTGAGCGACAAGAATCTCGAAGCCCTCATAAGTGATTCGAAGCCGAATTTGTTCACGAAGCAGCGCGAAATTCAACGAGACGTCCGCCATCCGTGCGGACGGGGCTTCAAAGGTGATGCCACGGGGGTCTACTGCGAACTGCTGCAGCGCACTCGTCAGCTTTGCGAAGTGCGGCGTTCCTGGCGAAGGTAGCGTGGGAAGCATCTGTGCACACCTCCACCGGCAACTCACCGATGCCTGTTCAATCCGATAAGGCGTCACTGGAAGCTCCTTACCTGCCAAAGTCCGCCCTGGCTGATATCGAAAAGCGGTCACTGGAATCTCCCTAGTTCCAGAGGCTTCGAGACCGCCGTTGCGCCACCCTCCCGGGGGTTGCACTCCGCTTCGGCCCACCTCTCCTAGTCTACATCGCCTCGGGGACAACGGCGGATGGCCTCAATCTCTCGCCGGCAGCCTCTCCATCCCGTGCCGCCACGCTTCGCGCTCCATCAGGCGGGTGAGATCCGCCTTGACATCGTCCGGCAGGCGCGAGGGCGTGTACCTGGCGACCAGCCGCTCGACCTCTCGCGCGGCGCGCTCGCGCAAGGTCAGCCGGCCCTCCTTGAACCAGCGGTCCCGGTTGGCGCGGTCGATCACCACGCCCGGAAAGCTGATCTCCTTGCGCAGGTGGCGGCGGGTGTGGTCGGCGATGAGTAAGTGCTTCTCCCGCAGCAATTCCTCGAAGATGGGGATGGCCGGGAAATCTTCCCGCGGCTCGATGCCCCCGAGCAGGCGGTAGGTCATGCCGCAGATTTCGTTGTCCACCACCAGCTTCTCGAGGCTCTGGCAGCTTTCGAAGTCCAGCATGCCCGGCCCCGAGATGCTGTTGATACCCGACAGCGCCGCCAGCACCGCGCCCATCGACGTCTCCAGCCCCGCCTGCGCGTCCAGTTGTTTGGCGTCGCTCAAGGCGATGTAGCCCTGGGTGGGCATGCCCAGGCGCTTGCCGATCTCGGAGTTGGCGCAATCCAGCATCATGGTTTCGACCGCGCCCATGGGGGTGGTCTCGAAGCGCACGTCGAAGATGGCCGGCGAGCCGCCGTACAAGATCGCATGGCCGGGGTTCGCCAACTGGCTGATCACCACCCCGCTCAAGGTCTCGGCGGTCTGCTGGACGAGGCTCCCCACCAGGGTCACCGGGGCCATGAATCCGGCCAGCGGCATCGAGACGAACTCGACCGGAATCGACCACCGGGCGCAGTCTACCAGGTTCTGGCTGGTCACATCGCTCCACTTGAGGGGCGCGGTGGGGCAGCAGGAGAAGACCGTCAGCGGCTTGTCCCGCAGCGCCTGCTCGCTTCCGCGAACGGCAAGCTGGAGGTCCTTCATGATCTCGAAGCCCTCGATGGTGAAGGCCCCGGTGACCACCGGTTTCTCCCCGTCGAGCAGGCTCAGGTAGAGCCGGTAGCTGTCGGCGATCTTCTCGTGAACGTCGGCCGGGATCAGCGCGGTGCTTTGCGAGGCGATATGCGGCAGGCCGCTCACGACCTTCACGTACCGGATATAGTCCGCGGTGGTGGGCTTGCGCATCTCGCCGGTCCGGCCATCCAGGATGTTGATGGCTGCCGAGCCGGGGGTGAAGTACACGTTGTCGCCCGCGAAGTCGTGGGTTTCGTTCCCCAGGACATCGTAGAGCTTAAACGAGCGGGGCACAGCCTTGAGCGCCTGGTCAATGATCTCGTCGGTGAGCCGGGCGTGGCGCTTCTCGAGGTCCACCTCGGCGCCCTGGTCACCCAGCATCGCCAGCACCGGCGGGTTGTGGATCTCGACGCCCAGCTTCGAAAGCAGGCCCCGCGCCTCCGCGATGATTCGTTCGATCAATTCGTCTTCCAGCAGTCTAAGTGTTGGTCTCATTTTCTTCGGTGGCATCCAGCAGGCTCCCGAGTTCGGCATCCCGGCGGTGGTAGCCGGTTTGCCCGATCAGCGCGCGGGCGGCGGCAACGCTTGAACGGGCACGCTCGCGGTCGCCGGTGGCAAGTGAGAGGCGCGCCTGTTCGAGGTGGCAATCCGCTTCGTGGAGGCGCATCGAGCCGCGCGTGACGATAAGAAACGCTTCGTCGAGGTCACGCTGCGCGCGGGCAAAGTCCCGGCGGAAGCGGTAGAGCCAGGCGCGGGCCAAGAGGCCGAGCGGGAGATGGTGCTGTGAACCGGCCTGGCGCAAGCCGCTAACAGCCCGTTCCAGGTAATCAGCAGCTTGAGTGGCGCGGCCCAGCGAAACCTGATCCAGGCCGAGGTCCAGCAGCACGTTGTGAGACCTCGACCACCCCAGCGTCTTCTCCGCACGGTCGCGCACTTCATCACACCTCCCCTCACCCAGCAGCAGGTCACAGTAACGGAAGCCAGCAAAAGAGCATAGCAGCGGGTAGTCGGGCCGCCTCTCCTGCTGCACCTGCTCGGCCTCTTCAAAGAGCCGTTGGGCCTCGGCCAGGCGGCCGCCCTGGTGCAAAGCATCGGCCAGGGTTGTGCGCCCCAGCATCCGCGCGAAGGAATCGCCGCTCCGGTCGGCCAGTTCGACGCTCTGTTCGGCATGGACGATCGCCCGATCGACCGCGCCGAGCGCCAGCAGCAGTTCGCTGACATTGCCGGCGGCAATCGCGGCGTTCCTCCAGTCCTCGCTGGCGGTGTATGTTTTCAAGCTGGTCTCCAACGGCTGGACAGCCTCGGCCAGCCGGCCCAGGGCGCGGAGATCGACGGCGGCATCGTTGAGCATAAAGCCCTTGTCCGGCTCGCTCAATCCCGCCACCGGCTTCTCCCAGGGCGGGTCGAAGAAGCACGCCAGCGCGGTCAGATCGGCGCCGTACGCCCCCAGCTTGCTTGTGATGAAATGCTCGTCTTCTCTTGCGATGCGCCTCCAGTAAAGGTCTTCGAGCACCTCCTGGTGGCGGCCGGCCTGGCAGCCGTGGGCCACTGCGGCAAGAAGCGGCGCCATCTCCTCGATGGTGTCCGGAAGATACTTGGCCGCCGATCGGTAGTATCTGTACAGCCTGCGGTGGGCCTTTCGCCACGCCTCCGGGGCCGCCGCCTCGAGCTTTTCCCCGAAATGCTCGCGCACCAGCGGGTGGCAGTCCAGAGTGCCCGGCTGGTGCGGGTCGGCGGGGTCGAGCAGGCGCGCCTGGCGCAGGTTGTCGAGCGCCGCATCCCACTCGCAGTCGCCCAGGCCCTCGACGAGCTCGGTCAGGTCGCGGATGGGCGGCCACCGCCGCAGCCTGCCCAGCGCGCCGGGGTCGGCCGGGCGGTCGAACAGGCCCATCAGCCGCAGGATGTCCAGCTCCGGTTTGCCTTCGAACCACCGCTCGTAGGCCTCCATCATCCGCCGGGCGTGCGCGCTTGTGAGCCGCGGCACGAGGTCACGCCGCCGGACATCGCCACCATGAGCGGCAACCAGGTACGTCCCCAGCAAGGTCAGCGCCAGGGCGTGCCCGTCAAGCTCCTGCGCGGCCTGGCGCAGTTCCTCCGGCGTGCCCCTGACGCCGAGGCGCGCAAGATACCTGGCGCCGTCCTCCAGAGCCAGGTTCTCCAGGCCGATGGTTTCCACGGACTCCTGGGCGAAGTCGCTCAGGTCGCTCACCGCCAGGCGCGTGGTCACGACGCACAGGCCGGGGTTGTCCCGCGCCAGCTCCCGCAACAGGCTTTCCAGCGCCGGGTCCTTCAGGCGGCCGCCCAGCGCCGCCCCGGGCGGGTATTGCAGCGGCTCGAGGCCGTCCAGCACCAGCAGCGTGCGCTGCGCGCGAACCAGTGCGGCCAGCCGCTCGCCCTTCTCCCAGGGCGAGCCGTGCGTCGGATCCGGGTCGCCGAACCAGCGCAGCGCGGCATCGATGAAGGGATCGGCCGAGGCCTGCCGGCCCTCACTGGCGCCCTGGCTGTAGAAGGACCAGCCCAAGACGCGTTCCGCGCCCCGCCAGTCTTCCGCCTCCAGACGATTCAGCCAGACGTTCACCAGCGCAGTCTTGGCGACGCCGCCAAAAGCCACCAGCATCACGACGCCGATGCGCGGGTTATCCCAGGCGGCATCGAGCGCCGTAAGCTCGCGCGCCCGGCCGAACAGGTCGGGACTGGTGAAGGGAAGCTTGACCGTGGACGAGATCATCGGGCGCTGGGGACCATGTTACCCGAAACCGCCCGCGGCCAGCGCGTCCACGAATCCGCGTATGTCCAACACAGCTCCCCGTCGCGCCTCGGAACTAGGAAATCCACCTCCAGCCCCTGCCGATCCCAGAAATAGTACAGCTCTTTTCGCCGGCCCGCGTTGACCTGACTTTTGAGAATCTCAGCCGCCACAAATCCTTCGAACAGTGTACCCAAAAACGGCGACCGCTCCAGTTCCGCCGGTGACCTGATCCCTAACAGGTAACACGCCAACCCTGAGTCCCCCAAGTACACCTTCGGGGACTTGATCAGGCGTTTGCCGAAGTTCTCAAAGTAGGGGGGAACCAGCCGTCTGACTAGCCCGAAACCGTGACAAGAGGATCAAGTTTTGAATCTCTCGCCGAGGCGCTGAGGACGCAGAGATGAATCAACTGGGTTTTCTCTGCGCTTTCTCTGCGTCCTCTGCGCCTCTGCGGGAAATATTCTGGTCGGTTTGAGGTCGAAGACCACGCTAGGATGATCTCTCCGGTCACTGGGGAACTGAACCACAGGCCCCGGGCATTCGGTCGCTCCAGCGCTTCCGGATAACCCTCCGGCAGCAGACTGACCCGGTCGCTCTCGGCCGGTCATCGACTCGCTGACGCCCCGCATCAGCGGGGCCTCTTGCGAGCCGGTGAACAGCCACTGGCCTTTGCGCCAAGGGTTCTGACAGGCGCACGCGCGGTCGTTCCCGCCTTCCCCATTTCCTCTTCATGCTGTGAACTAGCAGACGGAGAAGTGTTTCCTTCCTTATACTTACAGAAGGGGAATCGGCTGTAGTGTTCCGGTCTGGCGCCCGGGTGCCGGCTGCTTTCCGACGCCGCCTGGCGTTCGTGCGCCATAATGGGAGGCGGATGGTACTCACTGAAGGCGGCCCGAAAGGATTCTGTTTGGCCGCAGGAGTCGAAGACCCGTGATCCGCCTTGGGCTAGTTGACGTGGAAGAAGCCAAGCTGGCCGAGATCTGCCGGCGGTACCAGGTGCGGGAACTGGCGGTGTTTGGTTCCGCAGTCCGGGGCGAGATGCGACAGGACAGCGACATCGACCTGCTGGTTGAGTTTCTGCCGCAAGCTGATATCGGCCTCCTGGAACATGCTGGTCTGATGCTGGATCTCTCAGAGTTGCTGGGTCGCACAGTTGATCTCGTTTCCAAGCGAGGTCTGAAGCCATTGATTCGCGACTCTGTCATTCGCGAAGCCCGGCCCGTATATGCGGCGTGAAGAACTCTACCTGCGCGATATCGTCGAGGCCGCCAATCACATTGCCAACTTCATCGCAGCGCTTGAGTTTTCGAGCTTCCAGGAATCGGAACTCATTCGCAGCGCCGTGGTGCAAAAGCTCGCGATCATCGGTGAAGCAGCCGCCCGCGTCCCGGAAGAACTCAAGGCCCGCTACCAAAAGATCGCCTGGCGGAAGATCGTGGCATTCCGGAACATCTTAGTCCATGCGTACTTTGGAATCGATTGGTCTGAGGTGTGGCTGGCGGCGAGCAGGCAGGCGCCCGAGTTGCGGGATCAAGTAGCTTCGATCCTGCGGGCTGAATTCGACCGTCCTGATGAACTGACGTAGTCTTGGCGGCGACCAGCGATTCTTGTAGCCGCGCCAGAGTGTTGCAGGACAGACCCGCACGGAGGCGTGCGTCCCAGATGCCTTACACGGCTCACCGTGATTTCGAAACCCCGCCTGACCGTACCACTGTGTGGCGCTACATGGACTTCCTCAAATTTGTGGGCCTGTTGGAGGGGCGGGCGCTCTGGTTCTTAAGTCTCGACAAGCTGGAGGACCCCCGCGAAGGACGTCTTACACCGCGGACCAAAGAACTCTTGCTGCGCCGCGAACAGGGAGACGGAGACAGGATGCTCCACGCGTATCAGGAGGTCTGGCGCCCAGCTATGTTGGTCAACTGCTGGCACGCCAGCAAGACCGAGTCCGCAGCCATGTGGAAGCTCTACTCCCCGAGAGGCTACGGGATTGCCATCCGCTCTTCAATCGTCCGCTTGAAGAGGGGACTCGCTTCAGCGCAGGGCCCAGTGATGATCGGCAAAGTCAAGTATGTCGACACGAACAGGTTCTGCCACACCGATATTCCCAATGCACTCACCCTATGCCTAGTCAAAGACAGGAGCTTTGCTCACGAACGGGAAGTGCGTTTGGTTCGCTCAATGCTGCTCGACAAGACACCAGGTACGGCGAATGGCCAGAGTGACAGTTCCGCCCACGGGCAGGCCAACTTGCCGTCAGGCATGCCTGTTGCAGTAAATGTTGCTGTGGTCATGAAGGAGGTTCTTGTAGACCCAAATGCCGAATCATGGGTGAGAGATTTGGTCGAAAGGTCGTTGGTCCATTTTGGAATCCGGAGAGTAGTGCGACAGTCTGATCTGTTTCGTCTCCCGAACTGAGACCGTCAGGAGAGGAAGGACGGGTCCGGCCGGCGGGATTTGAACCTGGGACCCCTTGCACCCCAAGCAACGAAAACCAATCACACACGAGCATCATGTGCTGAAGACAAAGGACTTGGACGCCAGGGTGCCGGATTTCGCGGTTTGAACTCCAAACGGATTCCACATGGACTTCGCAGGTTTGGCGGTTCACATGCCGTCGCGCAGACGCTCGGTGGTCACCGCGTTTCAGACGACGTCCGCAGAGGACGACACCAAAGGCTTGCTTATACCGGACGACAACCATGCCGGTAAGTGGGCTGTGAAGCCAAGCCGATCACCACTCGTGCACGCACCGGGCGTGGGGGAACGGGTGGCGCAGCAGGGTGGTCTTGTCGGCGCGGCGTGGGCCGGTCAACACCACAGCCGGGAAGTGCCGCGCTGCTTCGAGGGCCGCGCTTTCAAAGGCCCGCGCGATGAACCGCCTGTGAGAATTCTAAATTATTACTTTAGGTTTCTCAATACCAGCCGCTGGGCTCGCTTTACACCTGCATCTTGGTCCAGGCCTCTTCGGCTTGCAGCGCCGCGATGGCGCGCGGGCGGATCTTCCGGTACACCTGCTCCGGAGAGAGGACCTTTCCGTCAACTTCGAGCAGCCGCCCCAGGGGGATGCCGAACAGCCGCTGGTTTTCCTCCAGACAGGGGCTGATTACGGCCCAATCGCGTTCTCCAAGCGCGGCAAACTCCCCGCCGTTCAGTTGCTCCTCGGAAACCCGGAAGCGCGGATCGCGGATGTAAATGGCGCCACCGGAGGCCAGTGAGAACAAGGTGCCGCCGGGGTAAGGCGTATCCATCTCGATGATCTCCGCCTGGTCGTTGAAGGTGATCCCATTGAGGATCACGAAGCCCCCGCCCTCCAGCGGGTCTCCGGCCATGAAAGACTCCGCCAGGTAGTCGAGGCAGGTGCCGTTGATCACCACGCGGGGCTTGCCCACTGCGTTGATCAGCGGGCGGCCTGCTGCGCTGCCCAGCACAAATGCTTCTCCGCCCTTGCCGGCGTATAGAAAGGTCTGGCCCACGCTGCCGTACACGACCAGCTTTCCGTCTTTCATGATCTGCGCCAGTTGATCCTGCGCGTCACCGTGGACGAAAACCTCCGCTCCGTCAATGCCGGAGGCCAGATAGTCGCCGGAGGAACCATAGACGTCAATGCGCACGCCTCGGGTGCCGGCCCCCAGGCCGTTGGCGATGAAGCGATGCCCCTGCGTGTGAGCCACCATGAGTTTTCGAAAGCCGCGCTGATACAGCCGGACGATCTCGCGGGCCAGCGAGCGCTCACCCTGGTGCGCGAATCCGCGAGCGTCTATCACCACCGTTTGCGCCCCCCCGGCAGGGTCAGGCGATGGACCTTCTGCGCTCACTATGGTGTAGGCCTCAGAAGGGGATTGGCGAATGGACTCGACGATCGCGGCCAGGCTCGAATCGAACAGCGACAGCAGGCTGCTCCGCCGCATCGCGCCGGTGGGATAGCGAAGGTCCATCAGCAGCGTGAGGACCTCGATGGCCCGCCCGCGGTACGGGTCTTTCTCCACACCCTTGAGAAACGCCAGCAGTTTTTCGTAGTCCCAGCTCGGTAGCTGTTCCTTGATCCACAGGAACAGCTCAGCAGCAGGAACATCCGGGAATGCCAGGGAGGAGCCCAAAGCCGGCGCGCTCCCGCGGTACGGTCTCTGCGCCGTGTCCACCGAAATGGGCCGGCCGAATTTGTCCGTACACACCAGCCCGGCAGGGCCGTTCCCATCCCCCTGAACGGTGAAGATGAACGCCCCGCCGTCCGTGTGGCTGCCCCCGCGCGCGTTCCAGTAGCGGTCCGCGCGCGTCCAGAATCGCGGGTCCTCCAGAGCCAGACTCTCCAGCGCCGCATCGATGGCCTGCTTCTCCGACGCAGCCAGCCCGATCGAGACCGGGCCTTGCTGCAAGGCAAAGACCTGGGGGCGCAGCATGCTGGTGTCGGTGATCCCGATGAGACGAAAGGCACGTTTACTCTGCGCAGATTGCGCGATCAGGAAAAACCAGGGCCCGTCCGGCGAGCCATGCATGTGCGAGCTCTGCAACAGCCGATAAATCTGCTTCTTGTCTTCGGGGAGCAGCGTGAAATCCCGCTCGGTGGTGGGCGCCAAAGATTCGATCACGTACTCGAGCGGGTAGCCGTAGGTCCTGTGGAGAAGATCAAAAACCAGTACCGAGACCTCGGTGTCCGTCAAAAAAAGTGGATGAATATTTCGCTGGGCGAGGTATTCACAGATGGAAGCGTAATTGGCGAAGTCGCCGTTGTGCACCAGCGCTTCGTGGAGCCCGACGAAGGGGTGTGCGCCCCCTGGATGCCAGACCTTGCCTTTGGTCGGATAGCGATGGTGACCGATCCAGACGTGGGCGTGCAGATCCTCCAGCTTGTAATAGCGAATCACGTCGTCGCCGTAACCCACCATCTTGAGCACCACCATGTTCTTGCCGTGGGAGACCACGAAGGCGCGTTTCTCGCCGGTAGCACCGTACCAAGCGCGGTTCAGGCGGTAACTATTCTGGTAGACGATCTCGTCCTCGACACCCGCTCCCCCATCCAATCCGTGGCTCTTTCTGAAGGCTTCTGCGACTTCAGGCTTCACCCGCACGAAGTACTGGACCACTTCCGGAGGTCTGGGCTCGAAAGCTTCGTCACTGTGCGGCACAGCGCGAACATGATCGAGCTGGAAAGCGGGTTCCACAAAGTCTCGCTCGACCTCCGGCCGGGCGCGGTCGTCCAGATAAGCGATGGTGAGCAGGTAGTCGTTCTCCAAGACCCCCCGGGTAACCCCGAATTCCTCCGGCGCCAGTCCTACTGCGGCGATGCCGCCTCCCTTCCCGTTCCCCCGATTGCGCATTTGTTTCAGGGCTTGAAGCAGGTGGTGCGCCGGGATCTGTTCGCTGGACGCCATTCCGATGACGCCGCACCCTCCCTCGGCCTCGCCCTTGCGCAACGCCTGAGCGGTGCTGCCTTCGGGAACCAGAGGTTTCCTGGATGTGACGATCTTCTCGGTGAATTCCCGTTGCGTCATCACGCCGCTCCCGCCTGGCCGTGATAGAGCAGTAAGTCGGTTCTGCCAACCAACTCGCGGATACTGCCAAGCCCCAGCCGGCGCAGGATCTCGCAGAGCTGAAGTTGAAAGGACCGGTACAGGTTGCTGAGCCGCTCGGCGCCCCAGCCTATGTCAACCAACCTGGAGAGTTCCGGATCGGTGGTCGTCAGCCCAAAGGGGCACCCTCGGCCGCGCTCGCAGTTGCCGCAACGCGTGCACCCCAGTGCAGCCAGCTCCGAAGTGCCCAGGACGACTCCGTCGGCGCCCAGTGCGACCACTTTGGCGATGTCATAGGCGGTCCGAATGCCGCCGCTCGCCATAATCACCACCTCGTGCCGGATGCCCTCTGCGAGCAAGTAGCGGTGGACCCTGGGGATGGCGAACTCGATGGGCATGGCGATGGTCTTCTTGGCGATTTCGGGCGCCGCCCCGGTGCCGCCATAACTTCCATCGATGTGAATAATGTGCGCCCCGGCATAGTAACTTCCCACCGCCACCATGTCAATGTCCGTGGGCGTCGAGACTTTCACGGATACCAGCGCATCCGGATTGATGCTCTTGATCCAATCGACGTGCTTCTTGTGATCCTCGACTGAATACACGCTGTGAAAGGGAAAGGGCGAGAACAGACTGACCCAGGGAAGCGACTCCCGCATGGTGGCCACCGTGGCAGTTACTTTGTCACCCAGCAGATGTCCCCCCAGACCAGGCTTGGCTCCTTGTGCGTACTTGAATTCAATAATAGGAGCGTACTGGATGGTCTCTTCCCTCACCCCGAACATGCCCGTCGCAACCTGGGTAATTACCTGGTCCTTATAAGGAAGAAGCGATTCCGGATATCCTCCCTCGCCGGTTGAAGTGAAGGTCTTCCAGGCCTGGGCCGCTCGCGCTCTCGCCAGCATGACCTGTTCACTAATCGAGCCGTAGGACATCCCGCCCCCGTACCAGGGGACGGGGATCTCAATCCGCCGATCGTAGGGCCGGCGGTTAAGCGGGATGGAAAGACTCGGAGTGCCGCCACCACCAACATCAGCGGGGAACTTGAAATCCAGCACGTCGAAGCCGCCGCCGGAGTTACCGACCCGGTACTCCAGGCCATTAGTGGGCGGCTGTCCCGTTTCGGCCTGTACCCAGGTCGCCAGAATCAGATCCGCAGTCCAGCGGTAGTCTCCCAGGGCAGGCATCTTGCCGTACTTCAATGCGGGCCAAAGGTGGAAGCCCCGGCGCAGCAGTCTGGTATGTTTCTCGGTGACGAGTTGTTCGACGGGCGTCTCCCTAGTGGCCATAGCCTTCAATCCCAGAAAAAGCTTCCCGCTCCAGGTCCTTCTGGAACATCCCGCGCCCCATCTCGCCCCGCAGCCGGCGGACTTCCCTCAGACCCATGGCGCCCAGCACTTCGAGTAACTGATCGTGCCAGGACGCCAGTAAGTTCGTAACTCGCCGGACGCCCCAATCCACAGTGAGCCTTCCGGGCAGCCGGAAGCGGCTGGTTTCACGGTCAGCGCATTCCCCCAGAAACTCAGCCTGCAAGGCCGCCCAAAGGGACGTGTCCAGCGGGACCGCATCCAAACCGCAAATGATGGCTTTCGGGACGTGTTCCCCAGCGATGATTCCGCCGCTCCCCAGCAGGGTGACCTCGTCCCGGCATCCCGCCTCGACGAAGAACCTGTGCGCTTCGTGGATGAGGTCCAGCACGAACCGCCCGTCGCGTCCTAGCCCGTGGTAGTCGGCCACCAAATGGAACACCCGGATCCCGGAACCAAGGTGTTGCGAGAGTTCTTCCTTGGTGGCGAAATCGCGGCGCAAGCAGATGGGGGTCTCTGGAAAACGCATTCGAACTTCCTCAAAGAGCGCTTCGTTCCATCCATCCAGTTCGATCATGGGCGGGGGAACCCGAAGGTCCTTGAGGGCTTCCCGGTCTTCCATCCTGACAAGCGGAATGATCTGCGGCCCCTGGAGCCCGAATCGGGTGAGCGCCCATGCCGGCAAGATGAGCAACGTTTCTCCCGTCTGGGCTGCTGCGGCCAGGATCTTCACAAGTTTTCCTGAAAGCAGCGAGGCGGGCGGGGCATCGAACAAGATTGGGATCGGGACGGTGAGGGCGGGCAGGGCCGCGCCGTCCGGCCTGCCCTGCTCGTTGAAGATCAGGAATGGCGCCTTGGGCCCCAGATCCACGACCGTCGAAATAAACTCCCGGCCGTGGATCCCGTCCCGCGTGGGACGCACAATTTCGGACATGTCTGTCCACATTCCGTTCCAGCCTTGGCCCCCGAACGGACCGCGGTATCCCGCACCTTTCACTGGGATCCTGCCGGTTCGCGCTTCGTAGTAGATCGTGTCCACCAGCTCAGGGGTGAAGTAGGAATCACCCAGAAGCTTGTGTTCGGGGTTGAAGGTGACCCGCACCCATTCCGGATACTCCGTGGTGCAGCGCTGGCATCCCACGCACAACTGGTCCCGAGGCGCGAATCCCCCTACCGGCCCCGAGAAGACCCCATACAGGCAGGGCCGGCTCAGGGCCACCGCCCGGTTGCCCCGATACCGAATCATCTCCTTGACCAGGTGCAGGGCCAGGTCCGGCTTGCTGACCTGCACCCGCGTGCGATTGGGAAAGGGTACGATTTCGGGGGCTGGGGCCGTCTCCAGGTGGTAGCGGTGATACATGCGAATCAGGCAGACCGTCTCATTGAAACCAGCACTTCCATTTCGGGTGTCCCGATCCGAATCAGTATACCCCATCCGCAGCTTCCTCCGCAGGGGGCCGTCGTCCCAGCCTCGCATCCTGCTAGAGTAGAGCCATGAGCGCACCGATACGGGCGCCGCGGGGGGCGACGCTGCGGGCCAAGGGGTGGCGCCAGGAGGCCGCCCTGCGGATGCTCATGAACAACCTGGATCCGGAGGTCGCCGAGCGGCCCCAGGACTTGGTGGTCTATGGAGGCGCCGGCAAAGCCGCCCGGGACTGGCCCTCCTTTCATGCCCTCGTGCGGGAACTCGAGGCCCTCGAAAACGACCAGACCCTGCTGGTGCAGTCCGGCAAGCCGGTGGGCGTCTTCCGCACCCATGACGACGCGCCGCGGGTCTTGATCGCCAACGCCAACCTGGTGGGGCATTGGTCGAACTGGGAGCAGTTCCGGGCCCTGGAGCGCCTGGGGCTGATCATGTACGGCCAGATGACCGCCGGAAGCTGGATCTACATCGGCACGCAGGGCATCCTGCAAGGCACCTACGAAACTTTCGCCGCCGCGGCGCGCCGGCATTTCGGAGGCACGCTGGCGGGCCGCCTGGTGGTCTCCGGTGGCATGGGCGGTGCGCAGCCCCTGGCGGCCACCCTGAACGGCGCCGCCTTCCTGGGCATCGAAGCTGACCCCGAGCGCATCAAGCGCAGGCTGCGGACCGGCTACTGCGACATCCTGGTGACCACTCTGGACGAGGCGGTACGCATTCTGCGCCATGCCGTCCACCAGCAGAAGGCCGTTTCCGTGGGCCTGGCTGGCAACTGCGCCGAGGTGCTCCCGGAGATGGTCCGGCGCGGCATTGTGCCCGACCTGCTCACCGACCAGACCAGCGCGCACGACCCACTGAACGGCTATATCCCGGCGGGCCTCACCGTCCAGACCGCCGCCGAGCTGCGGGCCGCCAATCCGGCCGGGTACCTGGATCGCTCGATGGATTCGATTGCCGCGCACGTGCGCGCCATGCTGGATCTGAAGCGGCTGGGCGCGGTGACCTTCGACTACGGCAACAACATCCGGCGCATGGCCGCCGATCGCGGCGTCGCGGAGGCCTTCACCATCCCCGGCTTCGTGCCCGAATACATCCGGCCGATGTTCTGCGAGGGGCGCGGCCCCTTTCGCTGGGTGGCGCTCTCGGGAGAACCATCGGATATCGCCACCACGGACGCCGCCGTCTGCCGCCTGTTCCCTGCCAACGAGATCCTGACGCGGTGGATTGCGCTGGCCGGGAAGCGGGTGCGCTTTCAGGGTCTGCCCGCGCGCATCTGCTGGCTGGGCTACGGGGAGCGGGCGCAGTTCGCCCTGGAGCTGAACCGCATGGTGGCCTCGGGGGAGCTCAAGGCCCCCATCGTGATCGGGCGCGATCACCTGGATTGCGGCTCGGTGGCGTCGCCCTACCGCGAGACGGAGGGCCTTCTCGATTCCAGCGACGCCATCGCCGACTGGCCCATCTTGAACGCTTTGTTGAACACCGCCGCGGGCGCCAGTTGGGTTTCGTTTCACAACGGCGGCGGGGTGGGCATCGGCTACTCCCTGCACGCCGGGCAGGTGACGGTGGCCGAAGGCACCGAGGCCTCGGCCCGGCGCCTGGAGCGCGTGATGACTTGTGATCCCGGCATTGGGGTGTTGCGGCACGCGGATGCCGGCTATCCGGAAGCCATCCAGTTTGCCGCCCGCGCAGGGCTCAGGAGAATTGTGTGATTGAGTCATGGTGTCATTGAGCCATTGAAAAGCCTCGGCCACCGCACTGCTCCTCAATGGCTCAATGACACAATCGCTCAATGGCGCAATTCCTTCTGGTGCGCGGGGCCCGGCAACTGCTCACGTTGCGGGGTCCTAGCGGGCCGCGGCGCGGCTACGCTCTGCGCGACCTGGGGTTGATTCAGGACGGGGCGGTCCTCATCCGCGACGGCGTGATCGCTTCGGTGGGGCCCGCTCGCCGTGTCGAGAATCTCTCCGAGGCGCGAGCGGCCACCGAAATCGACGCCAGCGGCCGGGTGGTGATGCCCGGTTTCGTGGACAGCCACACCCATCTGGTGTGCGGCCCGGCCCGGCTGCTGGACTACGAACTGCGCCTCACCGGGGCCAGCTACCAGGAGATCGCGGAAGTCGGCGGCGGAATTCTGCTGAGCATGCGCACGGTCCGCAGCACGCCCTCCTCGCGGCTGCTGCTGCAAGCCCGCCACACCCTGGAGGGATTCATCCGCCACGGGACCACCACGGTGGAAGCCAAGAGCGGCTACGGCCTGGATGAAGCCGCGGAGCTCAAGACCCTGCGCGTAATGGCCGCCCTCAAGCGCGGGCCCCTGGACGTGTTGCCGACCTACCTCGGCGCGCACGCAGTCCCCCCCGAGCATCAGGCTGCACCGGACGATTACCTCGAGTGGATGTGCTGGTATCTGATGCCGGAGATCCGCCGCCGCAGGCTGGCGCGATTTGTTGACGTCTGTTGTGAGCGCGGCGCCTTCACCGCCGGGCAGGCGCGCCGGTATCTGGGTGCGGCCCGCGAGTTGGGATTTGCACTGAAAGTCCACGCCGAGCAGTTTTCGCACACCGGAGGCGCCCGGCTGGCGGTCGAGATGGAGGCGGCCAGCGCGGACCACCTCGAGTACGCCGACCAGGACGACATCGTGATGCTGGCGGCCTCTCCGACCATCGCCACGCTGCTGCCCGCCGCGGTCGTGCACCTGGGGCTGGACCGCTACGCGCCTGCCCGGGCGCTGATTGAAGCCGGGGCCGCCGTGGCCCTAGCCACGGATTTCAATCCGGGCACCAGCCCCACCTGGAGCATGTCCATGATCCTCTCGCTGGCCTGCGCCGAGATGCGCATGACGCCCTCGGAAGCCATCTCCGCGGCTACCATCAACGGCGCCCACGCCTTGCGCTGCGGCGACCGCCTGGGATCGCTGGAGGCCGGCAAACAAGCCGACCTGCTGCTCATGGACGTGCCGGATTACCGCGAAATCCCGTATCATTTCGGTGTGAACCTGGTGGCCCTGACCATGAAAAAGGGGGTGGTCCTGTATCGCCAAGGGGAGGTGCGGTGGTCGGAATAAGTGGCGCGGCGCGGCCAGCCCCGGAGAGAGAAAAGGTTGGCCGCAATCTAAACAATCGTCAATGGCTCAATGACTCAATCGTCAATGACTCAATTCTCAGCAAGCGGCTGAGGGGGATGCGGTGGCAAGAAGACTAGTCGAGTGTGTTCCAAACTTTTCAGAAGGGCGCGATCCCGACAAGGTCAGCACGCTGGTCGAGGCTGTGCGCTCGGTTCCCGGCGTGGTGCTGCTGGACCAGGAGCTGGACGCCGACCATAACCGCTCGGTGCTGACCTTTGTGGGGTCCCCGGAGGCGGCGAGTGAAGCGGCCCTGCGTGCGGTGGGCAAAGCCGTCGAGTTGATCGATCTGAACCATCACAGCGGGGTCCATCCGCGCATCGGCGCCGCCGACGTGGTCCCTTTCGTGCCCGTGGAAGGGGTCACGCTGGAAGAGTGCGTGCAGATCGCCGAGCGGGTGGGCGAAGAGATCTGGCGCAGATATGAGGTGCCGGTTTATCTCTACGAGGCGGCCGCACGGACGCCGGACCGGGTCAACCTCGAGAACGTCCGGCGCGGGCAGTTCGAGGGCCTGCGCGAAGAAGTGCTCACCAATCCGGAACGCGCCCCGGATCTGGGAGAGGCGCGCCTGCATCCCACCGCCGGGGCCACCATCGTGGGAGCGCGCAAGTTCCTGATCGCCTACAACATCAACCTGAATACCCCGGATGTCGAGATCGCCAAGCGCATCGCCAAGGCCATCCGCTTCTCTTCCGGAGGATTTCGCTACGTCAAAGCCATGGGCGTCCCGCTGACCTCGCGCAACCTGGCCCAGGTCTCGATGAATCTCACCGATTTCGAGCAGACCCCGGTGCACCGGGTCTTCGAGGCGGTGCGCACGGAAGCCGAACGCTACGGGGTCAGCATCGCCGGCAGTGAGATCGTCGGGCTGATTCCCAAGAAGGCCCTCGAGATGGCCGCCGAATTCTACCTGCGCTGCGAAAACTTCCATCCCGGCCTGGTGCTCGAGAACCGGCTGGCCGAGGCCGCCTCGCCCGGCGGTCTCAACGAGTTCATCGAGGCCCTCGCGGCGCCCACGCCGGCCCCCGGCGGCGGCAGTGCGGCGGCGGCCGCGGGCGCCATGGCGGCCGCGCTCGGCCGCATGGTGGCCACGCTGGCCAAGCGCCCGGAGTACGATTTCCAGGACGACTGCCGCTTTCTGGCCGAGGCTGTCGAGCGCGACGCCGCCGCCTTCAAGGGGGTCATGGCGGCCCACAAGATCCCCAAGGCCGAGCGCGCGCCCTTCCTCGAGGAGGCGCTCCACAAGGCCGCCCTGGCGCCCATCGAGGTCGCCGAGCGCGCCTACGACCTGGGGATCCAACTGGAGGCCCTCGAGCGCGAGGCGCCTCCCAAGTTCGCCTCCGATCTCGAGACCGCTCGCGCACTGGCCCAGGCCGCGCTCACCGGCGCACTGGCTAATGTCACCATCAACCTGGCCTCCATCGCCGACGCGGCTTTCCGCCAGACGCTGCTCGATCGAGTCGAGGCGCTAAAATCGGAGTAGTGCTGGTCAGCATCGAGCGGCGAACCCCCCGGCCGGCGTGGCTGCGGGCCCCAGCCCCGGCGGGTGACAACTGGCGCGAACTCGAAGCCCTGGTCGAGCGGCTGGGGCTGCACACAGTCTGCCAGAGCGCCGCCTGCCCCAATCTCGGCGAGTGCTGGAACCGCCGCACCGCCACCTTCATGATCCTGGGCAACGTGTGTACCCGGCGCTGCGGTTTTTGCGCCGTGCGCAAGGGGGTCCCGCTGGCGGTGGATGGCGACGAGCCGCGGCGGGTAGCCCAGGCGGTGGCGACTTTGGGCCTGCGCTACGCCGTCCTCACCAGCGTCAGCCGGGACGACCTCCAGGACGGCGGCGCGGAGTTGTTTGCGCTCACCATCCGGGCCATCCGGGAACGCCTGCCCCTCTGCCGGGTTGAAGTGCTCACGCCGGACTTCCAGGGGTCCCGCGCGGCAGTGGACGTGGTGCTGGAGGCCGCGCCGGACGTTTTTAACCACAATCTCGAAACCGTGCCCCGGCTGTACCGGCAGGTGCGCTGGGGGGCGAGTTACGAGCGCTCGCTGGACATCCTGGCCCGCGTCAAGCAGGCCCGGCCCGGCATCCTGGCCAAGTCCGGGCTGATGATGGGGCTCGGGGAAACCCCCGAGGAAGTCGTCGCGGTCATGCGGGACCTGCGCGCCCGGGCGGTCGATGTCCTGACCCTGGGCCAGTACCTGCGCCCCTCTCCAGAGCACCTCCCGGTGTTCCGCTACGTCCCTCCGGAGGAGTTCGCCGATCTCCGCCAGCGCGGGCTGGAGATGGGTTTCCGGCACGTCGAAGCCGGCCCGCTGGTGCGCAGCTCCTACCACGCCGCTTCTCAAATCTGCTAAGCTGTCCCACTCGGAGGAAGTTACCATGCCCAAGACGACCAAGACAGCGGCGCGCCCGAAACGCGCCAGGGTGGAGGTGCAGCAGGAGTTCGAGGACATTCGGGAGGACGTTGCCCGGGCCCGGGAAGCCCCGGATGCCAAAGCCGACGAGCTCAGAAGACTGAGGGAGACCGAGGTCCGCCAGTCGGTCGAAGGCCTCACCGTGGAAGCCGTGGTGCAAAAGACTTCCGGACTGGGTCTGGAAATCTCCAAGGCGCTGGCGGACGTGTCTGCCAAGCTGGTCGAAGAAGTGGAACGCCTGGCCTCAGTGCGCGAAACCGTGGCCATCGAGCAGAAAGAGCTCGAAAGGCTCCACAAGATTGACGTTGCGGCCACCGCGCTGGATCAGCTCGTCCAGGACTACGACCGCCAGAAGCAGCAGTTGGAGGCCGAAATCGCCGCCCAGCGCGCCGCCTGGCAGGAGGAACTGCAGACCACCGAGCGCGAGCGCAAAGAGCAGGAGGAGAGCCTCAAGAAGCAGCGCCAGCGCGAAATCGAAGAGTACGAGTACAAGAAAGCCCTGGAGCGCAAGAAAGCCCAGGACAAGTACGACGAGGAGATCCGGCTCCAGGAAAAGCAGAACAAGGAGAAGCAGGAAACCCTCGACAAGAGCTGGAAACAACGGGAAGCTGCTCTGAAGGAGCAGGAGCAGGAACTCGCCCGGCTGCGCAGCGAAGCCGAGGGCTTCCCGGCCCGGATTCAGAAAGAAGTGGAACAGGCGGTCGCACAGGCCAACCGAGCCGCACAGGCCAAGTACGACCAACAGCTCGTGCTCCTGAAGAAAGACGCGGAGTCCGACAAGCGTCTGGCCGAGATGCAAATCAAGGCGCTGGAAGAGCAACTAGCCCGGCAAACGGCCCAGATTGTGGCGCTCGAACGGCAACTCGAGGAGGCCAAGCGGCAGGTGCAGGACATCGCCGTCAAGGCCATCGAGGGAGCTTCCGGCGCCAAAGCCCTGGCGCACATCAACCAGATCGCCATGGAGCAGGCCAAGACCCGCGGGCCGCAGGGGTAGGCCCCGACACCCCACAGCCCACATCCCACAACCCGCCTTTACGACCGCCGGAATGGCCCGCGGTTTCCCTGAGACAACTGCCCCGCCCAACCCACCTAATAGCAAGAGCTAATGTGCACATGCGGCTCCTTGCGTGTCTCCTGATGCTGTTCCCTCTCCTCGCAGAAGAGCGCGGCGGCCGGGCCGAGTATGTCGGTGGCACGGTCGCCGCGCTTCCCGAAGGGTCGCCGGGTGTCATTCGCACCACCAGCCAGCAGTTCATGTGGTTCCAGGCCAAGGCGGGGAACATTCTGGTACCCTACGCCCGGGTCATTTTGCTGGAATACGGGCAGAAGGTGGATCGCCGCTACGTCCTGGCCATCCTGATCTCCCCCTTGCTGCTGTTCAGCAAGAAACGCCAGCACTTTCTGACGGTGGGCTACACGGATGAAGAAGGGCGCCAGCAGGCTGTGGTCTTCCGCGTCAACAAGGGCGACGTCCGGGCCGTGCTGGTCAGCCTCGAGGTCAAGACCGGTCGCAAGGTCGAGTACCAGGACGAGGAGGCCCGCAAGGCCGGGAAGGGATGACCATGGGCATTCTCATACTGCTGGTAGCCGGCCTGTGGGCGGCGCAAGGCCAAACCGGCCCTCCAGCGCCCCTCAGTGACCGGCAGAAAGCCCTCGAGCAGGAGAGCCTGGCCCAGTTGCTGAACGTCCGCCGGGTCCACGTGGACCGGCTCACCGGCGGGGAGACCGCAGCCCAGATCCGGGACATGATCATCAGCAGCCTGCAAACCGCCAAGCTGTTTGTGCTGACCGAGAACCCGGAGCGCGCCGACGCCTTCCTGCGGGGTTCGGCCGAGGACCTGGTCTTCACCGACACGTTCTCCTCCAGCGAAGGTCTCAATGTGCGCGGGAACCTCGGTGTCGGTGCCGATCAGACCCGCAGCTCGACCAGCCGGCGAGGCGCATATGCCGGAGTGGGCGCCGGGGACAATGAGTCCGCCCGGATCGCGGAACGCAAGCACGAGGCTTCCGCAGCCGTCCGCCTGGTCAACAAGGAGGGCGACGTCATCTGGTCCACCACCCAGGAGAGCTTGGGCGGCAAATTCCGGGGCGCCAGCGCGGACGTGGCCGACAAGATCACCCGGCAACTGGTCGGTGATTTCGAGCGGGCCAAAAAGCCTCCGCCCAAATGACCTTCAGGGCGCCGCAAAAATTTCAGTTAAATATTTTTCATAAACAGGACAAACGGGTACGAATCTGTTATAGTGATTTCAGTCGCTATTACACAATAGCATCCCCGGCGACGGGACCCAGCCCGTCGCCAGCCCCTCTGAGTGAAGCCCCGGGTTCCCCGCCCGGGGCGCTTTATTTTTGGGGCCAGATTGTGTGACGTCTGAGCGCCGGACGCATTCGTGCGGTCTGGCTGCGAGGAGCCAGAGCCACCACAGCCGCAACGGGA
>Ga0315280_10003766_pt1 | contig 22989 bp, 24 predicted proteins | sample YL17G06_40_MG_FD_203697 | JGI IMG/M metagenome (GOLD analysis project Ga0315280, IMG submission 203697) | Sediment microbial communities from Yellowstone Lake, YNP, Wyoming, USA - YL17G06_40 | ecosystem: Environmental > Aquatic > Freshwater > Lake > Sediment | place: USA: Wyoming | collected... | reverse complement strand
AGGTTGAGGCAACTGGAAATATCTCCGAAGAAGGCAGTCGTGTACCAACACGTCATCGCTCTAGAGAACGAGCTCAGGGTTCAAGGCGAGCATATCATGGCCAATGCCCGCGGCCTCCGGCTCGAGAAAAACTTCTTTGGTGCCGACGAAGCGATAACTAATCTCAGAATCGGGACAGGTGCCAAAGGCAAGGTAGCAACCTTGATTGTCACATCAGAAGACGTTCGGACAGCGAAAGACAAGATGGCGAAGGTCGTCGACAACATAATGAGCGAGTTCCGGCTCGAACGATGCAGTGATCCGTCTCCGCGAAGTTGAGGGTTTTTGACGAGACTGACAAGGGCAGACGTTCAGCGCATTCCTCGAACCATCAAGAAGTACGATCAGGAACTCCGGAGCAAAACCGGGTGCACACTGATCGAGATAGCTAAAGACGCGGCTCAAGCAAAAGGCAACATTGCAAGCATTCTCAGCGGAACGACCGCGGCTGTTGTACCGGTCACTGCAGGCAAGGGCGTAATCGAGGGGTTCTCTGAGGCCGTTGCGGCAATCTTGGACCATCTCGGAATCAAGGCCTTCGTGACCAAAGGCACTGACGTAGTGGGAATCGCCGAAGCCTTCGAAAAAAAGGCAGATGTGGTATTTGCAGCCGACGACTCCGATTTTGTAGCGATAAATCTGGTAACAAGACACGTCGTCCACAATGGCGGAGCTACAGCGAGAGCTTATGTGGCCGCGCTCAACTGCTTGGCGAAAGGCCTGAAAGGGAAGTCAGTGCTAGTGATCGGCATCGGTGAGGTAGGATCGCAGGCTGTAGCAGATCTTCTTGCAAGAGGAGCGAGGCCGTTACTCGTAGATGTAGATAGGCGTCGACTGATACTGATGAAGAGAAGATACAAAGACCACGTTGGGATCTTCCGCACAGTAGCCGATGCGATGCGCCACACAAACGTAGTCGTAGACGCTGCGCCTGCGAGAGACATAATCAGGTCCGACGTGGTCGCCGAAGATACTCTGATTTCAGCGCCAGCAGTCCCTCTCGGATTGACGAAGGGAGCTCTGAGAAGGTTGAATCCGCAAAACCTAATCCACGATCCGTTGCAACTTGGGGTTGCTGCGATGGCTGTTGAAGCTTGTCTTGCCGGAAAGGGCCGTGGCGTTGCTTGATTGGGGGCTTGGCCGAGGCGGTCGCAAGGGTTCTAAGCTCTTGTAGCCGGGTTCAACTCCCGGGGCCCCCGTAATCGTTTCAACTGCACAACTCGTCTCCAGATGACGATTGAATCTAGCCGTCTCTGAGGAAGAAGAAAAGAAAGGGAAGAAAGAATTCTGCCACGCGGTGACATTTAGAAATGGGTCTTAACTCCTTATGACCGAACGGGAATCAGATCGCGGCACGCGATACACCCCTCGTTCTCGCTTCTCTTCGAACGCTTTTGAATAATATCCGGCACTCTGAGATGATCCGGATCTCACTGCTCAGTTAGCCTTATATTGGAACCACATCTCCGTACGAGCGAGAATTGTTTGACGACGTTCACACGCCCCTACCTTTTCAACATGGTGAACAAGATCAAGCTATGGCCTTCGAGAACAGGACTCCTTCACGGCGTAAAGGACGTAGAAAACCTCGGCGCCTTCATTAGAATAACCACACACTGCGGAAACGTCGTTATGGCCAGAGCCTCGAGGAGATCACGTGCCGCTCGCTGGCTGAGGAATCGATGGACAAGGCAAGCGTGTACCAGTTGTGGAATTCCCGACTGGAAAATAAAGAGGTTCACGAAGGGAATACCAACAACCCAGAGACTGCGGACACATGAAGCTTCTTGAATTCACGACTAGTCAAAGGCAGCGCCTCGCGGAACTCGGCGGCGACGATTACGCCGGTCTAAACTTCGAAAGCGAAGAGGATCGAGAAAGGAAATTCACTGAAGTGGTGGTATCCCTGGAGAGGAAGAACAAAGAAGGCCTATTGAATCTCCTAAAGACGAGTAGAAGACCAACGATCAGGGCACTGGAGCGTAAAATGGCTGATGCTCTGATCGATGCGGGATTCACAGAGGTATTGACGCCCTCTGTCGTTTCCAAGGAATTCATCAACCGGATGGGAATAACTGAGGGCCACAGTCTTTGGCGACAGATCTTCTGGCTGGACGAGAAAAGATGTCTCAGACCTATGCTTGCCCCAAATCTCTACCACATTATGAGACAACTTCTAAGGATCTCGAGACCTGTGAGCATATTTGAAGTGGGATCCTGCTTCAGAAAAGAAAGCAAGGGCCGAGAACACGCAGAAGAATTCACCATGCTGAACGCTGTCGAATTGGCTCCTAAGAAGGATCCTCTTGAAAGATTGAAGGAAATGATTCACACTAGTTTGAAATCGGTAGGGATAGCCGGCTTCCGGTTGGAAGAAGTCGAATCCGAAGTATACGGACAAACTATCGATGTCATCGCCGAAGGCGTCGAAGTGGCGTCGGCGGCGATTGGCCCCCACAGATTGGACGCAAATTGGGAGGTCTTTCAGCCATGGGCAGGAGTCGGCTTTGGAATGGAACGCCTAGCCATGGTTACGAAAAAATGCAGAAACCTCGGACATGTTGGCAGATCACTCAACCACCTCAATGGCTTCAGTCTAAGTGTGATGTAGAGCCGTTAAAACGCACGATAGTGCCTAACGGATGTCAGCCCTTTCTAACTTTGCCAGAGCCCAGGATTTCCTGTTCCTTCCTCTCTTCTGTTCAGTAGCCGTTCGGGTTTAGCAGGTATGTCAGTGAAGGCCCTCGTCGGAGAAGACGCTCTGTCCGAACGTTCAACACAGTAAATGAGATGGATCTTCGCACAGGACAGTTCATTACTCAGTTGCCCTCGCGGTTAGAATGCTGTGCTCTGATCTCCCACTTGATGCGAGAAGGCGTTCAGGTTTGGGAACAACTTTCTGCAGAGGTAGGGTACAATGTGATGTTTACCCAGCGAGGCGCTTTCATCGTAGCGGGAACCGAACCCCAAATGCAATTCTGCAAAGAGTTGGTCAACCTGCACAACAGCTGCGGCGTTCACAGTGGACTAGACTCTGCAGAAGCAATGAAGCTAGTACCCTATCTCAACGAGCATGAAGTCATAGGCGGCCTGTTTGACGAAGGGCGGTATCGCACGCCATGATGCTGTTGTATGGGCATATGCAAGAGCCGCTCCCCGCCTCGGCGTTTCTATTTACCCGCAGACAGCGGTTCAAGCCATACGTGTCGATAACGGCCGTGTGAGATCCGTGAAAACCTCTCAAGGCGAAGTCCAAGCTGACATCGTTGTCGACGCAGCGGGAGGACATTCAAAGCATGTGGCCCGAATGATCGGAGTGGAGCTGCCTACATATCCGGTAAGGTGGGAAGCCATAGTCACGGAATCGATCAAGCCCTACCTACGTCCGTTGGCCAAAGGCTGGACTATACGTCAGTCAGACCAGTAGGGGCGAAATCGCTGCTGGGATCGACTCCCAGGAAGCTCCCTCGACCGAACTTCGGTGCAGCCTAGCGTTGATTAAGATACTATCGAAGGCTCTGTTATCGCTGTTCCCCTCTCTTGAGCGTCTAGCTGTACAATGGGCGGGATTGATCTCCATTACTGATGACGGCTGCCCAATTCTGGGGCCAATTCCGGAGGTTGAGGGCTTCGTCTTGGATTGTGGTTGGTACATCGGCTTCATGACTGCACTCGCTTCGCCGAGGGGAAGCCGATATCAGAAGGAACAACGGCGGAGAAGATGACGCGCCTAGCCCGTTCGAACGGACTTTGACCCTATATAGGCAAGATACGAACGATTCTGAAGGGGTTCGAAGACAGAAAAGTAAAGAACTGCTTGTTCATAGGAAACTGATTCCGAATGCCTATGGCAAACACCGTCTTCGTTCTTGGAGCTGGACGAATGGAGCTAGTTGCGACGCGCGATGTTGCAGAGTCTAATCTAGTCGATAGCGTCATTCTCGGGGACATAGAAACATCAGAGGCCGAAAGACTATGCAAAGAACTCTTCGAGCATGACTATCCGTCGCTTTTTGCCCAGACGTTCCCGGGATTGCGGCATGTGGTGGCAGCCATCAACTGGGACTCGCGTCCGCATCAGCACCGCGTGAGGTTCGATACCATCGGCATCTCCGGGCCCTTCCACGCTTTTGATTTCTGGCACCGGCAGTATCTCGGTCTACTGGACGACGAACTGCCGATAACGTCGATTCCACCGCATGGCTGCGCGCTGTTCTCCCTTGTTCCGGACGCCCACAGCCCTCTGCTAGTGTCTTCGATGCTCCACATGGCCCAAGGCGGCCTCGAAGTGACACATTGAGTTTGGAACGCGTCGGCTGGACGCCTCTCCGCTCGCGTGGCGCTTGCGGGACACCGCTCCGGGTCTCTCTTCATCTCCATCCCAGAGGGCACCCGCCCACAGGGCGTCGCGTGTGAACACGGGCGCGCCGAGATGCACCCGCTTCAGGGCACCGTGGAAGTGGCGCTGGAATTCACGGACACCGTCTCGTTCGAGCTCACATTCAATCGCTCTCCATGACCTAAGAACCAACACCAAGACACGGCAGGAGACGCCAAGGCCTCACTTTCACGCATCTCCGCTGGCGAAGTCCAAGGTCGCAGATTCGTGAGGGTGAATACGGATGGATTCTTGCCAAACAATTACGTTCACAGGGTTAGAGCTCCTATTCACGACTTCCAATCGCTTTTCGCGCAAATTGAAATCGAAGTCTAGGGTTGCGCCTCCAACTTTGGATGTTCTTGATCTTAGCCTTGTCCCACTCTTTGGGAAAGCTCGGGTTGCATTCGACTTTGTGCCTGATGGCGTTCGGCTTGACATCGAACAGGCATTCTACTACCACCCAGATGAGCATAGAGAGAGACCATCCCTGCAGGATGCACGCGATGTGAGGCTCAGGCCTGTCACCTCTGTAGGCTTCCGCGTACATCCCACCCTCACTCAGGACCCGCTTCACCATTGACTCATGGTAGCGATATCCTTGCACAGGCCTATTGTTGGCATACTCTGCGCAGGCTGTCCAGCCCGTGACAGGAGGCCAGACAACGCCATTGTGGTAGATCTCTGGGTGATAACTGGGGTCTTTGGAGGAGAATGTTCTCATTCCCCATTCGGTGGTCATGTCATCCATCTCAATTCTATCGAGGGCTATGGCTGCCTTCTCGGGGGGTAGACATCTGTAGATGAGTGCCACCATGGCGTTCGGCCGAATCCTAGCATCGAGGCTTCCCTCACGGCGGACCGTGTCGTGAAGGTAGTCCCTACCGTTCCAATAGACGCTGTCAATCTGGCGTCTTACGGATTCGCATCTCCTCGACTATTCTTCAGACTCTAGCCTCATCCCAAGCAGATTCGCAAGGCCGGAAGCGGATTCAAGTGATCTGGCGTGGAGGGCTTGCAGTTCAATCGGCTTACCGCTTCGATCTTCAGTGTCCATCCAAGTGGCATCCGTCGCGAAGACGGCAGAAGGCCCGGATCTCTCGATGAGACCGTCTCCGTCGATGTCCTTTCTCTCGGCCCATCGGATCATTTCGACGGGTCTTCGCCAGTGTCCTGCGGCGAATCGCAAATCACCTGTCCTCAGCACATACTCATGGAATCAGGATCGGATAGTAGAGCGTCGCATCAGCCGCGCCGTACAGGAACTGGCTTCTGTACCCTTGGATGCTGGGGATCTCGCCTTTCAGGGCCGCCAGGATATCGTAGTCATGGTCTGCCTGGTCTCTCAGGAGAGTGAGAATAGACTTCTTGGCCCATTCTAGGTCGCCGATCGAGAGCGAAGCTAGGAGAATCCATCCGGTATCCCTTCCCCAGAGGTTTGCGAGCCAAGGGTAGCCGACGTAGACTCCTATCACTTTGCCGGGTTGCTCTGTCTTGAGCATCTCGATGCCGACCTTCGCGCATTCGAATGCTTTATCCAGCGCCCTGTCCGGGGTCTCTATCGTCACGGTGGCTCTAGGAAGCCGACGTAGTGTGTCTGCTTCTGTTCGAACAGCTCATCCCATATCTGCAGGATCTCTCTCGCTGTTCTGGTCGCGCTATTCATTCGCGTAAGGCTTGATCCGAACGCTATTGTGAGATCTTCTTTCTCAGTTCCTTCACTGGACAAGTCGAACTCGCAGAGTAACATCGTGTGGATGAGGGGGGCTCGTATGACCAATCGATCAAGAGTGGTCTTCCTTGTATCAACTGTGGTATTTGCATCGATCTTGCTTGGATGTCTGGGCAAAGCCAACCTCCACTCTGCTCCAGCAGGACTTCCATCGCCTGACGCATATCTGATCAAAGAACCTTCGTTGGACTTGGCAGAAGCACAAAGACGGGTTACATTCGCGATTGTAACACGTCACGACCTGTCAAGGTTCCCGCTCGGGACGAGGCTTGTCGGAATCTTTGTCCACGGCATGGTTGTCCAACTTGTGTACTAGGACAAAGAGATAACGCTTGGTAGTACCTCGTTCGTTGACATTTACGAGGCAGGTGGCTTCACGCTACTTGAATCGGCCTACCAGGCTTCCAGCCCCCGGGAAGCGGTTGAGAGGTATCAGGCAGGCCTATTCAACATCGTTATCGAAGGAAGAACCACAACATTCAACGATACACAGATTGCCACGGCCGATGGGACCCCGTATCTCATCACGCCACAAGGCATCATTTGGTGGCGTAGCGGTGTTATACTTGTCTTGGAACTTGTACTGCCTAGGCAGCTTCTCCCGAGAGCGACCTTCGCGATAGACAAGCTCAGTCAGGAAGACATGATAGCATTGGCTGAATCTGTGGGCTGATGACCCGGCTCTACATCGGAGTAACTCAATAGAAGATAATCGCTAGACGGAACAGTCACAGCAGCAGAAGAACTACAGATCCCCGTTGAAACTAGAGTGACGCCGTGGTCTGCTTACCTTCTCATCTTCTTCGGAGGGAGGGTATGAGCCCTATGATCCCGTTTCTGAGGAATTTCAGTGCCACCAGAATCACAAGTACGAAGATTATCTGTTGGATACCGGCCCCGTACGTTCTGATCACCTCTGCGGTGGGGTACAGTATGAATGCGCCGAGCAGCGGGCCAAAGAACGTTCCAAGTCCTCCGACGATTGTTGCCGCGATCACCATGACCATAATGGTTGTGAAATCCGCGATTGCGGGGCTGACGTAGCCCAGCAAATGAGCATAGAAGCTCCCTGCCAAACCTAACCAGAAACTGCTGATACCAAAAACCGACACTTTAAGCCAGACAACGTTGACTCCGCAAGCCCCAACGGCATCTTCGTTGTCACCCATTGCAATCAAGTACAGACCATAGTTCGAATTGATCAACTTGTAAGTCGTCAAAACACAGATAGCGAGAAGTGCCAGCCCCACATAGTAGTAGTAGACTGGAGTTATCTGAAATGATGTGGGCAGCAGAAACTTCGTTGCCATCCCCTTCATGCCGCCAGTGATGTCGTATTCCGCAACCAGCACAAGCTGAACTACTCCCGCAAATCCCCACGTAGCGAGAGCGAAATACATCCCTCTAAGTCTCAGACAAATCCAGCCCAATGCAAGCCCTGTCCCCGCTGCTAGAAGTCCGGCAACAATCATTCCGACCAAAGGCGGCAACCCGGTTGTATTGACCAGGAACACTGAACTGTACGCCCCGATACCAAGCATCCCTGTATGCGCAAAGCTCAGTTGGCCTCCGTAGCCAAGGATAAGATCCCAACTCAACGCCAGTATTGCATAGAAGATGCAAAAGATCAAGATCCATATCAAATAGGAAGACGATGATAGCGGTAGCGGCAATATGGCTAGGGCGACAAGCAAAATCAGGAGAAAAAGGAGCTTCGGAGAAGATAGTAAGCCTCCTTTTCTGGGTTGAATCTTCAAGCCATCTTCACTGTCCTAGATATCTCGCCTTCACGCGCTTGTCGTTCAACAGGTCCTGACTGGATCCTTCCATGACTACCTTGCCAGTTTCAATCACGTATCCTTTATCCGATATCTTGAGAGCGTGGAAGACGTGCTGCTCAGCAAGGAGGATGGTCACTCCTTCTTTGTGTATCCTTTCTAAGTCGTCGAATATGCTTGCCACGAGCTTTGGAGCAAGGCCGAGTGAAGGCTCGTCCAGCATGAGTACATCGGGTCTTGACATCAAGGCCCTCCCTACGTTTAGCATCTGTTGCTCTCCTCCGCTCATAGTTCCGGCCATCTGCTTCTTCCTCTCTTTCAATCGGGGGAAGAGCTGAAACACCCAATCAAGTGTGGCATCCTTCTGATTCCAAGCCCTAGGTGTTTGCGCCCCTACGAGGAGATTGTCCAGAACGTTCATCTGAGGAAAAACCGCTTTCACGTCGGGAACCAATGCGAGCCCCAGCTCGACGATACGAGACGGCGGAAGGTTGTCGATCCTTTCATCCTTGAACGTGATCGAGCCCGCGCTTGAGCGAAGCAAACCTATGAGGGTGTTCACAGTCGTCGTCTTGCCAGCGCCGTTGGAGCCTATTAACGAGACGAAATCCCCTTTCTCCAAGTGAAGTGAGACGCTCCAAAGTGCTTGAACTTTGCCGTAGGAGACGTCTATCCCTTTTACGTCCAGCATTTCAGGAACCTCATAGCATGTATCTCTCTCCTAGGTATGCTGCGACGACTTTTTCTGAGCTGGCGATTTCGCCAGGCTTACCTTCGGCAATCTTCTCTCCCTCATGCAAGACGACTAACCGATCCGCCGTCTTCATGATCGCTCTCATCACGTGCTCGACCCAAAGGAGGGAAAGCCCCGCTTCCCTGATCCTGCCGAGCAGAGTCATTGTTTCTTCCATTTCAGTTGGATTGAGGCCCGCCATCACTTCGTCGAGCAGTATGACCTTTGGATTGGTAGCCAAGGCTCTGGCAAGCTCAAGCATTCTCATCTGGTGCGTAGTCAGATTCTCAGCCCGTGTGTCCTTTACTTGTTGGAGCCCCACTTGTTCTAGACTCTTCAACGCTATGTCCTGACTGCCATGTGACCCGACGATTACGTTTTGAAGAACGCTTAGCCTCGGAAATGGTCGAGGGATCTGAAATGTTCTAGCCACTCCGATTCTGCAGACTTTGTAATTCTTTAGGCCAGTAATGTTCTTGCCTTGGAAAATCACTTTTCCTGAAGTAGGTGCATAGAACCCCGCAACGCAGTTTATGAGCGTAGTTTTCCCTGAGCCGTTCGGGCCTATCAGGCCAAGAATCTCGCCGTCATTGACTTGCAGGTCAACGTCTTCAAGAGCAACAAGGCCGCCGAAACGCTTTGTTAATTTCTGGCACTCGATTATCGGCACGTGTCTGTCTCCCTTGATTACCAGTCTTTCCTATTGTTCAGCTAGCCGGCTTGACCAAATAACCCAGTAGGCTTAACCAGGAGTGTAAGTATGAGAACCCCATACATGGCGACATCCGCATACGCTGGAGACAGGTAGCCGGCTATGAAACTGTGAGTTAGACCCACTATCAAGCCGCCAATCAGTGCGCCCTTCATTGAGCCTAGCCCTCCTAGCACGATTATGACAAAGCTCAGTGTGAGAGGACCCCATCCAATGTTGGGCCAGACTCCGTACACGGGTGTTAGGAGCGCCCCGGCAAGACCGGCCAAGGCTCCACCTGTCCCATAGGCGAAAAAACATACGCGACTGTTGTTTACCCCGCTAATGATAGCCCCCATCCGGTTCTGGGCGACTGCCCGCCACGCCCTTCCAGTTTTCGTTGTCATGACGAAGTAGTATAGAAAAATGAAACTTGCAATAGAGACGGCCATAGCTACTATTCTGTTCATGCTTAGAGATACCTGAAAAATGTCGACGCTTCCGGGCACGAAGGGAGGCGTCGAACGTACAAATGGCCCTAAGGCCTCCTTGGCTACGTTTTGAAGTAGAGCGGAAACAGCCATCGTTCCGAGCATCGCGTACTCAAGCGGCCTTGCCATTACCTTTGTGTACGTGTCTCTAATCAGGAATCTTTCTACGGCGAAGCCAACAAGAAGCCCAGCAAGCATAGAAAACGGTAGACATATGATCGGCGGAAAGCCGAGTGCTAGTGTTGAGAATAGCAACGCGTAGCCGCCAATCATGTAATATTCCCCGTGGGCGAAGTTAGCAAGCCTCATGACCCCGTAGATCAGGGTCAATCCCGTGCTCATTAGAGCGTAGATTAGCCCCAACACTATGCCATTGAGAAGAAAGTCAAAGAAAAGTGGGGGGAGCAGAACGCTTCAACCGGCCGGAGGAAACACTTGTTTCGCTTTTTGAGCGTCCTGCTGGAACTCGGTGAACTCGAAGTTGTACTGAGTCATCCCGATCCATTGATGCCAAAGCGTGCTATTGGGGTCTGGGTCGTTCGTATAGCTAATTGTTCCCGTGGTGCCTTCAATCTGTATGGTCTCAATGTACTTTGCTAAGGTGTCCGGGTTTGTGGAACCGGTCTTCTCGATCGCCTCGGTAAGTATCCTGAGGGAGTCCCAGTACCACATGATGGCAATGAACGGGTGCTTGCCGTACTTAGCATTGTAGAGATCTTGGAACTGTTGGCCAGTTGCCGTGACTTTCATGTAGGGCGAGTAGTACGTCGGAAACTCGGTGCCTACTCCGCCCTGCCCCATCATCTCCCAGAAAGACTTCGGGTCCCACGTAGGGGAGTCGCTTCCGAAGTATATCTTGATGCCTGCTTTTGTCAGACCCATCTCCACGGCCTGTTTGCCTGCAACGAATGCGTGGGGCACATTCAGGTGAATGACGAGCACATCCGGCTGAGGTGTGATTCCTTTCACTCTACTGAGCTCCGCGCTGTAGTCGGCCTTGCCCATTGCTGCGGGTATGAAGGTGAACTGCATCTCAGGGTACTTCTGCTCACCCCACCACTTCATCGAATCCCTTTGCCCGAATCCGTAGGGGGACTCCTCCACGATCACGGCGATGTTCTTCCATCCCACGGAGTGGAAGTACTCCAGAGACTGGCCTGCAATCAATGAGTTGTAGACCCCTGTTCTGAAGACGTACTTGTAGTGGTTCTTGGTGATATCGTCCGCCCAGCTGTACGTAACGAACATTATCACCGGATTGTCCTGCGTCGCTCCAGCCATTGGAAGAGCAACGGAGCTTTCCCATGGACCTACCAAGCCAACTATCTTGTCCTTGCTCACCATTCTCTGAAGATTCGATATGGCGACGGATGGGTCCAAGGTTTGGTCTGCCTGCACAAGCTCCAGTTTCTTGCCCAGAACGCCTCCCTGTCCGTTTTTCCATTCGACGAAAAGCTGTGCTGTTTCAAGTATCAGTTTTCCCGAGACATAGTCACCTGGCGGGGAAAGAGGCGTTATGACCCCGATCTTTATTGTTTGAGGCGCTGCTGTCATCGTCGTATAGTAGGCGCCAGCCGCAACGGCGATGATCATTATCACTACGACGATTGCTGCTTGCATTTTCGTTATCGCAGTCTTAGATAGCATTTTCATTTCACCAATTTGTACTTCAAGCAGGCTCTCTGAGTTTATATGCCTTTGCACAACGCAACCCTCATGTGATTTCCCATAATTATTTCACTAGGGGTTCTGCTGTTTCGGTCTTCTCTTCTTTGGGTGGTTGTTTCCTGTGGAAGGCTTGGATGGGTGTTTCTAGGGCTTCGATGTTGAGGCTCATATGTGGCTTGACCTCGTTGTGCCAGTGGACGTATTCGTCTATGCTTCGGAATTGGTGCCGTTTCTGTTCGTAGACGCCGTAGATGCGTTCCAGTTTACCGTTTGTCTGGGGATGGTTGACGCGGCATAGGAGGTGCTTGATGCCCTGCTCCGCGAGGTAGGCTTCGAATTGGCTTATGCCTTTCTCGCGTCGTTCGCCTTCGTTGGCGTAGAATTGTGAGCCGCGGTCTGTTAGGAGTTCACGTGGGCGTCCATGCTTCTCGATGGCTTGCTTCAGGACTTGGATTGTGTGTTCGGCTGTTGCTTCCTGGAAGACTCCGTAGCCGACGATCAGCCTGGATGCGTCGTCTTCGGCTGCGATCCACCAGCGGCTGTCAGGGAGCTGTTTCCAATCCATATGCCAGAGGCTCATGCTATGCGTCCGCTCGTAGCGGACCCACTTGCGTCTTCTCTGCTTGCTCTGTTGAGGCAGGGCTCTACCAGCCTCCTTCAGGATCATGTGGATCTTGTTGTGTGGCAGCTTGACTTGGTAGGTGTCTCTGAGTACACGTTCTAGGGTTAAGGCGTTAACCTTGAGTTCATCGTAGACCTTCAAGACGAGGACGGCTTCATGTAGACGGACCGGCGTTCCTTTGCGTCTGCCTGGTATCTTCAATGTTGGGAGAGCGCCTGTGTGCTTGTATGCTTGCCAGATCTGTTCTACACGTCTGTGAGTGACTCGTTGGATCAACGCTAATTCGCCTGCACCCCTCCCCCTCAGCTTCTGCTGGATGATCCAACGTATCTTCCGCTCGCTCAGCTTAACCATGAACCGTCTACGATGGGTAGTGAAATTATTTCGGGAAACGAGAACAACGCAACCCTCAAGCTTTCTGCTGATGATCCATCTTCTTCGTCGTAGTTCTCTATCCACTGTCGCCTCGCCGCCTCCAATTCAATTCCAAACATTCCTATCACTGACACATCAGGGTGGATAGCTCAACAACGCTCACAAGCGATTACAGTTTAATACCCAAAGCGGCGTCTAGTCAGGATGGTAAGACAATGCGTGTCGGAAAAGTTGCGGTCATAGGAATCGGCATAATGGGGAGCGGCATAGCATTATCCTGTGCAAGGGTCGGCTATGACGTTAATGCAATGGATGTTAATGAGGCAGCGATCGAACAGGGACTCGGGAAGATCAATTCATATTTGAAAACGCTGGTCGGAGCCGGAATTGCGACTGAAAGTGACGCGGCGAATACTCTGAGGCGTATCCACACAACGTTGAACATGACTCAGGCCGTCAAGAACGCAGACCTGGTCATCGAGGCCTCACCCGAGAAGATGGATCTGAAGAAACAGGTCTTCAAACAGCTTGACGAACTATCCCCTGCTCAGACAATTCTTGCCTCAAACACCTCCAGCTTTCTGATAAGCGAGATCGCAGCAGCAACGCGAAGACCGAACAAGGTCATTGGAACTCATTGGATGAACCCTCCGCATTTGCTGCCCCTAGTGGAAGTTATTCCAGGAGCTGGGACATCAGACGAGACCGTGAGGGTCGTCAGGGACTTCTTGACCTCGATCGGAAAGAAGCCCGTGCTCTGCAAGGACACTCCTGGCTTCATAGTTAACAGGATGAACACGGCGTTGCTGGTAGAGGCCGCGTCTATCGTTGAAAAAGGAATTGCCAGTATGGAAGATGTTGATATGGTTTGGAAGCAGCACTTGGGCCCACGGTACTGCTTTGTTGGCCCGCTTGAATTGATGGACATGTTCGGCTTGGAAACTGAGCTTTCCCAGTACGCGTATCTCTACGAGACCATTGGAGACCCGAAGTTCCGACCCCCGGATCTGCTCAAGAAGAAGGTGGAAAGCAAAGAGTGGGGCCTCAAGACCGGAAAAGGATTCTACGACTACACAGGAAAAGATATCGAATCAATAACAGACGAGAGGAGCAAGCGTTTCATTCAACTGCTGAGATACCTGAAGATCGGATAGGCGACACAACCGTGAGATCAACAGCGGGAGACCGCTTCAGAGAGGTATGTCGACCAGATCATGGTAGTCACGTGAACTGTGCTCAGCAGATAGACTGGTGGAATTTGGAATGGACGTCTTGGTGACTGGTGGAACAGGATTTATTGGGGGGCACGTCGTCAGAGGACTGTTGAAGCAAGGTCACAGGGTTGTTGCACTCGACTCAGTCCCTGACACGGAGTGGCTGAAAGACATCATAGATGGGATTACGATTGTCAGGGGAGAAGTTCAAGATCTTGCGACCGTCATAGGGACCATCAAGAAGTTTGAAATCACGCACATTGTGCACACGGTTTCCTTGCTCACAGTTGCCTCACAGGAACGCCCTATGACTGCTTTGAACGTCAACGTCGTGGGAACCGTCAACATTCTTGAGGCGTCGAGAATCATGGATGTCGCTCAAATCTCGTATGCTAGCTCAACCGCTGTCTACGGCGATACAGAGGAAGGGGAGATCGTTGATGAGGATCATCCGCTGAGACCTGTCACGATCTATGGGGCGACCAAGCTTCTGTGCGAACATTATGGCTTGAACTACAGTAAGAATCATGGAATGGGCTTCATTGCGCTCCGATTCCCAATCGTTTACGGCCCGGGCCAAAGTCGTCGAGGATTCAGCTCAGTTAAGGAAGTTGTGGAGAAACCTATACTGGGCATGCCGGCAAAGGTTCCGGTTGGTGGCGATCAGAAGTACGATACGGTATATGTGAAGGATGTTGCAGATGCGATGATCTCGGCGTGCTTCACTGGGAAGACAGTGCATAGAGCCTTCAATATTGGCTTTGGAGCAACTCACAGCTTGAAAGATGTCGCTAATATTGTAGGCAAGGTTGTGCCCGGGGCCGTTTTCGAGATCGGCCCAGGACTCGACATTGCTGAACCGGTCAGAGGCCCGCTGGACATTACAAGAGCCAGAAAGGAGCTAGGCTACAATCCCAGATTTGATCTGGAGAAAGGAGTCAGAGACTACATTCAGACACTCAAGGACCACGGCCGAATCAAGGGCGACCTACACCCTAATCTAACCTACCGCGGGCCAAATCTGTGAGCTAGCGTAGCTCCGTGAGCCCATTGTGTGACTGAGCACATCTAGAAACTGTATTAATTGAGATTCATGATCTAGCATATTTCGGTCGTGACTTTCTTCGAAGCTAATGACTTACCTTGGCTACCGTCTCTTCGTTGTAGCCTGTGATGACACGAGTGTATCCAGATAGCATCTGGTCGGTCTCAATATCACCAGTATCCACTAATAGGGGTCGACCGAAGCCGATCAAAGAGAGCTTGTTTGTAGTCGCTATGATCACTATGTTCTCCTTGCCGACTTTACTGATTACGGCGGGACTAATCTGCGGGTTTCCCCTGCCAAATATGAATCCTTGTCGACCTATTGGGGATACTATCATCCGCACTTTCTTCTGATCGATCAGTTTCAGCAGTTGTTGTTCGTTCAGATCAGAGCCGACGGCCTCACGGTTCTTGATGAGGTCGACGCCTAGTAGCGTTTTCGTTACTCCGAGTTTGTCCGCAACAGCCTTGACCGTTGTTCCTGGGCCTAGAATGTAGTAGCAGTCATTTTCCATCTTCTCTATAACGTATTCAGCAATCAGATCTTGACTCGTCTTCTCATCTAGGGTCGCGAAGCTGCCACCCTTAGCCGATTGGACGGACTCCTTTTGGTAAGGGATCTTAAGGTACCCATAGAGTCTGGCGGAGAGTCTACCTTCACGGAAAGCCTCCTCATCTACATCCATGACTTCCGCTTCGCGGAGCGACACCTCTCCTTGCAGAAATCTTGCAGCGAGTTCCCCGGCCTTTCTGGGATTGATTGCAAATACGGCAGAGTGAACCTTGACGCCTGTGGGTATGCCGAGCGCGGGCACCTTCTGGTCGATTGATTCGCACACATCTCTGGCTGTTCCGTCCCCGCCAGCGAATAGTATCAGGTCAACCTGATGCTGCACCATGTCCCTCGCGGCGTTCATTGTATCAACGCCCGCCGTCGCACCCCTCACTATCGAACCAACGACAGTAGGGGTCAAGCCGCAGCTTCTTGCCTCCTGCTCGCCCATGTCAAAAGGATACGTTAGCACTTCGATTTGATCCGCCGCATGGGCGATTTCTCGAAGCGCCTCGGTTGCTCTGACTGGAGAAACCGGAGTCGCGCCTAGCTGTAAGGCTTTGACGAGAACTTCTTTGCCATCTGTTCCCTTAAGCCCTACTCTGCCACCCATGCCTGCGATGGGGTTTACAATTAAGCCCAGCCGCTTCTTCGGGGCCAAGCGATGTCACTTACGTTTCCTGATGTAGGCTCTCCACGTCATCGCCCACTTATTCGGATCTTTGGAGGGAGTCGCGTCGATCTTTGATATTGCACAATTATGCGGAGCTTTCTTCACGATCGTGGGATCAGTGTAGGCTTCATCCGATATTTGCCCGAATACTTCGACAAATCTGTCCAGATCCTCCTTCGGAGTGGACTCTGGCGGTTCAGGTGTGAACGGCTCCGGGACTATCCAAGGCTCGTGACTTGTGAAGCACTTCTGGATACCGAAGTCTACTATTCTCCGGTTTACGTCATCGATACCTACACCTGTCTCCTCCTTCATCTGTTCTAGGCTGAATCTAGCTTCCTGCAATCTCCGAGGATGTTTCTCGACCCAAGGTAGAGTGACTCCTCGAACTTCTAGGAGCCTCTCTACCAGGTAGTTGTTGTTCATCACCGCTACTTCCGACGTTTCTTCTAGGCCTTCGGCACCCATCGTCATTATCCAAGCGTAGGCCTTCAGAATTGCGGGGATCACTCCGTAGAATCCAGCGACTTTCCCTATGCTGTGAGGCCTATCGTAGTCCAAATGGTACTTGTTTCCATCGAACTTGACAACTGGAACTGGAAGGAACTTGCTAAGGTGCTCCTTGACCCCTACGGGCGCACTACCCGGACCATGAGATCCGTGGGGGGTCGAGAATGATTTGTGGAGGTTGAAGTGGCACAGATCTGCGCCCACGTCTCCAATCCTGAGCCTACCCAGCAAAGAGTTTGCGTTCGCCTGATCTACGGCGACGAGGCCGCCGACTTCGTGAACGATCTTGACGTACTCCTGAATATTGGGGTCGAAAACGCCAGTGTCGTACGGGTCCGTGATGGTCATGCCTGCGGTATGTTTCGAAACAGCAGCCTTGAGAGCCTCCACCTCTGGAACACCCGTCTCTTTGTCCGGATAGAGGGTGATGACCTTGAAGCCGGCCACTGTCGGTGCTCCACCGTTACATGGATGTGACAAGACAGGCGTGATTATCTCGTTCCTTTGTTCCAGTTCTCCGTTCAGTTCATGGTACGCTCGCATTATGTGGGCATTGGTCAGGACGGCATGTGCTCCGCCGCGGGGCTGCAGGCAAAACTCGTCCATTCCGGAGATCGCACAAAGCCACTTTGAGAGCTGATACATTATCTCTAGTATGCCTTGAGTGTTTTCAGAGTCTTGCAGCGGGTGAACGTCGGTTAGTTTCGGAGATCTCGCGAGCGCCTCGTTGACCTTAGGGTTGTATTTCATTGTGCATGTGCCAACCCCTAGAACTATTCCCGAGTCAACTCCGAAATTCTGCTGCGACAGGCGGATGTAATGCCTCACGACCTCAGGCTCCGAGAGCGCTGGAAGCCTAGGCGGTTCACTTCTTCGCATTGCCTTTGGTATCTGTGATATGATGTCTCCGGCTTTCGCTTTGATCTCGTCTTCAGTCGCTGGAACCGTGAAGCCTCTTCTTCCCCTTCGATCAAGCTGATACAGGATGGGCTCGTTCCAAACGACCGCACGATAGCCGGTCTCATGATCCTGAATCATTTCAGAACCTCCTGAAGCGCGTCCACCAGCCTATCAATGTCCTCTTTCGTGTGAACCTCTGTGACGCAGTAAAGCGCTGTTCTACCTAACTCGGGGAATTCTCCGGAGATGTCTTGTCCACCCTGAATCCGATGCTTGAGAAGAGCTCGATTCACGTCACGCACTGTCATGCCACTTGCGAAGTTGACCGTAAATTCCTCAAAGTGAGCAGACTCGAAGCATGGAACCTTCGTACCCCTTATCTCAGAAATCCGCTTCATAGCGTAATGCGACTTCTGCATGATCGTCTCCGCAAGCTCCCTCAGGCCCTGTGGACCAAGGAGAGATAGGTAGACTGCGGCCGTGATGGCGCATAGAGCTGCCCCGGTTCCCGTGATTGACGCGGCCCTTTCCCTTGCAGCATACATGGATCTTTCAGGCAAGACGTATGTGAATCCCCATTCCCCTTTGCGTTCAGTCTTCGCTATCGTGATCAGTCTATGCCCCGTCGCTGACAGAAATCGCTCTTCGTCCCGGCATGCTAGGAAACCCAAGGATGCTCCTCCGAAATTCATGCGGAGTCCAAGAGGCTGGCCTTCACCGCATACTATGTCCGCGCCGTATTCGCCTGGCGGAGTCAGTACTCCCAATGAGAGAGGTTCGACTCCGACCACAAGCAGAGCTCCGTGACGGTGAGCTACGTCACTGATTTCGTGGCCTTGAGCCTCGACGAATCCCAGGTATGATGGGTTCTCAATGTACACAGCAGCTGTCTTGGATGAGATTCTGCTCTTCAGGTCATCAAGGCTTAGCTGTCCGGTTTGGGGGTTGTACTCAATCAGCCTTATCTCTGCTACTCGCCCACAGTAATTTCTCATCACGGATAGCCTCTCGGGACTAATTGTCCTGGGAACGAGGACCTCGTGTCGACCAGTAGCGATAGCGGCCATACGAGCAGCGTCGCCACAAGCAGTTGCCCAATCGTACGTTGGGACAGTCACAACCTCCATCGAGGTCAGATCACCTAACATGCTTTGGAACTCGAAGAGCGCCTGATAACGCCCCAAATCCGAATATGCATCTCCAGTGTACGCAGTGAGGAACTCGGATCGCGAACTTATCTCCTCGCAGACAGCGGGAACATAGTGCGGCCAACAGCCTGCGCCCAAGAAGCTCAGAAGCTCGCTTGATGTCGCGTTCTTCGAGAGGGTCTGTTCAATCCGGCGTCTCATCTCATATTCAGACATAGGATGCGGCAAATCAAGGCGCTTTCGAAAGCGGATTCCTTCTGGAATAGTCGAGAAGAGTTCCTCGGCACTTCGCACGCCGATCGTGTCAAGCATCTGCTTCTTTGTTTCTGGATCGCTGTTGGGTATGTACGGATGGATTGGCATTTGGCTCACAACTCTCAAATTCGGGACTCGGAGACCGTGATGCGCGCATATAAGCCTTGGACCCTTGTAGAATCTCGAAGTTTCTTAATGTCGAAGACATTGGAGCAGATCGCCAAAGTGCTATCTGCGGCCTGCTCCCGAGGCAAACTCAAGCAGGTCGATAGGGAACGCGACTCTCCCGTGTTATCACGGGTTCATCGGGTAGTGATCCCGCGTTATCGCCTTGGTTCATTTCCCCGCGACTGCAGAGTGTCAGTAGTCTGACCCTACGCTCAGTCAATTGTCGAAAAAGCGTTCACCTTGTACGCAGTGCACCTCCGAAAAACACTGTTTCCAAGGGCTTCCCATGCCGGAGCCATACTCAAACAGATTGTTCATACAGGATACCATAATGCGAGCACCCCAGTGTGGGGCCGGTGGGACTTGATTGTAATAGACGGCGGGGCTATTTCCCAAACGCCTCATTTTGGCCCCTTTTCCATAAGGTTCTGTTCAGTGGCACGCACAAGCACATGCAATCGCGGGGCCGAAGGGAACTGAACCCTGCTTATCGGGGGTTCCTCGCCAATCTAACCCTCCCGCTACACTGAACACGCGCCACCACATGCAGATTCGCAGTCACAAAACGTGTTCTATTCCCGCTAGCCTCTCGCTGCAAGGAATTGTCGGCGAGAGGTCAAGGTGAAGCCCTGCACTGCTCCTCCTCCCTCTCTCCACGCTCGCTTTAGGAAGACTGTCAAAAAGGATGTGACCCTGAATGAGGCCTGATGAGATAGCTGACCTCACGGGCATTGATCCCAGCAGGCTGCAGCGGATTCTCCGCAAGAAACGCAGTGATGCTGGAAGGAAACGCAAGACACGAAAGAAGTTCCTAGGGATGTTCTGATCGGACGGGCTTTCCGGGTTTGCTAGAAGAACCCTCGAGGTCCAGGTCAGCTCACATGGATTGGAATGGCGCCGGGAGAGAGCGCTGAACAGAAGGTTCAATATGACGCCGGGGGTGGGATTCGAAACCACGTGCCTCCACTCCGCTACGCTCCGTTACAGTTTCCTTCGGCAAGCCTCCGATCGACGGTTCAAATCACGACGCCCTCTGGCCGAGTTGCCAGGTTCAGCAACCACTAAATCTCGTCAGACATGCTTCTATTTTCATGAAGATCTACTTCGCAGGCTCCATTAGAGGAGGACGAGCAGACGTAGGTCTATATCGTCAGCTAATCCGACATTTGGGCAATTTCGGCAAGGTTCTCACGGAGCACATTGGCGAGCCTGATCTGGACACGACGGGAGAAGACGAATTGCCTGACCAACACATACACAATCGTGACATGAAGTGGCTTCGCTCATCACAATTGATGGTCGCAGAGGTAACCACTCCGAGTCTCGGGGTAGGTTATGAGATAGGCAGGGCGATTGAGGAGGGCAAGCCAGTTCTCTGCCTTTTCAGGTCACGCAAGGGCAAGAAACTCTCGGCAATGATCGCCGGCTCGCCGGACCTGACGTTGTGTAACTACCGGACTGTTGAAGAAGCAAAACTGGCAATTGACAGATTCTTTTCGGTCCATCGTGGTCATGTACCCGCATGGTTCAGTAGACGTGGTGCATCCGAACTTGAACCGTCATAGGAGAGGAGGTTTTTCGTCGTCGTGGGCAGGCTGGAGCGAGCGTCGCAATTTGGACGTTCTCGCCCTACTCGCTTCCGATTTCGCACGCAGGCTTTGGTCTACCTTTGACTCGTCACTCTTCAACCGCAGCAACCTTACTTGGTCCTTCACGCGTCAACGTGACCTGAAGTCGCGAGAGTACGGTGTTAACTTGCCACGTGGTGGACGTTTCAGGGGTAGGTTGAAGTCTGGTTCGGTCTGAATCCATCCGCTTGCAGCGATTGGGCACTATTGGTTTCAGAATCTGCCTTAGCAACGAAGGTCATGCAAATGCAACGGCAAAGAGTCATGTTCTCTTGCTAGATCAGTACGGCAAACAGAGCTTCGGCATAGCTGGAAAAAGAACCTTCAACCACTGGGGTGAAATCCCGAAAGCCATGCGAGAGCTTGTTCGTGTCTTAGGATTGAGAAAGAAACAGCACAGGGCATGGTGGCGATACGAACCAGTTCGGCGCACCACTCGCCAAGTTAATAGAGGGCCTAAATGCGTGCAGCTTGTCACGATGCTCTGGAGAAACGTTGCAGAACCGTTTGGGCTCGTCTGGCATTCTGGCTCAGGTTGGAATTGTATGCGGGAGGCCGACTTAAGTATTTAACTTTGAAAACGTCGGATTAAACAATTCTGTAGTGCGACGAAGCCATGTCAGGGCGTAGTCTCAGGCCTAGTCCTCCACTGCTGAGTGATCTTGCTGTACTGGGTGTCCCGTAGATGGGTGGTTTCGTATCTTCCAAGCGCAAACGCGACCTTCTGTGCGATTATGTGGTAGCACAAGGCCCTCTTGCCGTCCATGACTCGAAAGTAGTAGTCGTCACAGTTACAGAAGTTCGTCTCAGAGATCACTTGGTAGACTCCCTTTCTGCCCTTCACAGTCCAGATCCTCCGTCCGCTAGGCTTGAACTGGTATCTGTGCACCTTTCGCTTCTCAACTAGCTCGAGAGCATTCTTGAATCGGTCGCCGAACTGTTCCTCAAGCCCGGCTCGTTGAGAATCTGCCAGCTTGTGGGAGGATGCCATGCGTTGACACGCGGTCTCGATTAGTGTCAGTTCCTTGTCGTATCCTTGCGACATGGCGCATCCGGCCGAGCGGGCTGAGTCATGAGGACTGCCAGCCTTTGATTAAGCATATGTTGAAAGAACCCTACTCTGAAAGGGTCCTAGAACCCCCAGACAGGATGGTCCGTTTTGGTCGGATACAGTCTTGCACCCGTGGATGATTCTCCTTCTCTGCTACTGCAGGGTGAAGGCGAGCGGGTTCTCGTTGTCGGGGACCTGCACATAGGATGGGAGATAACCCTCGCGCAGCAGGGCATTCACGTTCCCTCGCAGACATCCAAGCTCGCAGATCGATTGCTTGACGTCATCAAGAAGTCAAGCCCAACCAAGATCGTATTTCTGGGCGATGTGAAACACACGGTCGTCGGAGCTGAGCTGGAGGAATGGCGGGACATACCCGAGTTCTTTGAGAGAATCGTCCCGTATGTCTCAGACATTCAGATTATCCAAGGGAATCATGATGGAAACATCGAGCCGATGACTCCTCGGCAAGTCAAGATCATTCCTCCAAGCGGGATTGCCTTGTGGGGAAAGTACGGGCTCTTCCACGGGCACGCATGGCCGGCTCCTGAGCTCCTCGGATGTGAATCCCTGATTCAAGGCCACCTGCATCCGGTCGTAGCATTCACTGACGCGCTAGGCTACAGGATCACGAGACCAGTCTGGGTACGGGCACCATGCAACGCTGCAAAACTGGCTCGAGCGATCTTGAAAGGCTCGAAACGCCGGAAGCTCAAGAACATCGAGGATGCAGTCAGAGAACGCTACGGGATCGAACTAAGGGTTGCTCGCTGCCTATTCGTTCCCCCGTTCAACGACTTTCTAGGAGGTCGGCCAATCAACGTGAAGCAACATTCTGGATCGAAATGGACCAAGATCGACCGGTTTGGTCCTCTGCTGAGAGGAAGAATCGTGAACATGAATGAGGCGGAGGTCCAGCTCTTAGACGGGACATATCTCGGAACGGTGAAGCAGCTTCGCGCGTTTGCTTAGGTTTGACCTTGCGGGTTGTGAGCCTCGAGCAGGGATAGTATATTCTAGAAGGGTGTCGGTAAATATCTCCTTTCTCAGAGTAAATATAATCCTTTGCAGCAACGAGGCGCAAGGTCCGAATATAGTCTGAACGCTGATTCCAGGCGTTCAGGGCGGCAGGGGTCAACCATGTACAAGATTCTGGAGAAACAGGTCCTCAGTGATGTAACGAAACTGATGGTTGTCGAAGCCCCTCATGTCGCCCGGAAGGCAAAGCCAGGCCAGTTCGTTATCGTTCGTGTTGACGAGCCTGGTGAACGTATCCCGCTCACGATCGCTGATTTCGACAGAGACGCCGGCACAATCACTCTCATCTTCCAAGAG
>Ga0315280_10003764_pt1 | contig 23001 bp, 21 predicted proteins | sample YL17G06_40_MG_FD_203697 | JGI IMG/M metagenome (GOLD analysis project Ga0315280, IMG submission 203697) | Sediment microbial communities from Yellowstone Lake, YNP, Wyoming, USA - YL17G06_40 | ecosystem: Environmental > Aquatic > Freshwater > Lake > Sediment | place: USA: Wyoming | collected... | reverse complement strand
AAGCCAAAGAACCTTCAAAAGCAACATTCAGCCTAAGCTATCTATTGGAAATTGTAAAGGCGGCATCTGCAACATCTGACATAGCAACGATGGAATTTTCGTCAGACATGCCCATAAAACTGGACTTTCAACAAACAAAAGAAGGAAAACTAACGTTCTACCTAGCACCAAGAATCGAAACAGAGTAACGTGAAAAACAAAATGCAAAGCGTATTTTCCAAATTCGCCAAAAACGACTATGCAAAATATCCTTTTCTAAAAGAAGCCGCGAAATACCTGAAAATTCCCGATCTGAGAATTGAAGACTTGACAAATCCTGAGTTAGAAGAGATTCTCAAACGTGCTGAAGAAAGGGTGGAAGAAGCAATTCTCTACACTCGCGTCAGCAGGAAACCAGAAAAAGCAGACAATGAAATATCCTCCTATCCCATCGCAGTAATTCTCGCAATCGCAACTAAGAGCAGTTTCATCCAGAAAAGATATGCCTTGGCAGAAGCAAAACAAACGTTTGAAGACCTCAAAGACGAGCCTAAAGAAAAAATTCTTGCTTTTGCACAGAACTTTGAATGGAAACTTGCGGTTAACATGAATGACGAAATTCCTTATGAATTTACACTCCACTTTGCAGATTACCTCAGAAACACAACCCATTTGCGGGAGAAAAAATGGAAACTTGTTAACCGTATCTTATCAAACGCAAACGTTTACTTAACGAGAAATGAAACCGCAAGATTGCTAAGCGAAGAGGTCCGCAGATACATTGAAAAACGGCTAGAAATAAAAGAGCTACCCAACCTTCCACCAAAAATAATGGAGACAGCGGAAAAAATAAAGAACTTATCAGTAGAAAAAATAGGCAAGACTGAAATGGAAGGTTTCCCCAAAACCATAATCCAAACAGCCTTCCCACCATGCATAAAAGCCCTTTACGAGGCAATTTCAACTGGACGCCACCTCTCACATGTTGGTCGTTTCACGCTAACATCATTCCTCATAAACATCGGAATGCCAACGGAAAACGTGATTGAACTCTTCAAAAACTTTTCAGATTACAGTGAAAGAATGACACACTACCAAGTCGAGCACATCGCAGGCGAAAGAGGTTCAAGAACACGCTACACTCCACCAAGATGCGATACGCTACAAACTCACGGAGTCTGCACAAACCCGGACGAAATATGCCAAAAAATCCGCCATCCACTAAGTTACTATCGAAGGAAACTTAAAACGCTGTAATTAACTTCTTGTCTTACAAGAACGAAAGTGTGTGAAGTTATGTATGATTATTCAAGGGTTCTTGTAACTGGCGGCGCTGGTTTTATCGGCAGCCATATAGTGGATCGCCTTCTAAAAGAAGGCATAGAAGTTGTTGTTTTAGACAATCTGCAGGGAGGACGGCTTGAGAACATCCATAAGCACATTGGTAAGAAAAATCTTTGTTTTGTCCGAGGCGACATCAGGAATTCTCGTCTTGTCAGAAATTTGGTAAGGGGCGTAGATGCTATTATCCATCAAGCCGCGAGAGTCAGTGTTCCAGAATCAATTAAGGATCCAGTTTTGACCGACGATGTTAATGTCAATGGAACATTAAATTTATTAAAGGCTTCTGTGGAGTCTGACGTAAAACGTTTTGTTTACGCCTCGTCTTGCGCGGTGTATGGGGACGCTGAAGTGATGCCCATAAAGGAGGACTGCTTGCCTAACCCCAGATCTCCTTACGGGGTTTCGAAATTAGCAGCGGAAAGTTACGTGCAAGTTTTCCACGAGGTTTTTCGTTTAAAAACTGTTTGCCTTAGATATTTTAATGTTTATGGTTCAAGACAAATTAACAGCTATTATAGCGGGGTTATTACACAATTCATAAACCGTTTAGCAAAAAATCTTCCCCTAGTAATTTTTGGGGACGGCGAACAGTCTAGGGATTTTGTCCATGTTCAAGATGTTGTGGATGCAAATATGTTGGCTTTAAAAATTAAAGGAGTTGAGGGAGAAACCTTCAATATTGCAACTGGGGTAGCTACAACAATAAATCAATTGGCTAGTGCGTTGCTGGAAATTACTAATAAATCTTGCTTGAAGGTTGTGCATTCTAAGCCTAGGAAAGGCGACGTAAAACATAGTGTTGGAGACATTTCAAAAGCAAAAAAGAAACTTCACTATAATGTAAAATTTTCTCTAAAAGAAGGATTAAAAGAACTCGTTGACAGCTACAACATGTTAAAGTAAAATTGCGATACACTCTAACATGGATTAACTCGTAAAGTTCCTATGGAAGACGTATAGATACTTTAGTATTATACGTTGTGCTATATCTTTCTGTACTTAAATCGCGAAATGATCTACTCTATTCTATTTAAGGCTCAATAGCCTCCGACAGTTTTAACTTTTCCATTCTCATGCTAATTATTTCTCGTATCGATTCCTCTACACTCATTAATCTTCGAAGTTCCAAAAAATTCATAGCTTTACTTACATCAAGTTTTATTAGTTTTTTGTCTTCTTCAGCAAACCTACAAGGTTGGCCAGTATTGATTACCTCTATCTTAGGCTTTATTTTACCTTTAGAGAGTTCAATTATTGTATCTTTAACTATTTTGGCCAGTTCAAGTATGGTTACTGGCTCTGGATAATATACGTTGAATATATGCTCTAAACTGTTACATCGCTTTTCTAGCTCACCATTCAAGATTTTCCTTGCAAATACTTCATAAGCTCTGCAAATATCACGAATATTGACGTATACCATAGGTCTGAACATGCTATGTTTAAAGGGCGTCAGCGGTTTCCCACCTAATCCGTTCTCTATAAAAATATTTACAGCCGTTTTTTCAGGCATTCCTTCGCCTAAAACTGTTCCCATCCTAATTATGCCAAAAGTCTTCTCAGACATTTCATCATAAAATCTTAAAATCGATTCTTGAGCTATTTTGGACAATGCATACAGCCTTGCTCTATCCTCAACTTTATCGGGTCTAAAACCAAATTCTTCATTTATTATTCCGGTCAGCCCCATTTCCCCTATTGTATGCCATGAACCAGCCAATATCATCCCTTTTACTTTGGAATTTTCGTCAACAGCTTTGCAAACGTTGTGTGTTCCTAAAAAGTTGACTTCGTAGCCAAGTTTCTTTTTTTCGTTAATGGTTGGTATTTGAATAATTGCAGTATGAATAACTAGGTCAACATATTTCAGCTTCTTTTTTGTTTCATCAAAGTTTCTAATATCACAAGCTTGAAATTCAACACGGTTACTTATCTCCTGCCGCGGCAGTCGCATATCAAGTATCTTTACGTTAAAAGACTGACTGAGATGTTTCGCCAACGACGAGCCAATATAACCTGCACCACCAGTAATTCCCACAGTCAATCTTTGAGGCGCCATAATTTTCAACCTACATAATGCATAATTTACTTAATTCTTACTGTTTTTGTGAAAACACATTCCAACTTTTCTCTCACTCGCCGCTCTAAAATTTTAGATTTCAATAGCCTTAATGGATACCATTTTATTCAATTATTTTTTCCCATATCCAATGTCTTCCGTTTGTCATGTACCAGTCAACAGTGCGCTTAAGGCCTTCTTCTATGCCAATTTTTGGTTCCCAATTAATAAATTTCTTGGCTTTGGTGTAATCGCACTGCAGCACACTGACATCTAGGGGTCTTAGCTTTGATTTGTCTATGACTATTTCAATGTCGTTGTATCCCATCAGTTTCCCTATCATATAGGCCAATTCTTTGATTGAGTATGATTTGTTTGAGCCGAGATTGATCACTTCGCCATTTGGAATATCTGATTCCATAATCATAATGACTCCTCTTGCATTGTCCTCAACATATGTGAAGTCTCTCTTGGCTTCGATATTGCCGAGTTTAACAATGTTCTTCTTGGAGAGTTGGGTGATAATTTCAGGTATTACGTAGGGTTGCGTTTCTCTTGGACCATAGCTATTAAATGGACGTAAAATGACAACTGGAACGCCGTGTTCATGCCAGAAAACATAGCAAAGTCTATCTGCGGCAAGTTTGCTTACAGCGTAGGTTGATAAAGGAAGAGTTGGATGGTTTTCGTCCATGGGAATGTGCTGCGCCGTGCCATAGACCTCGGAACTTGAGAAGTGAACAATGCGTTTAACATTCAAAGTTTTACTCGCCATCAGAACGTTCATCGTGCCCTTCACGTTTACATCAAAAAACCTTTCTGGATTGTCATAGCACTTCGGAATATACGGTTCTGCAGCCAGATGAAAAACGTACTTCACTTTATGCTCCTTAATTGCGTGGTAGACCTTCCAGCTAAGCACATCCCCTGTCACTATCTGTATTTCGGATTCAATGTCGACAAGGTTAGATCGATCTCCATAAAGAAAGTTATCAAAGACTATCACGTTTGCGCCTTTTTTCAATAGCTCTCTAACAAGTGCCGATCCTAAAAATCCAGCTCCTCCCGTTACTAGGACATTTTCACCTTCCACTGAATTTACCATCATATTTCTCATCTTCCCATACTGTTTTTTATACACTTACACACATATTCTATTTCTTCAGCAGTTAAACAGTTTCCAGAAGGCAAGTTCATTCCTTTTCTTGAAAGTTCATCCGCCGAAGGGAATGTTTCTTTTGCGAAATGCTTGGCATAGAATGGCTGAACATGAATAGGATAGAAAAACGTTCTCGTTTCAATTCCGTCAAGCTCCAATTTTTTCATAAGGTCATCCCTTGACATGCCGAATCCATCTTGTATCAAAATTGAATACATCCAATAAACGTTTTTTGCCCACGGAGCTTCTGGTGGAAGAGCTATTTTGTCTTCAAGTTCTGAAAGGAGCGAATTATAAAGCTTAGCGTTGTTTCTGCGGGTTGACACAAATTCGTCAATGTGTTCGAGTTGTGCTAGGCCAAATGCGGCTTGCAAACCTGACATGCGGTAACCGAAACCCAAGGTTTCGTGGTAAAAGTGTTTGCCATGTCGACCAAAGGCGTGTGAGCGCAACCATCGAGCTTTCTCTGCGAGCTCTTCATTGTTGGTAACAATCATGCCCCCTTCACCTGTTGTGATTATTTTGTTTGCATAGAAACTAAAACAGCCCAATTCTCCAATGCTTCCAACCATTTTGCCCTTGTATTTTGCTCCATGTGCTTCAGCTGCGTCTTCAACAACGTGTAGATGGTACTTTTCTGCGAGTTGCAGTATAGGGTCCATGTCGGCTGGATGACCGTACGTGTGAACAGGAATTATGGTTTTTGTGTTGGGGGTTATTCGCTTTTCTATTTGGGATACGTCCATGTTCCAGGTGTTTAACTCTGCATCGATCAAGATTGGTTTTGCACCGGTGTAGGTGACTACGTTTGCAGTTGCGATCATTGTGAAGGTTGGAATGATGACTTCGTCGGACTTGTTTATATCCAAAGTTGCTAGGGCAAGGTGTAGGGCGGTTGTTCCGCTGTTTGTTGCCACACCGTATTTGCAGTTGCAGTACTGAGCGAATTTTTCCTCAAATCTGTTCACGTATTGACTTGCAGAGCTAATCCATTCAGAGCGTATGCAGTCTACTACGTAATCAATTTCTTTTTGACCGATCTTTGGTGCGCACACGGGTATTCTTCTTTGAGTCACTTTTCGTCACTTTTTGGGATTATTACATCGAGTTTTTAGGTATTTAAATTATAAAGGTTTGGAATGTTCTGCAGAGTGTTTATCAATTCTTTTCTATTACTTGGTGAACGATTTGCTCTAGTTGTTTAAAGTAATTATCCCAGGTCAGTTCTTGAAAATCTATTTTTTCTAGTGGAGTATTGAGCGCCGCTTTTAGGGTATTTGCAAAGTCCTTTACAGTTGGGTCAGCTCTAAATACATTGCTACGTAATGGAATCTCTATTTCTGAGGAGCAAACGATCTTTTTGTTAAACCCGTATGCCTCATAAATGGTCATTGCGAAGTCTGACCATCCGGGGTATGCAAAAACGTCGCATGAAGCGTAATAGTCCCACACTTCGTTTTCTGGAATGAAGCCCACTAATTTTACTTTGTCAGAGACTCCAAGTTTTTTTGTTAGTGTTTCTAGCTTTGGTTTTTCGGAGCCTTTTCCTCCTATGACTAGTACGGTGTCTTCTAGTTCATTGTGAACGTAAGCGAATGATTTTATGAGAATGTCTATTCTTTTTCGTGGGTCTAATCGGCTTACGCTTAATATGATTTTCGTGTTCTTGTCGATTCCCATTTTTTTCTTGATGTTTTTGTCTGGAGTATAGTCTAAAAGGTCTTCGGGGAAGCATGTTAGTGGAAGCATCATTGAATTTTTTTGGTAGAGTTTTTGAACTTCCCATTGCATATGGTTTCCTAGCACTAACACTTTTTTGGCGCGTTTTACGGCTAGGTAGTTCAAGACGGCCATCAATTCTTTTTTAATGTTTTGAGGAAATGGGCAACAAAGCTTTTGGGGTACAAATTCCATGTGGCCTTTCAGAGACTGCCTTATTGTGTTAAATGCGTGTCTAAATATGAGTGCGTATTTTAAGGGGTCTTTTTCAAACCAAAAGATTGTTCCGTGTATGTGGAGTATGTAGGGTACGGGGTATATGAGTGACGCTAAAAATATTTCGTGAAGCCCAGCAGTGCTGCATGCAATAACTACGTCGCAATTGATCTTCTTTAACTCTTGAGCTAAGATTATGGCTCTTTTCAGTGAAGATGTGAACCTGTAATAATTACTTTCATCATGGTGATCGGTTTCGATCACTTTTAGCCTTATGTCTTTATATTCCAAAAGTGCTTCGGGGTTTAGTTTGAACGTAAAAAGCCAAGCATCGTGATTCCTTGAAAAGTATCTAGCTTCTTCTAGCGCAAGACGCTCGGCGCCCCCAACACTAGCAAGTTGACTATAAAATATCACAACTGTCTTCATGTCTTGCACCTTTGCATACCTACGAGTATGTGTGCTCTTGTAAATAGGAGCTTCCTTGGACTATGGACCATTCTTCGTTTTCGCATGAAAATGTTGTTGTTCCTCCATTTTGGGGATTTGCTTCTATACTAGAAACTTCGTTTGTCTCAGTATTCGTTATATTCATTTTGATATGCTCTATCTCGAACCTAGAAAGGGATGCCTTAGGTATTATTGGATCAAACGCGATTTCTTTCATGGTATCATTTGTCGAAGTTAATATTACAGACTTTGTTAAATAAAACGTGTTTCCATTATTTTTATCTTTAATGATTGCCGTCGCGTTTATTGCAAACTGTGAATAACTGCCTGCTGATATTCCCGATAAGTCGACTATCACTCTAATAAACGCACTTTGATTCTTGCCAATAGAATAGGAGGGTAGAACATTTTCTCCGTGATTTCCGAGTATGTTTGGAGATGATTCAATTTTATTGTCGTTACTTAATACTAACCTAACATCGAGCATTCCGAAGAATTTTTCTTCTCTTTGTTTTAACTTGAAAAGTTCAAACATGTCAAAACTTCCTAAACGTGTTGCATAGCGATTGTCTAATGCCAGATTATAGAACAAACTGAAGTGTGTAAAGCGGACAAATCGATCGTAGTATGGATTGTTTGGTAAAGGTATGAGAATGTAACCTATTCTTTTTTCTTTAAGTAGTTTCAACATCTTTGTAGCGTTACGAGCAACGCACAAATCATACACATCTGTTACTCCAGGGTATTCGTTGGGATCAAAAACTCTGTGTCCAGTAAAGTAATAGAGACCGTTTGTCCAAAATCCTACAACCACAAGTGTGTCGTTGACTTTGTTTTGAAAATAGTCGATCAAATGCAGATCGTATTCTCCCCACGTTGAATAGATATGTAGGACATTTTGTTGATAATCTGAAATGTTCATATTGTTTTTAGAAAGGTCAGAAAGATAAGAAATCAATGGTGAACAGAAAAGTATTGTGAAAATTGGGATTGATAATAGGAGGAATCTTGCGGTTTTTAGAATCGATTTCCTTTGAACAACGAACGTAGCTTTTTTTAAGTATTTAGAGATAACGAACCCTAATGCGAATATGGCAAACGGAGGTAACAGAGCCCAGAAAAGCGTGTATAGCGACATAGTAGGTTCTGATGCTATAATGGCTGGAAGCAGTAAGTGGCGGCTTAGTGTAATTCTAAACGTTTCTATGATGTAGATAGAAAGGAGCAGGGTAATTAGCATTTGTGACAAGTTCAACTCTGATTTAATCTTTCTGAAAAGTGTAACCAATCCGTAAGCAGTGATAAGAGAAAGAAAAGGAATTATCAATATCCCGTTTCTTATAGCAGTGCTGTCCGATGTACCATAAAAAATAACTAACCATAGGAGAAGGTATGAAAGCAACGGGAAAATGGCGAGCATCCAGTTGCGTTTCTTTATAGAATCCACAGAGTTTTTTTGAGTATCTCTAATTATTTGTAATAAGCCAAGGCTTTTTGGAACTATCAGTAGAGAGCCAAGGTAGGTAAAGGTTAGAATATAATCAAACCTTAGAGTATTCTGAATTGGCGGATACATTTGTTCCACAGAGATAATGTTTTTGTAGAAGATCTCCGCTTGACGTAATGGAGGAATGCTGAACAGATTGAAAGTTGGCGTACCAAGCACGAAGAGATTTCTAAGATACCAAATGGAGCCCATGCCTGAAAACAGAAGAAAAAGCAAGATAAACCTGGGGTAAGTTTTTTCTCTTATTGAAACTTTAATCGAAACATAACTACAGATGCCTCCTATTATCAATATGGGGACAATCTCTACCAAAGCCAAATTTAAATAAAAAGAAGATATTCGAGAGTTGATAAATGCGTTTACGCCAAATCGATACAAGATGGGAGTTAACGTAAGCAAAACAAAAGAAATCTTCAGTTTTTTTGAATTAACGAACAAGGGAGCTATTGCCAAAATCATGAAGATTCCATAAAGTCCAACATTCTTTGATAAGAGCATCATCGCGACGCTCATTCCTGCCAATATGCACCAAATCTTCTTCCGAGTTTTAAAACTCATGGCGATACACCATGTTGCTGAAATCATGTAGAACATGAGAGACATTTCTGTGTATACAGAATAGGACGAGAAAAATGTGAATACAGCTGGCATCAAGTTCATTATAGCGGCTGCCACTATTCCCAGTTCTATATCTCCAAACAGGTTTCGAGCTATCAAATAGACAACTAGCAAAGAAAGTAGGAAATGACTGTAGGAAACTAACCTAAAGGCAGATGTAGATATGAGCATCTCGCTAAAAACATGGGTTAGCAATATACCGGGTGCAAAATCGCCTCGAATTTGCGTGTAGGGAATATCGGTTGGAATGGCGTTTGCTTTAACTGTCTCTTTCACCATAGGGCCGAAAAAGTAGATGTAATCGTAGGAGTTATGAATTGGATGCATTAAGGCTGGTAGTATGAAGAGTAACTGCACGAAACATATGAAAACTATCAATGGCGCATAAGGCACATTTGGTAAATGCCATCGTAGACGCCTCTTAAAATGGGTGAAAATGTATAAAACGAACACCAAAAGTGAGGCGGCGCTATATATGATAAAAAATTCTCTCAGAAAGGACTGAAAAATAACCCCAAAAATTATGCCAAAAGCCATAAATATGTAATTCGAGATCAATGAGCCAACAACTAAACGTTCAATGAACGAAAATTTGGCTCCAATTTTTATGAGTGAAAGAACTCCAAATCCCAAGAAATTTACAAAAAATACAACTAATATGTTTTGAAAGAGGTCAATTAGGATATTCGCCAAATTATTATCACTCTTTAAGTTAAGAGTAACTTTCTCGCATTCTCTTTCGTAAATAGTTTTTCATTGTTGTATCTTTTCTCCTGTGATTTCGTATACTGCTCCAACAGGAACCTTGCCAAATATTTCTTCAAGTTTTCTAGCAACATTGAGAAATCGTTTAGGAATAGCTGGAGAGTAACCAAATATGTTTATAGATATAGGCTTAAAGCCACAGTGAGTAAAAACTTCAGCAACACAGCGAGGCGAAAACAACCTTTCCACCGCATAAGGAACTTTGTCGCCAGTTTTTGGATCATGAACAGCAGTAAACAAAGTAGCTCTGTGATCTAGATATGCCCTAAAAGCAACATAAGGGTTGAAAAGATTTGCATCAGTCACTATCAAGTGTCCGCCTTCTTTCAAAACGTTCCCCGCAAACTTCAAAAATGCTGAAAGCGACCACACGTGAGATATAAATTCTTTTGCATACAGAACGTCGAACTTAACATTTGGCTCATATTTCAATATCTCCCTACAGAGAAAATCGACATCAAGATCTATACCAAATTTACCTCTATAATAGTCGAGTCTTTTTTTCGCAACTCCAATTCTTTCCTCATTCAAGTCAATACCTACTACTTTAGCGCCAAGAAGCGTGCAAGCGATACTTTCTGAACCTAGACCACATCCGCAATCTAAAACCCTTGGCGTCACATTCTGACGTTTATTTATGCATCTTACTAAGTTTCTTAAGCGTTGAGCAAAGCAATATCCTAAATATGACGCGTTGGAAGTTCTCATCCAAGAAGAATAATACTGAGCTAACAATTCAAAATCCTGAGCTGTCAAATAACTTCGTGAAAGCGCGTGAAACTTAAGTTCTTCCAATAAAATCTCAAAAATCCTGTAAGCCATACGGTAGGCATCTGTTTCTTTTCCAGTAATATCAGGCAACAAAGACATCACTTACGATTCGAGCAACTCTTTGACTATCTTGGTAAACTGAATTCTTGTATTTGAACTATTATGATACTTCTTCACATGTTCAAAGGCATTAAGCACAAGTTTTCTCTTCAGTTCATTATCCGAAGTGATTCTAATTATGGATTGAGCTATGCTTTCAGGGTTGCCGCTAACCAGCAACACATTTCCCTCGTTAACAAACCAACTCACATAATCGTAGCGCGTGGAACCTAAAACAACCGGTATTCCGCAAGCCATGGCTTCCAAGACAGCAGAAGGCACACTTTCTATGACGCTTGGCAAAACAAACAAATCACAGGACCTTAACAACGATGCAACATGTTCAGGCTTAACGTATCCATGAAAAATCACGTTATCGCTTAGTTCAAGAGCCTTTACCTCTTTCTTAAGGTTTTCTTCATCTGGTCCAACGCCGACAATGTGATAGGCGATTGCTGGATATTCCTCTTTAAGAAGTTTTATAGCTTCTATAACGCCTGAAATATTCTTTTGCTTGTCTAATCTCGAAACAGTGATCAATTTTGGAAAAGCTTTTGAATTTAAGGCTGGCTTGACTTGTCTATCAAAGAGTGCTAGGTCAACACCTTGACTCAGAATTCTTTGTTTCAGGCGTACTTTAGAATGATACCAAGTCATATCCCGATTTGAGATTATAACGTTACACAATCTAAACGTAAACGATTCCGCAATGTGCACAAGGGTAGAAACTATGGAGGAAAATCGATATCTTCCTCTGGTGATGTACATTGTAGGTTCAGAAATCCTTACTATAGATTTTCTGTGTAATATTCTAGCTACGACAGAGACTACCAAACCTGAATAAGCGTGACCACTTAAACTTACTATCACGTGAGCTTTTGTGGATTTAGTCGCTTGAACTAGTTTGAAAAAAGAGAGAAACAAATACCAACAGTACTCAAACAAGAAAACCATATCGTTTGATGAGGTGAACCGATGTCGAACCAAATAATATTTTTCGTATTTTCCTTTCAATATTTTGAATCCTGCTGAAGAGCAAACGACGGATATTGATAAAGACTTTGGATCTAGGTGCTTTTTCATCAAAGGTTCCATTTTGCTTTCGTAATCAATTTCAGTGACGCAAGGTTCAAGCAAAACCAACAAGTGCGGTTTTCCTTTTATTTCTGAGAATGGAACATCATTTGCGCTTTGTAAATGGTGCGTTTTCAATTGCTTCACGGTAAACCTCTTCCATTCTGTTGATTATCCTATCCCAACCATATTTTTCCACCATTAATCGCCTAGCATTTTGACCTAATCTTTCTCTAAGATTTTCATCGTTTAATAAATCTAAGATTGCGTTAGCCAAAGCCTTAGGAGTTTTCGGCTGTACTAGAAATCCATTTTCGTCGTGCTTGACAACATCATTGACTCCAGAAATATTCGACCCTACAACTGGTACACCACAAGCCATAGCCTCCAAAACAGAAATAGGTAATCCTTCCTTTAATGAAGGGAAAGCAAAAATACTTGACTTAGATAATAACTTAGCAACTTCCATTCGATCAACTGATCCGATAAAATCAACCTTACCAGTCAAACCAAGTTTATTAACCAAATTCATCAAATCATTCCTTAACGGTCCATCTCCTATCAAAATAAGTCTTGCGTCACTGTGCTTTTCGACAATTTCTTTAGTAGCCAATAAAAGATAAACCAAACCTTTTTCAGGAACAAGTCTTCCCACCCAAGCAATCAAATTCGAATCCTTAATGGATGTTGGCTTAAAAATCTCGGTGTCAACACCATTCGGAACGATGAAAATTTTTTCGAAGTTCCCAATAATATTAGCTACGCTTTCGGCATCGCCTCTAGTTAGGCATATCACAGCCGAAGCTTTCTTAAAAATTGACTTGGCTATCGTTCGAAGATAGATTCCTTGCGAGGCATTTACAATTAAATCACGTTTAGCCATAATACCGTGAACAGTCACCACCGAAGAAATTTTCATCAAATGCGTTGCTTTCGAGACTTGATAATTACTGAAAAAAAGATGAGAATTAATATGAACAACATCTGGGTCCACCATTTTAATACAAGAAGAGACATTCTTGAAAATAGGATAAGGGCTTCCCAAAATATTCGGCCCAAAATCCCATGAAGGCGCAAAATGAAAATCAATGCCATCATCAACAAAGCCTTTTTCAATTTCCCCGTGTTTTTTGCCGAGTAATACACTTATTTTATGGCCTCTCTTCTTAATTTTTTGTAAAAACTCGAGAGCAACTTGAGGATACTGCCAATAAGCCCAAACAAAAAGGATATGCAAAATAGGAGCCTCAAAAACCACTTAACTTTTAACGATTAATCTTTAAACTCCAAATTTATAGCTGCTGTTTGTTCATCGCTTTAGTGCTCTTATCAATGGCTCATAGGCTTTTTGTAATGTATTCTCCGCAGCGTACGACTTCATTGCTGTAACATATTCGATATGGTTATCAACTAATTTGTCCATTGCTTCCGCAATTTCTCTCGGTTCTGTAATCACGCCTATTGAATGATTTGTCACTTCATTCACCAAACCAGCGAATTGCTTGAAAATTGGGGCCTAAACCGTATAAGATCAATACCGTCCATTCGCTCTAGATAGAAAAATTTCCATTTAGCTATCTTAACTTCTTTATCAAGCAAATATTTTCTAGGAAAAATCGTAACCACCATTGCATTGTAACCTAACTTAGCTAATTGACAAGCAGATTCGAAAGGAAGACCACCTGAGGCTAATTCGGGAGGAAAACTAGATTCGAGAGTCAAAACCTTAATTTTTAATACCTTCCCACTAAAATAAATCTGGCGAATTGTTTTTAATATGCTGGATGTACCGTTCTACTCCCTCTTCCAACGGAAGAGGAGTTATTCCCAAGCATCTTTTCATCTTCGATATCTCTGCCTTAGTCAGGTCAAAATACCCTTCTGGTTTTTGGACGAATATAGGCGTTATACGTTTTCCTAAGTGCTCCATCAACAGATTTAATGCACCAATAAAAGAATAGGATTGCCCTGTACCCAAATTTATTATACCTTCTATACCTTTTTCTGTGCTAATAATCAAGGCGCGGATAATGTCATCTATATATATAAAATCGCGCCCTTGAGATCCATCCCCAAATATCACGGGCCTCTCTCCCTTTAAGATCTGATATAAAAACAAAGTGATTACGCTTGCGATTTCACCCTTATGTTCTTCACCCGGTCCATAACCAGCAAAAATTCTTAATCCAACACTATTGACTTCTGGTGTAAGCTTTGCTATATTCTCACAAGCGAGTTTTGCAACCCCGTAAAAATTGGTAGGCTGAGTAAGGTCATCTTCAGATTGAGGTGACGGCGTTTTTCCATATACACTACTACTTGTAGCGTATATTAGCTTTTCAACCTGATGCTTTTTTGCAAACTTCAAAACTTCAATAAATCCATTAATTGTATCTGATAAGCACTGAATTGGGTTCTCTCTGAAAAGCACATCAGAAGAAGGAGAGCCTAGGTGAAAAATGAAGTGCGGTTCAATGTTGTCTAGTTTAATACTATTAATAAGTGTAACATTTGACTTGATTATCTCACATCCGACGTTTTGAAGATTTTCTTCCTTACCCGTATAGAAGTTGTCAATCACGATTACTCTGGCACCAAGTTTTACGAGTCTTTTCGTCAACCGGCTTCCAATAAAACCTGCGCCGCCAGTAACAATAGCTGTTTTTCCACGCCAATCCATACCGAATACGCTCACTTAGCCATTTTTTTATGCGAGTTTCTCATATAATTTTTTAAGTTGCTCAGCAGACTTTTCGTAATTTAATTCATTTTTAACAAGCTGTATTGCTCTATTGCCGTACTCATACACTAACTCAGGGTTTTTGAGAAATGTAAGAATTGCGCTTGCAAACGCTTCAGGGTTGTTCTCTGTAAGTATGCCCACTTTATTCTTGCTTATGATCTCATTCCAGCTTGAACCGATGTCTACACTAACGACGGGAACTCCAGCAGACAAATAGTCATATAGCTTGGCAGGGGTTGCCATTTGCCTCCAAGTATGTTTTAATGCGGGAATGGTTCCAACGTGACATGTCATCAGAAAGTTATAAAAATGATAAAAATCATCTAACCATGTGAATGTGAGGGTGGCTTCTATTTTTCGCGCATAGCTTTTTACAAAATCTAATGCTTCACCTTTACTGCTCAAATAGAAATGAGCTTTCGAACACTTTTTAGCGACAAACTGGAAACTATCCAAAAGTAGAGGCATATTTTCTCTGAATGTTAATGTTCCTGCATAAACAACTTTGAAGGCTTCGGGGTTGTAGGGTCTTTCATTTCTTCGAGGAAATGCAGCGTTGGGAATAACATGCACAAAGTCACTTGAAGCTTTATACTTATCAACAACATATTTTTTCATCTCCTCACTAACTACTAAAACAGCGTCAACATTATTTACTATCCTTTTCTCAATTTTTAGTATTTTTTTATATCTCGAAGAATCTGGTTTCAACAAGCCGCTAGCAACTAGTTCTTCTGGCCAAATTCCATGGATATCAAACAATATGGGGACTGAAAGCTTATTTGGTGTATAAACACATGAAAGTGCTGCAATTTCTTGTTCTGCTTGAACAGCATCTAGGTTTAATGCTTCTACCTTTTTTTCTATATCTTTGGCTAGGGACTTAGCAATTCTTTCCATATAATAAATTTGAGGAATTGGGAGCTCTTTTAGACGCTTTGAATTTATTATCTTTTTACCAATACCATAAATGGCTTTTAAAGAAACTAGATTATTTGATTTTTCTTTGAGAGGTTTTAAGATAATATTGTCACATAGTTTTTCCTCTTTTCTGTCGAAGGGGGAGAGAATTACGACTTCAACACCGAGCTTCGCCATTCCTTCGGAAAGCCCTCTGATTCTTACATCAGTACCTATGCTTTCACGGAATGGTTGAGAAATAATTAAACCAATTCTCATTTTATCTTATTCCTTGAATAGCATTTAACTCCTTTAAGAACAAAAAACCTTTGGTTTTCTTTGTCAGAAATTCCTAACCATTCCGCTGTCAAATCCTCGATACTTAGAATCGTTAACACTCCTCTCTTCTTCAAAAATGGTATGGCTCCCGCTGTAACGTCTGTTAAAAGTACACATGCGTCAGGTTTTTCAGATAGTATAACTTTAGATATTCTTTTACCAACTCTCTCCCAAACCCACTTACGAGTTAATAGAGCTGGTTCGAGTAATTGATAAGCCCTCCTGAGAAATCTCTCCCTTCTATCGCAAAGTAATCGAACTTCAAACTCTCCTTCCAACGCCTTTTTCATCACATCGGCTCTATACTTAATATCAGGAGACATATGATAAGTCAGTGCATATATTGCGATTTTCAACTTTTTATTGCAACCAGTACATATTGTTAATAAAACTCTGTTATTAGCGATGAACCTCATACAAACTTCGATTTTTTACACTGTTACTTCTTTCTGCTTCTTTTTCTGCAAGCCTTGAAATTGCGTACAACATTATAGCAGTGGATAATGCAAAGAACCCTATTAATATAAAAGCTATAGAAGCTAAGGCAATATTTGTTACTACACGATGCTCAACAGCGTAAATTTGGAACATCCAAACACCAAAGACAGCACCAACAATCAAACATAGTATTCCTGGTATTCCAAGCAACGTTAAAGGCTTATCCTCAATAACAAGCCTCATAATAGACATCACAACGTTTGCACCGTGCTTCACTGGATTGTGCGTAGAAGTCGTCATACCTTTATTGTAATTGCAAGTTGATGAAACCTCACAAATCTTCAACCCTTGCTTCCCAGCACTAATCAAAATCTCAGCACTAACCCCCATTCCGTTTTCAGTAACAGTCAAAGTCTCTAAAGATTTGTGGTTATATGCTCTGAAACCGCTTTGAGCATCCTTTACATTATTTTTTGCAGTGTTGTTTACAAGTTTTGTGATAAACTTCACACCTGCTCGTCTGTACCATGGCATAGTATATGCTAAATGATCTTCAACAAACCTCGAACCAATAACAATGTCTGCCTCGCCTTTAATGATGGGCTGAACAACATTAGGAATCTCGCTTGGATCATGCTGTCCGTCGGCATCCAAAGTAACTAAGACGTCGGCACCTAACTCCAAAGCACGGTTAAACAAAGATCGAATAGCAGCACCGTAACCCATATTCCGCTCATGTCTAATAACATCTGCACCCAGACATCTGGCAATATCTAGGGTCAAATCCGTTGAACCATCATCACAGACGACAACCTTGTCTGCATACTTCTGAGTTTCTAAGACAACTCTAGCAATAGTTTTTTCCTCGTTAAACGCTGGAATACCCACAACAGTAACAGGTTCGGCAACTTCAACTTTTTCTAAAATTACCTTACCCTCTCCAATCTCCACCAACCTAATCACCCAATATATTCAAAAACCGATATCCTGTCGAAACATTGCAGTTCTTTGAAGTTTTCAGGTACATATGTCCCGTACCAGCTTATTTCTTTGTTCCAGCAGACAAAATAAATGTTTTGGTAGTTGTTTTGCATGGCTAAATTCACCGCTAAATTAACATCATTTATGTAGGCTATGACATTTTGTGAGTTATTAAGATAAAGTTTTGCCCATGTGGCGAAGGCATTTTGTAAAACTGCACACGAATCATTGCGCATATTATCCTTAAGCCATTGCATTGCATGGATCGTTCCATTTATGTCTTGATAGGGCACTGTTGGGGCAGAAGAGAAATATCTGGAAGTTGGGTACAGTGAATAGATTCCGAATCCAACATGAACCATCAAAAATGGTGTAGCCAAATAGACGACTCCTAGCAAAACTGTAGCCCAAACCATTACAGATACTTTATTTCTGAACTTTTCTAGCATGGTTCCGTGTTGTGACATTCGTCTGAGCAGGGTTTCTGCCCCGTTTACAGCGTAAAACGTGAAAGGATAAGCTAGCATGAACATCCAGCGATGCCAAAGATCCAAAGCAAAGAACGGGGTTATCAAACAACCAAACGAATCCACAATCAGCAAACCGGTCCATACATCTATGATTTCGTTTCTGAAGAAACCTTTCCTAACCAAGTAGAAATATGGTAGATAGAGAAGAGCAAAAAGGGCTAAAACGCTTAAGACTAGAAATAGATAATTTGGGTAAATGTCTAAGCCTGTGTTCATCCCGAGGTAGTTGACAAAGAAAAAGAGTGGGCCATAATTCTGAAGAGTTGTGTCGTTAACCCAGACTAGATTCGGCCCAACCGCTGGTGGGTATGCATAAGAAACTGGAAACATTCTTAAATATATCCCAGCAAGAAAAACTATTGAAGCAGGCAAAATTGCAACAATTAACTTTTTCGCGAACCTAATTCTCTTCTCTTCTCGATTGAGTAAACCAGAAAGCACTAACACTAAACTTATCACAAGCAAGGTTACAGCTGCATATTCATGAGCAAAAACAGTTAACAAGGAAAGCAACACAAAAGTAGCAAAGCCTCGCTTAGAATCCAATCGTTTAATTAAAGGCAAAGTAAACAGCAGCAAGCCAAGACCTAAAGTGTTCTTTAAAAATTCGGAAGAAATCCTTAAAGAAGCGAGCTGAAGAGAGAAAAAGCCTCCAGCCAAAAGAGACTTTTTCGTTCCCCAGTTCAAAAGAGATTTGGCAAACCAATAAACTCCACAAGTGTTGAAACCAAACAATATAGGTCCAGTAATCTTCAGCAACAAAAATGAGTCTACTCCAAATTGGTTGTGAATTGGAAAAATGAAAGCGTAAAGAAGCCATGATGATGTAAAGAAAGAGCTCCAATGCTCCCAAACAATCCCTGTTCTCATGAAATATGCATAGTGTATCATATCCCAACTGATTGGATATGGATACGCCAAAATTTCAGGGATTAATCGCACAATAAAGCCTAGAATAAAAAGGCCCATCAATGCTTGCGTCCTTGAGAATTTGAGCTGTAAGCGAGTCATAACACTCTGTGAATGCTTTTGGTAATCGTTCTGAGTCTTAGCTAGAATATGAAATTTGCATAAGTTCTTGATTAGTTATAACTCCTGTGCGCGACGTTTTGGTCCATTTACGTGGTCTCCTGAAGACAATCTCCAAGAGTGCATAGAAAGCAACGAAGACCTGTGTCATCCAGTAAAGATATATAAACGGCAACCACTTAACATTGCTAATCCTTCTAGGTCTTGTTACGGAAGCCAATCCTACTCCAAGAATAAACAGGGTGAACAATGTTAAAAGCGACATAAACTGTGTTAGAATGGTAGCGTATGTCCCTACGTTGAATGGAGCAAAAAGCATATACACACTTAAAATATATGTTACTAAAACTAGCATCATCGCAAATGGACTTGCGAAGCAAACCTCAGCATCTAAGCTTTTCCTATCTAAACGTTTCAGCAACTTTCCATACTTGAAAGCAACATCAGCACATCCCCTGAACCATCTTGCACGTTGCCCAAATAACTGACCAAACGTGGTTGGATTTTCTTGCCAGCTTCGGACGTCAGAGGCGAATTTTATGTTGTATCCCTTCTCTGTTAATCTTGCAGAAAGCTCCATGTCTTCTGACAAGGCTCCATCCAGCCATCCTCCGACCTCTTCTAAAACTTCTCGCCTAACAAATTGACATGTTCCCTCAAGGGGCACAAATAAGCCAAGCTCATCCTTACCAGATAAGAGTGCGTAATGCTGTATCAATCCCTCATAATGGATAGTTTTTGTCAGCATGTTCTCTTCCGCGTTAATTGAAGACAATAAGCCCTGAACCGCAACTACATCGCGAGCTTCGAAATATTTTGCAGTTTTAAGTAAAACGTCCGGCTCAGGCACGTTATCCGCATCAAAGACACCGATTATTTCCCCTTTAGCAAATTTCAAACCCTGATTCAATACTGAGGGCTTTCCGCATGAAATATTTCTGCGGAAATACCGCATTCTACTCGGATGCGCATTTTCAAACTGTTTACAAATTTTTGAGGTATCATCAGTTGAAGAATCGTCAACAACTATTATCTCATATCTGTCAGAAGGATAATTTATCTTCATCATGGCATCCAATATTCTTCTTGCAACTTTTCCTTCATCCTTCATGGGTACAATCAAAGAGAAAAAGGGCAAGCCATCTTGCTTTTCGTTTTCATTTGGCTCATCAAAAACACATTTTCTTTTTCTTATTTGCCTGATTCCAACTAGAAGTGGTGGCAAATTGTAAAACACCCAGCCAAGCAGAAAAGAAGAGAGTATCAGCATTATAATTTCTGTAAGGCTAGTTAGCAACAATCTTCACCCGATTCCAATTATAATAAGACCATATATGCAAATCTGCGATTTAAAACATTTACTCCCAATAATGCCTGGTTCAAACACTATACAGATGTGCATTCACCTTCATTAATGTTAAATACCGTATAAAACCAAGGTTGCTTGCCCATTCACGGGCAGTTTTATTCCCCCATTTTTGGGCGATTCGGCTTATTTTTTCGGCTAGCGGGGCTCCTATTTGGCGCATCTGCAGTTTCAATTTGCTCTGCAAAGCCTTAAGCAACTTCTTCACTATTGAGCAAATAGCCCTCGCCAAGATTTTGCTGCGTATTCTCCTTACCACTTTCAATGATAAATCTACTAATCCCCGCTCAAGCCTGCTCAAAACCTTAAACCAAACACCTCGCCGAATAGCCATTAACCTTATCCTAGCCAATTCGTCACCTGCAAGTCTACTTAGCTTTCCATAGCTCTCGATATTCACAACGAGCTTTTTCAAGTTCGTAACCCTTCTTCCATCCTTCGACACTGTTAGATTCTAAAGTATAAAGGGTTTTATGTTTTAATGTTGAACCGTTTATAAAGTTTGCTTAAAGGCAACATTTCAAATTCCATAGTATTCAATCTCACTTTTGCCTCGGTAGTCATATTCGAGCTTCAATTCCGAAATGGTTAAAGTACATTGAAAGCTTTTCCTGACATTTTGAAACGAAATGTTTTTTATAGTCTGACATGATTTAAAATTGAGCAATCTTGAACTCGGTTACTTTTGTGAAAAAAATATTTCGTGAGTATTACAACAGAGATTTTTCGTTAAGCGAAGCTTTTCCAATGATTGAAAGGCGTGAATTTGGCTTCCTAACGTTTGATGGAAAAACCATGTTAAGACACATTGGCTTCCAAATAAGAGATAATTTAGAATCTTTTTTAAAAAAAGAAACATATTCTGATGCTTTTTACTCGTGTGCTTATTATGAGAATCCAGAGGCAGAGATGGATAAAAAAGGCTGGTTGGGTGCAGACCTAGTTTTTGACATCGACGCTGACCACATTCCTACTTCATGCAACAAAATTCACGATGAGTGGAGTTGTGGCAGTTGCGGCTTTAGCGGTAAAGGAGTGTTGCCAGAGAGATGTCCGATTTGTGGCAGCCAGAAAATCGATGCAAATACGTGGCCTTGCGAGGTTTGTTTGGGATCCGCAAAAATTGAAACTATTAAGCTTTTAGACATGCTGATTAGGGATTTTGGTTTTTCCGAGCGAGATGTACACGTATTTTTTTCTGGGCACCGTGGTTATCACATTCACGTTGAAAACGAAGCTGTCAAAACACTTGACGCCGTTGCGCGTAAGGAGATTGTTGATTATGTATCTGGCTTAGGTTTCGATTTCGCTTCTCGTGGTTTGAGTGGGAAGAACTCTAAAATGGCGCATGCTTTGCAAATTCCCAAAATAAATGATTTTAGTTGGCGTGGGAGAATTGCCAAAGGCGTATACGATTTTATTTCAAATGCGAAGGAAGAAGATTTTAAAAGTGTAGGATTGAAGAAAAACGTTGCTGAAGCTTTATCAAGGAATAGGGACATGATTTTGAAAAGCTTAGAGGGCGCTGGACCTTCGGGCGCTGTTAAAGGAGTGGGTTTTGAGAACTGGATGAAAATAGTAGAGTTTTGTTTAAAAAATCAGTCAGCCAAAATTGACACAGTTGTCACTACGGATACTCACCGCTTGATCAGGTTAGCTAATACTTTGCACGGTAAAACTGGCTTAAAAAAGGTCGAGTTTCCAACGTCAGCCATAGATGCTTTTGATCCTTTCAAGAGTGCGGTCGCGTTCAAAATAGGTGCAGTAAGTGTTTTTGTATCTGATGCGCCGGAGTTTAGGCTGGGTGATGAAACGTTTGGACCTTATAAAAATCGAAAGGTTGAGTTGCCAACAGCAGCGGCCGTGTTACTGATTTGTAAAGGTAGAGCAGAGGTGGTAAAGTAGATGTATAATGAGTTATATGAAATTTGGAAACAGGAGCTTGAAAATCTTGACCTTGGAAGGCTTCCTCCCGATTTTTACTCTAGAATTGCTGATTATTTGAGGAGGATTAAAGAAGAAAGCCGAATGCTTGATAAAAAAACTGTGAAGGCAAGGCTTCTGAAAAGTGAGATGCAGAACGTTAAACATATGCTTCGTGAATTGACTCGAACACGCTATAAAAAATTAATTAGAAAGATGGCTAAAAGTGAAAAGGTGTCATCAGATGTTTTAACAGTTGAGGAACAGAAAATTTACACGGAAGCTTCACCTCTCACAGAGGCATATCAGAGTTTTGCTGAAAACATTCTCAGAGGAAACGTGTTAAAAATGGATGTTGGACGAGAGCACAAAAGGGCTGTCTTACGCTTTTTGAAGGATGTTCCAGCAATCATTGGCACTGACATGAAGACCTACGGTCCATTCAAAGCCGAGGATGTGGCATCCATACCTGTTGAGAATGCTAAAATTTTGGTTAAACATGGTTTGGCTGAGAAATCTGATGTTAACTAGGATATTATAAGAGAGATCTACTTAGAGACTTTGAAAAACCTTACGCTCTCTCCAGCTTTTAATTTTACTCCATAGAAGTTGGCTTCCAATTATGATTAATGGATAGGATATTATCCATGTGACAGAGTATAATTGGCCATAATAATTATGAAATGCAGTAACGTCGCCGTGGTTTATCGAAATTATGAAAAAGGTGGCTATTCGCAGAATATTAATGAAGTACGTGACAATTGCACCAATTGTGAAATAAATTATCCTATGTTTCCAAGAAATAGCACTCTTCTTCAAAAATAACAGAATTGTGACGGTGTAAAGTAAGAGGCTCTCAACACCTGAGCATGGCCAACCTATTGAAAAAGGGCTCGAGTAATTTCCATGAGAATCCCATGCGATTAATGTGGGCAAGCCGCTTGAAATGCCGAGCCAAAGTGTGTGATATCCCATTAGATTTAACAAATTTG
>Ga0315280_10003763_pt1 | contig 23005 bp, 19 predicted proteins | sample YL17G06_40_MG_FD_203697 | JGI IMG/M metagenome (GOLD analysis project Ga0315280, IMG submission 203697) | Sediment microbial communities from Yellowstone Lake, YNP, Wyoming, USA - YL17G06_40 | ecosystem: Environmental > Aquatic > Freshwater > Lake > Sediment | place: USA: Wyoming | collected... | reverse complement strand
GGGAACAACACAGCGCGGCGAAATCAGCCAGCGGTTGGGAGAAACCAGGGCGACCGCGGTCATCCTTCAACCTCGCTTGTTTTGGGGCTAGGTGCCAGTCGAGGTCGCCTGGTTCGGATGTTCCTTTCGGAGAGTCTGTTGCTCGTGATGGCGGGCGGCACGTTGGGGCTCTTCCTCGCCTCGTTTGGCACCGATCTTCTGATTGGCATAAGCCCCGAAGACCTGCCGCGTGCCGCACAGGCCGGTATCAACGGTCCCGTGCTCTTTTTTACTGCGGCTATCTCTCTCCTGATTACCTTGTTCTTTGGGCTGGTACCGATAGCTGAGGCCCGTCGAACAGACACGAACGCGACACTGAAAAAAGGCGGCGCGGGAAACACGATGAGCAGGCCAAGCCGCAGGCTCCGTCTGGGCCTTGCCGTAGGCCAGATCGCGCTGGCGACCGTGCTTCTGTTTGGAGCGTGTCTGTTCGGCAACAGCTTTTTCCGGCTGATCTGGCTCGACCCTGGATTGGATCCGCGGGATGTCCTCACAGCACGTGTCAACACCCCTGCTGCGCTGCGCAAAAGCAGGCAGGCTCAATCCGATTTCGCCGGTCAGGTACTGGACCGAGTTCGTCTACTCCCAGGCGTCCATGCCGCAGCATTTGCAGACTTTCTTCCCTTTTCGAGAGGTTTTCTAATGGAGAGTTTCACGATTGAGGGAAACTCGAGATTGGGTGCGAAAGGACAATACATGTTGGCCGCATCAACCTGCGTCAGCACCGACTATTTTCGCGTGCTGGGGATCTCTTTGCTTCGCGGCCGCGACTTTGCCGCGCAGGACACAGCGGCAGCGGCACCCAGAGTTGTCATAGTCAACGAGACAATGGCCCGTCGCTACTTTCCAAGCGAAGATCCTATTGGACATCGTTTGGTCATCAATGAGAGACCTCCACAGGAGATCGTCGGCATCGTAAAAGACTCAAAGCGCACCTCGCTCAATAGGGCGCCCGAACCGGAGATGTTCACTCCATATACGCAAGCTCGCTCACTCTCGTCCCTGACCCTTGCGGTGCGCGCGCAATCGCACCCGCTGCGCCTAGTCCCTGACTTGCGCAAGATAGTAGCAGCCGTGGATAAGAACGCGCCGATTGAGCGCATCAGAACCATGGAGGATTATCTGGCCGGCACGGTTGCGTATCCTCGGTTTCGGAGCATCCTCTTCGGCGTCTACGCGGGGCTTGCCTTGGTCCTGGTAAGCGTAGGCCTGTATGCACTGCTTGCCCATATCGTTTCGCGGCGCATGCGGGAAATCGGCATCCGCATGGCATTGGGCGCCGAGCGCGTCGACATTTTCCGCTTGGTCATCGGTCAGGGGATCGCGATTGCGCTCGTAGGCACGGCCGCCGGCCTCATCGGAGCCTACTGGCTTTCGCGCTTTGCGGAAGGAATGCTGTACGCGATCACACCTACGGATCCCGCAACCTTCGCCACGGCCGCCATTTTCATCATGGCAGTTTCTTTTCTGGCCTGCTATCTGCCCGCAAGACGTGCAACGCGCGTCGATCCGGCGGCGGTGTTGCGATGCGAGTGACGTGCAATCGTCATCTCAAACTGGTTTCCTTTTAACCCTCCACTAACGATGAGTGGCCCGTCAATGCATGTATTGTGCCGCTGAAAGGAAAAAGCGGCACCGGCGGGCAAGCGATACCCCATGCCACGCACCGCTATAAGGCAGCGGCCTTACGGGGATTTGTTTTTCGATAATAGAGCGGGCGCCTGGATGGTGGCGGCCCCATAGAGGCCGACGTCGAGCCAGCTCGGCGAATCGACGCACAATTCTGATAGGCCCGCTTCTCGGATGGGTTCCGGGGCGCGGGCCTTTCGCATTTTTAGGGGAGAGTTTTCTGATTGCTCTGAAAGCAGGACTTCGGCGACAGGCGCCATAATCTCGAATTTATTCGGGATTGGCGGAATTTGTTTTCCGTGGAATTTCGAGGTTATGGCGCCTGTCCCCGAAATCCAAATCCCTAGTGGTTCGATCTTTGAATTCCAGCTGTATCGATTTGCTGTCCTGCCCTTTTGATCTCACCCGTATCTTTTGGCCGTTTCGCGGTAATAATAGGCGTACATTGAGCAAGGGATGCACATGCCGGATGCCTGGGATCGAGACTCCGATGCAAGTCTCATGGAGCGGACGCGCAGTGGCGATGAAGCGGCCTTGCTTCAGCTGTACCAGCGCCACCGGGATCCCACATTCCACTTCGCCTACAGGATGCTGGGATCCGCGGAGCAGGCCGAGGACGTGACTCACGACTGCTTCCTGAGCTTGATCCGGAGTCCCGGCCGGTTCGATCCGCGTCGGGGGTCGCTTCGCGCCTACCTGTATGCAGCGGCGAGAAATCTTGTTCTCAAGCGGTTTCGCCGGTCCCTGAATGAGGTCGCCGGCGAGAATCTGGGAGAGAAGGCGCATGCCGCGGTGCCAGAGGAGCCGCTCCGGCATCTTCTGGCAGAAGAGCTATCCGGCGAAGTACGCAAGGCGCTGGCTCAAATGTCGCCCCTCCAGCGTGAAGTCATTGTCTTGTTTGAGTATGAAGAGCAGAGTCTGGCGGAGATCGCATCCATCGTAGGCACGGATGTCGGCACCGTGAAGTCGAGGCTCCATCGAGGCCGTGAGTGCCTCAGGCGGGAACTGGCGCCTTACCTCAATGGCGCCGGCGGCAAGCGAAGGGAGAAGTCAGATCATGAATGAGAAGGATGACAATAAGGATTTCCTGAAATCCGATTCAGAGTTCACGGGGGGAGCCGATAACGAAAAACTGAGATCCCTCCTGCGCACATGGCAGGCACCCGACGCTCCGTCCGCACTTGATACTCGTGTCCTTGCTGCTTACCGACGCCGGAACACGCTTCCAACCTGGAGGCGCATGGTCACGGCCACAATCCCGGTGCCGGCTCCAGTCGCAATGATCTTCGTTGTGCTCTTGCTGGCATCTGCGCTTCTGGCTGCCCGCGCGCTGCGTTCTGGAGAGCTCAAGCCGGACCGGACGATCACTTCCGCTGCGCAAACCAAAACCACAGAAGCGCCTGCGAATCAAGAAAAGGCTCCCGCGTTTGAGGTGAACTCTCCCGGCTCCGTGACGGAAACGGTACGCAATGACTCGTCGGCGCCGATTGCCGGCCGTGCAGCCGGCTCAATGGATGCCGGGAGGTCAGAAGTCATTCCGAGGGTGGCGAAGCCTGCGTCCTTGAAGACCGTGGGGAAGGTCCACGTCCTGTCCATAGAATCCGATCACGGGACGATCCAGTTGGTTACCGGGGATGAATACCGATTGAGCGCCACCCCCAAAATCTATGCAGGGGGCTACTCCAAGCCCTCAAATGAAAGGCGACTGCCATGAAAAAGAACGTGAACCTCATTTTGGCTCTTACGGTCTGCGGTATCTTTCTGCTTGCATCCCTCGGTTTCCTTCATGGACAACAATCGGGGGGCATAGGAGGGGTCAGAATCGCAGGCGCCGGTGATCCGACGAAACCCATCCTGAACTATAACCTGGAACCTATCCTGACGGTGGATCTGACGCAAGAAATCATAGAGATCCTGCCCGGAGGGACCAACGTCTTGAATTCGAGCATGCACCCGGAGGGATGGCGCGTCGGCTCCAACAGCCTGTTCGGAGTTGCCTTGGGAGACAAACGCGACGGCATAAGTGTTACCGTCGCCGCCAAGCTCCTGCAACTTGACCAGAACGGCATTGTTCTCGATCTCAGAATATCCGATGGCCGAACCAAGGCAGTCCTGTCATCCCAACAGCTGCCCCTGCAGAACTATCAGGAGGCAATCATCGAGTTTGCGACTTCCACTACGGGCAACAGGCGGCTTGCGATCCGAATTCTTCCGACTATCAAGGTCAAGGAGCCCCTCCGCGACTATCCCGGCATGGTCGGCTTTTTCGGTACCCACAGTCCCGGCGGCTTTCTGATCCTGAACGGAAAAGAGGTTCTTTCCAGGACTGGCGGCGGCGTCACGATTGACAATCCGGAAACAGACGGGCAGCACTTTTGTGCGATCCTCAGCCGGTCCGGACTCCTCGTGGTTTCATATCGCCCATTTCCCGGCGCCGCGATAAAGGGTTATTTCCAGAATAGACATCTGATCTTTGAATGGAACGGGGATGTTTACGAGTGGGCCTCTATGGACAATATGTTCTTACCTGAAGGGCAGTGGGCCGCTTACCTCTGGCAGGCCCTTGCCACCCCATTCGACAAACCCGGGATGTCGCTCTTCGCATGTCTCCCCAACCAACTGCAGACCAGGCTTGACCAGATGCTCAAGGCCAGGAAGGAACGCGAAGGCAAATAAGGATGTGGACCGGCGAGCAGCCGCATTGCGGCTGCCGGATGCGGATCCGCAAGATTGAATAACCACGAACGCACCTAGACCCCAGGATGCCGGAAGAATTCCTCCCGATATCCTGGGGTCTTCGGATTCTCGATGCCGAGAAAAAACCCGATTAGCCGGCGTGCGAGAGTAGACACCTGAACCTTGGTCGGATCTTCATCGTGCGAGACACGGTTTGTTTGGCCCTTTGACGATGTCCTGGGTGCGTCGCTCGCGGCCCGGCGGTTCCAGATGCTCCTGCTCGGGATCTTCGCCGCAGTGGCTCTGATAATGGCGGCAATCGGCGTGTACGCGGTGATGGCAGAAGTCGTCATGCAACGCACCCACGAGATCGGCATCCGCATGGCCCCGGGAGCGGGTCCGCGTGATGTGCTCATGCTGGTCGTGGGACGAGGAATTCGCATGACTTTAACAGGCGTGGCCATCGGCCTGGCGGGCGCCTTGGCCCTGACACGCTGGATGTCGAGTTTGTTATTTGGTGTGAGCGCGACCGATCCGGTGACGTTTGCCATCGTCTCGCTGATCCTTACCGGAGTTGCACTCCTGGCCTGTTACATTCCGGCGCGCCGTGCCGCAAAGATCGATCCCATGGCGGCACTGCGCTGCGAGTGAACCCCGCACACGCGCGGACCGGCAAATCAGACGAGCTGCGAGAGCAGAGTTGCAGCCGGTACCCTGACAGGAGCGCGCACTTCGAAGGCATCGCGGTCAACGTAATCCAGGTCCAAGCCGACCTGAAAGGCGTGTTCCGTCTTCAGACACCGGTGAAAATATGCCAGGGGTCCGGCCAGCGTTCGATCCTTGGATTTCACCTCTACAAGCAGCCACGGTTTACCGTTGCGGGTCACGAGGAAGTCCACTTCGCGCTTCGCCTTGTCACGCACGAAAAAGAGATCGTAGGTCCCCAGCCCAATGTCGGTCCACCAGTGAGCTGCCTTCCTCAGGTGGGAGGCAACAAAGTTCTCATTGCGGCTACCCTGGTCAGGTGCCAGGCTCCAGTCCCACAGATACACCTTTGGCTGCTTTCGAAGGGATTTGGGCACATTGCGGTGCCAAGGGCGGATTGTATAGCAATAGAACAGGGCTTTGAGCACCGCGAGCCAGCGGCGGACCGTATCCACCGACACGTTCACCTCCGCGGCCAGGGAACTATAGTTCAAAAGCTGGCCGGTGCGATGGGCCAGGTTCTCTGCCAGCACTTGTACCTGCCCGGCTTCCTGGATGCGGGTCAGATCACGAAGGTCTTCGCGGAACAGCAGTTCCATTATACGGATAATCGCAAAATGGTCCGAACCGATCTATGACGTATCTCAAATCGGTCCTCGCGAATGTTTTCCACGTGCGCATTGTGAATCCGCGGCGTGCCGCCGCCCCGGGGGCTAGCGTGCAAGTCAAGCTTGAAGCAACTCCTGCCATCCCACGCGAAAGCTGCCATTCTTTCCTGAATGCTACCGAGCTGGATTAAGGTGTCTACTTCCGTTTGTGGGTTTTTGTTTGACTCGCGATATGTGCGTGGCTAATATGTTGCCATGCCACCTATGAATACCAAGATATTTGACCGCGAGTTAAAGAAAGGGAGTGCCGAGCTTATGATCCTTTCGTTGATCGAGGACCGGCCCCGGCACGGCTACGAAATCAGCAAGCTCATCGAGCAATGCTCGGGCGGTGCTGTGCGCTTCTACGTGGCTTCGCTCTACCCCTTGCTCTACCGGCTGGAGAAGCGCGGCTGGATCAAGGGTCGATGGGTGGAGAAGGCCGGGCAGCGCCGGCGGCGATATTATCGCTTGACGGTTGAGGGACGCGTGGTGCTAGCGGCACAGCGACGGGGCTGGAAGGCTTTTGTGGACGCGATCAATCGCATCACGGAGGCCGAGCATGCCTGAGTGGAGGGAAGAGATTGGAAAACGTCTCGCAGGATTGAATCTTGAGCCTACGCGCGAGGCGGAGATCGTGGAAGAACTGGCGCAGCACCTCGAAGACCGCTATCACGAACTGCTCGTCGGAGAATCAACGGAGGCAGAGGCTTGCGCCATGGCACTGGCAGAGCTGAGCGACAAGCAATTTCTTGCCGACGAGTTGGGCCAGGTCGAACGCATGGTCAAGCGTGAATCCACAGTTTGGGGGGCGTCCGCAAGAAAAAGCAACTTCATCGCAGATCTCTGGCAGGACCTTCATTACGGCGTGCGAGCTCTACGCCGCAGTCCTGGTTTTGCGACTGCAGCCGCAATCACACTGGCGCTGGGCATCGGGGCGAACATTGCCGTTTTTAGCATTGTAAACGGCGTCCTGCTTCGCCCATTGCCTTACGACAGGCCCGATGAACTTGTAGTTCCGATCTCCATGCCAACAGCAAATGAGGGAGGGGGTCTCGATGCCTACGCTCCTCTGCACTACCGAGTGCTGCGCGAGCAGAATTCTGTGTTCCAAGACATGGGGATGTTCAAGGTCGAGTCCGCCGATCTGACGGGATGGGGCAATCCTGAGAGTCTCAAGGCAGCCTTCATGACAGCGTCAGTATTTGACGTACTGAGGGTAAAAGCAGAAATAGGACGAGTCTTCAGCGCCCAAGAAGACATACCGGGAGGGGGGAATATTGTTCTCCTCAGCGATCGGCTGTGGAAGCGCCGTTTCTTGGGAGATCCCGGCATCATCGGAAAGAGCCTGCGCCTCAACGATCAGCCGTACACCATTATCGGAGTGATGTCTGAAAGCTTCGAATTCCCTAGCAGCGACACTGACATCTGGTCGCCATTTAACGTTGCGAACGCGGAAATATTCAATGCTCCTACAGCTCGCCAGGCGGGTCTGAATGTGATCGCTCGGCTGCGAGCGGGCGCCAGCCTTGAGCAAGCAACAAACAACATACGCGCTATCAAAAGCACCTTCGGTGTTCGCTATCCGGACGATGTCCGTCTCACTCGATGGGACAACTACTTGGTGGGAGAGACGCGGACAGCCTTGCTACTGCTCCTCGGTGCCGTCGGATTCGTATTGCTGATTGCATGCTCGAATGTCGCGAATCTCCTGCTGATTCGCGGCGAGTCCCGACGCAAGGAATTGGCAATCAGGAGTGCATTAGGAGCGAGCACGTCCAAACTCATCCTTCATTCGCTCACAGAGAGTGGGTTGCTCTCGCTAATGGGAGGGATCCTCGGATTGTTCCTCGCCATTTGGATGGTGAAGGCGGTGATGACTTTGGCGCCAGCGAGAATTTCCAGGCTGGATCAGGTAAAGTTGGATGCAAATGTACTGGCATTCACTCTGGCTGCGACGTTGATTTCGATGCTGCTCGCGGGCCTGCTGCCAGCTTTCAAAGGGTGCAAAGCAGACACTTCCGGCATGATGAAGGGCGAGAGCTCACTGACAGGAACTACCCGCAGCACCGCACGTCATGCACTCATCATTTCTGAACTGGCACTGGCCTTGATCCTGCTCGCCGGGGCCGGGCTGATGATTCGAACGATGATCTATTTGATGCGCATTGATCTCGGGTTTGATGCGCGCAACGTGCTCACCGTGCGGCTTCTCAACCCGGTTCGAAAAGGCCCTCAGGACAATGCGGGACGGTCTGCCTACTATGACCAACGTGCGGCTTTTGTCCAGGATCTTCTTGAAAAACTGGCGGCCCTCCCCGGCGCAGAAGCCGCAGGCGCGACTTCCAACTTGCCTCTTGGTGAAGGCCTTTTCGTTCGAGTAACAAAAGAGAGCACTCAAAGCTCGAGCACACCGTCATCGTTGTGGGCCGACCCGTATGCGGTCACGCATGACTACTTCCGCGTACTGAGCGTTGCCCTTTTGAAGGGACGACTTTTTAACAGCACTGATAACAAGAATTCTCCTCCGGTAGTGATTGTCGACAAGTTGATGGCTGAGCGTTTCTGGCCCTCAGTAGATCCGTTGGGAAAGCGAGTCCGGATAGGGGCCGGGCCGTGGCACACGGTGATCGGGGTCATATCGAATGTGCGAAGTTACGGATTGAAGAGCAGGCGCAAAGGGATGTTCATTGACAGCGGTCAAATCTTTTTCTCCGCAGCTCAGCGAGGTGGACCCTTAACACTGGTTTCTCCAATTCTCACCATTCGAACCAATATTGATGCGTTGCACCTTGTGGACGCGGTCCGCCGTGAAGTGTGGAAGCTTGACCCGAATCAGCCAATTTCCAGGGTGGCAACATTGGAGTCCGTGGTGTCGGATGTCAGTGCCGAGCCGCGTTTCTATATGGCGCTTCTGACTGCCTTCGCTGCCACTGCTTTTGTGCTTGGGATGGTTGGAATCTATGGCGTTACCAGCTACTGGGTGGCCCAGCGCACGCATGAGATCGGGGTGCGTCTGGCGCTGGGAGCGCAGGGGAGCGATGTGCTGCGAATGGTCGTAGGGCAAAGCATGGCGCTGACGGCAGCAGGGCTTACGATAGGCCTTGCTGGATCGTTAGCCTTGACGCGGTTCCTGTCAGGAATGATCTATGGGCTCACGGCGACAGATCCCACGACTTTTGTCAGCACCTGTGTGCTCCTTGGAGCAGCCTCGCTCGGTGCCGCCTATATTCCAGCTCGCCGTGCAACGCGTGTAGATCCTCTAGCTGCCCTTCGGCACGAATAGTTCGTTCATCTCACCTTCAGCTAGCGGCGGCCCGGGGTCGCATTGGTTTTACCGCTGACAAGAAAGAACATTGTCCGCTGGTGGCAATGTCTCATGCCGCGTCCGGGCTGAACAGCGCCCTAGGCAGGTCATCATCCGTCCCCGTTCTGCCGTCCGGGGGTTATTTGGTCCGACCTTTTTCTATTAGCAAATCCCTTAATTCCTCGTAGACATCACGGCGCGGGCCAACGAGAACAATGTCAAGCATTGATTCATCGCCGTTAATTCGATAGATGATTCTGTGGTTCCGAACTCGATAGGACCAGAGCCCTGACAACTCGAAATGGAGGGAATAACCGGCAAGTGGCGTTTCAAGCAATGTGCGAATTCCCTCCCGGATCTCACTCTTGATTTGCGGATGAAGCTTCCTGATTCTGCCGGCAGCCTCCATCGTGTAGCGCACCTGGTAACGCTTCACGCTAACTCTCCTTGCGGGGGAAAACGTCTTCCTGCCGCGTCCATTTGCCCTGCGCAGCCTGTTTGAGGGATCGCCGCAAAGAAGCCATGGCCTTGGCATCGCTAAGAATCTCGAGCGTTTCCGTCAACTCCTCAAACTGCCGCATGCTCAAAAGCACGGCAGCGGGGATGCCGTCGCGCGTGATTGCGACCACGCCGTCACCTTTTCCAAGTCGGCGGACCATGTCCAGAAGCCGGTTCTTGGCCTCCGTGACTGAAACATACGCATCGACGTGCGGCATTGCTTCCTCCTTAAATGACTACTTAAAGAGACATTATAGTGGCTATTGGCTCCGCCCGCAACGAAGACAATAGCGCAGGGCCTGGACGCGCACGGGAGCAACTGCGCTGGTCGAAAAGCGGTGCCAAATGAGTCGATGCATCCCGTATAATGCCTGAATAGTGGCGGGCATCGCTGCCTTGTGACCACTGCTGCTCATCAGCCCGTTATCCAAGGGAGGATCTCTCATGCTGGAAACACGAAGGAGTCATTGCGGCCTGTGCCATCCCCGCTGCGGCGTGCTGCTGGAAGTGGAGGATGGGCGAGCCGTTGGCATCAAGGGCGATCCGCAGCATCCTGTCTCCCGCGGACTGTTGTGCGCCCGAGGTCATTTGATGATCGATCACCTGTATCATCCCGACCGGCTCAACTATCCGCTCAAACGAAACGGCAAGCGCGGCGCGGGTGAGTGGAAGCGCATTGCCTGGGACCAAGCGCTGGACGAGGTGGCCGAAAAACTCTCCTCCCTGCGCGACCAATGTGGCCCTGAAACCCTCGCCTTCACGCACGGCACGCACCGAACCTATCACTGGGACGGACGGCGCTTTTACAATCTCTACGGCTCTCCGAACATGTGCGGCGCAAATAACATCTGCATGTGTCCCTCCCAGGCTGTGGAGTTTGCCACGTACGGCGGCATGGCCTGGGGCGATGTGCGCCAGGCGCGATGCCTGGTGGTGTGGGGCCATGCGCCATCGCAATCGGCCCCGACGCTGGAGTTTGGCGCGATTGCTGCGGCAAAGCAGAACGGCGCGCAAATGATTGTCGTCGACCCGCGCCGCATCCGCGAGGCTGAGATGGCCGATCTATGGCTTCAGATCCGCCCCGGGACCGATGTCGCCCTGATGCTTGGCTGGCTGCGGCTCATCATCGAGGAAGAACTTTACGACCGCGACTTCGTGACAAGATGGACGGTGGGCTTTGACGACCTGCGGGCAGCCGTTGCCGAGTATACCCCGGCAAGAGTCGCGGCTATCACCTGGCTAAAGCCGGAACAGGTTGTGGAGTCAGCCCGGCGGTACGCCACCACCAAACCCGCCGTGATCACCTGGGGATTCGGCCTGGACAAACAGGGCGTCAATGCCACACAAGCGGCACGGGCGCGCTGCATCCTCCGCGCTATCACCGGCAACCTGGATGTGCCGGGCGGAGAGATTCTCGGCTGGTCAGACCCGGTCGGGAAAATCCTTGGCGATACCGAGATGGAGTTGAATGAAACCCTGTCTCGTGAGCAGCGTGCGAAGCAGCTCGGGGCAAGTGAATACCCGTTCTTCGGCTTCCCAGGCTGGGAACGGAACGTCGAAGCGAACCGCCGTCTCCCCTCCCACTACATGCACCCACCGCACGCTGACATGACCTGCGTGGCCCACGAGCGCGCGGTATTCGACGCCGTCCTCACGGAAAAGCCCTATGCCGTCAAGGCGATGATCTCTTTAGCCAGCAATCCCCTGCTGACGCTGCCTAATGTGCGCCGGACCTACGAAGCACTAAAGGCACTCGAGCTCTATGTGGTCGTGGATTATTACATGACCCCCTCCGCAGCACTGGCCGACTACGTCTTCCCGGCAGCATCCACTGTCGAGCGGTCGGAGCTATGGCTGTCCCCAGGTTTCTGCGTGGCCTGCCCGAAAGGGATCGGTCCCCTTTTCGAGCGGCGCGATGATTACCAGTTCTGGCGCGGCCTGGCGCTGCGCATGGGGCAGGAAGAGCATTGGCCCTGGGAAACCGTCGAGGAGGTGTGGAACTACAGGCTGGCCCCTGTTGGACTTACCTTCGATCAACTCCTCGCCCAAAACGGCCTCTTCGGGCGAAGGAATTACCGGTGGTATGAACAGTTCGGCTTCGGCACCCCTTCAGGCAAGGTGGAGCTTCGCTCATCCATATTCGAGGAACTGGGTGACGAGCCGCTGCCGGTCTACCGCGAAATGCCGCACAGCCCAGTAGGCGATCCCGGTCTCGTGCGCAAATACCCTCTCGTGCTCATCACCGGCAGCCGGTTCATGCCGATGTACCATTCCGAGCAGCGACAGATCCAGGCGGCGCGCAAAAGAATGCCGGAGCCGCAAGTAACACTGCACCCGGACACGGCGGCATCCCTGGGTCTAAAGGAAGGCGAGTGGGCAAGGGTGGTCACACCTCAGGGGAGCATCCGCCAGCGCACCCATTTGTCGGAATCCATCCATCCGCGCATGGTGGACGCACAGCACGGCTGGTGGTTCCCCGAAAGGTCCGGCAGCGAACCGGAGCTGTTCGGAGTCATGGAGGCCAACGCGAATATCCTCTGCCCGGATGATGCGGCATTCTGCAGCCCGGAAATCGGCAGTTGGCCGCATACAGCCCTTCTGTGCCGGGTGGAGCGGGACGCCGGGACAGCAGATCTTTTTCGAGTCTCATTGCCGCAGGCGGTGGTTTAATCAAGCGAGTTACTGGAGCACTTTCGCCGATTTGAGGACGACAGGTTGCAAGGGAACATTCTCAAATGCTGTTCCCAAGACGTTCTTGGTGCCGGTTTTCACGGCGGCGATTTTATCGACCACATCCATGCCCTCGATCACCTTGGCAAAGACGGCATATCCCCAGCCCCCTGGCGTGTTCTCCGGATCCAGGTTCGAGTTGTCGCTTAGGTTGATGAAGAATTGGGAGGTAGCGCTGTCCGGGTCGGTATAGCGCGCCATTGACAGCGTCCCGCGCAGATTCTTGAGCCCGTTCTTGGATTCATTTTTGATCGGCAGCTTTGTCGGCTTCGGGGCCATGTTCTCCAGGTAGCCTCCTCCCTGGACCACGAAACGTGGCATCACGCGGTGGAAGATGGTGCCGTTATAGAAGCCAGAGGTCACATAGTCGAGAAAATTCTTGGCTGTGACAGGGGCCTTGTCGGTAAGCACTTCGATCTTGATTGTCCCCATCGTCGTTTCCATAACCACGGTCGGGTGCTTGGCGCTTGCAGCCGCCTTTTGGCCCTTCTTGGTTTGTCCCGACGCGAAGAGAGTCAGGGATAATGCGAATAGGATTGCGACTGTCTGAATCCACAGGTTTCTTCTAGTCATGTTTGCGCCTCCATAGTTCAATCTGGCGGCCCATTCTATCCGGCCTCGAGTCTAAAGAAAATAACAGATGTTGCCGGTTCAGATGACCTGGCTATTGTGCGACCCGGTATTTTTCAGACCGGACAGGCTCCGCGGAATAGCAGTGATATACTAGCGCCGTCTTCTTGAACATAGCTCGCTTCGCTCGCAAACTCAGGGGCCGAGGGCCAAAGGGGTCCAGGGACAAAGGGAAGGAAATCTTCCGGCCCTCTGCCCCTTTGGTCCTTGGCCCCTTGAAACAACTCGAAAAAACGTGACGCGAACTCATTTGGTTTCAATTCGTTGTGTAATTTCCGAGACGTAGATTTACGTCATCAACTCGGCATTCCGGATCGCAATGCCCCCGAAGTCCGCAGGGGCCCGGCCAGGCAATTTGCGATTCATGTCAGGAGGAGGCTTTGTGAAGATTGCGAACCGTAGCATCGGACTTCTTCTGTTGTTGATCTGTGCTTCCGCCTCTATAGCGATCCCAGGTGAGCCGGCAGAGCATGGTTGCGGTCTCCTTACGCGCGATCCCGGGCAGACGGCTGCGGGCGGCGCGGTTGCTGCTGCGGGCGTTTATGATGTGAGAGCCTATGGCGCCGCGGGCGACGGCAAAACACTCGATACCACAGCCGTCAACAAGGCAATTGATGTGGCTGCCGCGGCAGGGGGCGGCACCGTGCGCTTCACTGCCGGAACCTATCTGTGCCACTCGATTCACCTGAAAAGCAACATTGCGTTGTATCTCGATCAGGGCGCGACCATCCTTGCCGCCGACGCGCCGCCGGAAGGCAGCGGCGGCGGGTACGACCCGGCCGAGCTGAATCAGTGGGACAAGTACCAGGACTTCGGTCACAGCCACTGGCACAACAGCCTGATCTGGGGCGAGGGCATCGAGAACGTCTCCATCCTTGGTCCGGGCTTGATCTACGGCCGGGGGCTGATCACCGGGGACAACCCACGCGCGGGTGTGGGCGACAAGATGATTGCGCTTAAGCTCTGCCGCAATGTCATCATCCGCGACATCTCCATTCTGCGTGGCGGCCACTTCGGCATCCTGGCTACCGGAGTCGATAACCTCACGATCGATAACCTCAAGATCGACACCAACCGCGACGGGTTCAATGTCGACTGCTGCCGCAATGTGCGGATATCCAATTGCAGCGTCAATTCGCCGGCCGACGACGGCATCTGCCTGAAGAGTTCATACGCGCTCGGCTTCGCTCGCGCGACGGAAAACGTAACCATCACCAACTGCCAGCTCAGCGGCTATGATGTGGGCAGTTTCCTGGACGGCACTTTCCGCCGCGGCGAGAAGGGGTCCCACACCGGCCGCATCAAGTTCGGCACCGAGTCCAACGGCGGCTTCAAAAACATCACGATCACCAACTGCATCTTCGATTACTGCTGCGGGCTCGCGCTCGAAACGGTCGATGGCGGACTGCTCGAAGACGTCTCGATTACCAACATCACAATGCGCGATATCGTAAACGCTCCGATTTTTCAGCGGCTGGGCAGCCGCATGCGCGGCCCTGAAGGCACGCCGGTGGGCGCGCTGCGGCGCGTGATCATCAGCAACATCGTCGTCTACAACGCCGATCCGCGCTACGGATCGATCATCAGCGGGATCCCGGGCCATGCGATCGAGGACGTGAAGCTGAGCAACATCCGGATCTTTTCCAGGGGCGGCGGCACAAAGGAGCAGGCCGCGCTCGAACCGCCCGAGAACGAAAGGAACTATCCTGAGCCATCGATGTTTGGCCAGATCCCGGCGTACGGCTTTTTCATCCGCCACGCAGAGGGGATCGAGCTGAGTAACGTTGAGATTAGCTACCTGAAGGAAGACCTGCGGCCGGCGCTGATGCTCAGCGATGTCAGAGGCGCGGATTTCTTCTACGTCAAAGCCGAGCATGCTCCAGACGTGCCGACCTTTGTGCTGAAGAGCGTCGAAAACTTCAGCACCCACCAGTGTGGGCTACTGCCTGACATGCGACTCGAGCGGGTGGACCAGAAGAAGTTTTGACAGCGTAGGCATACGTTGTCGACTCTCGAAGAGCATCTCATCGACAACCCGCACCGCTGAATAATGGGACGACCCTGTTTTGCAGAGTTAAACCTAGCGAGAATAGGGCGTCCCCAATTTCCAACCTATCAAAGGAGGATAGGCCATGAATCTCAAGAATATCATGCGTGGCTTCATTGTCTATTTCGTGCTCGTTTTAGTCGTCAGTGCGATCGTCAGCTACTTGTATAGCCTTGTTGTGCATGGTCAGGGCGTCATAGATTGGGGGTCTTCTTTCCGACTTGCGTTTATCTTCGGAGTCGCCCTGCCCATCGTCGGTGAATTCGAACGCAAGAAAGGAATTCGGTGACAGTATCTCATCCCGCGCAGCGGGACCCAAGCGCATGAAAAAGCGCACGGGCTGAAGCCCGTGCCCACTCGAGATCTCTGAGAGTAACGTATAGTGGGGACGGGCTTTAGCCCGTCCATCCAGTCAGCCGCTCCGTCTATTTTCAAAGCAGGCACCGAATTGCACGGTCGGAACTCCGCATACCCAGGACTGTCAACGCAATTCGGTGCCTGTCACCGAGTTTCTCAAATGCCCGGAATGCGTGGCTGCAACGGGCCGACTTGCATCCGATTTCGGATGAGGAGGGTTGTGTCGATCGAATCTCCCCTTGTGAGGAAAACCAGAACAGCTGAATTCGGGCGCCGCGCTCACTTTTTGTCTGCCAAATCGTACACACGCACGTAATCGACCAGGAACTGGTCAGGCAAATTCGCTTGGGAAATGTCGCCGCCCCATTGCCCCACTTCATCGCCCAACAGGATGTACTCCGGAACCCGGCACACGCCGCCTGCGGATGTCCGCCAGGTTTCCTTGCCGTCCACAAAAAACACGTACTCATCAGGCTCCCACACCAGGCCAAAAGTGTGAAAGCCTTCCATGACCCCCGGCACGCGCACGACGTTGCCTTCCGATCTGTGATCCGGTCCATAGCCGTCCCAATGGAACGTATGCTGCACACGATCATCCAGCCATGGCTTTTCCATGATGTCGATCTCAGCCCCGTCGCGCCCTCCATTCCCGACCTGAAGGAAGTACTTAAACCAAGGACTCTGCGGCATCTTGATCGCGGCATCGACTGCCTGGTCCGCATACGCATCGAGGTCAGGGATCGTTTTCCTTTGTTCTGCCGGCATCTCTTTGACCTGCGCCAATACATCACGACGCATGTCAGCACGCAACTCCTCCCAGCCACCGCCCCCTCGCACTGCTTTGAAAATGCGTTTTTGGAATTCCGCCTCCTTCTTCAGATCTTCCGCGCTTGCTCCGTTGGCACGGCCGATTGCCTCACCTTGAGCCAGCATGATCCTCTCGCCCGTCACACCCATCGTGGACATGAGCACGATGAACGCAACGTCCTTGGAACGAGAGGCGGCAATCGGGGCAACGATGCCACCTTCGCTGTGACCGCAGAGGCCGATGTGCTTTGCGTCGATATCAGGACGCACCTTCAACAACTGAACGGCAGCCAGCACATCTCCGGCAAAGTCATCCGTTGTAGACTCGGAGGTGCTGCCCGTCGAGCCTCCCACGCCACGATCGTCATAGCGTAAGACGGCGATGCCGTTGCGCGTGAGGTAATCGGCGATCAGACGGAAGAGCTTGAAGCCGAGGATTTCCTCATCACGGTTTTGCGCACCGCTTCCCGTAATCAGCACGACCGCAGGAAACGGCCCTTCGGAGGCCGGCAACGTAAGCGTTCCGGCAAGGGTGACAGTGCCGTTGGTGAAGCCTACCTCTTCCTGCTTGTAGGGAACCGGCTCTTCCGCTGGTGGTGCGGCTTTCGGCATTGCACCGCGTTTCAGGGAGAAAGTCCCTGTCGCCGGCCCTTGGGCGAAGCTTCCAGAAACTTCATCTTTCTTGAGTTCACCATCAAACATCGCCAGAGTCGGGCCCGCGGGTAACTCAAAGTGCACCTTGGGATCTTCAAAGCGCACATTCTTGAGTGCAAGCCCTTTCCCGCCTTGCTGGGGAACATCGATGGTTCCTTTGAGGCCTTCTTGATCGGCCTTGAAATCCACCCGGATTTCCAGCTGAATGCCCTGGATACTGATGGCTCCTTCCCAATGCCCCTCCAGCGATTGCTGCGTGAAAAACCAAGGGAAAGCACTCCCGACGACGAAAAACATTGCCAATGCCGCACACAGAACTCTCATGGTCATCCCTCTCTGGCTGGATGCGGTGCCACGCTGCGCCGCGTTCTACGGGTTTTCGCCCGCAAACTCAGCTGGCGAACTTTGCAATAATCGCTATAAGAATAATCAAACCGATAAACCCGCCTAACAATGCCACCGCCTCCGGATTTCCAAAGTTGATCGTATAGCCGAGCCCAAAGCGGCGTTCCACAAACAAGGACGGATCATCCCGGTTGACGTAAAACATTCCCAGCACCCACAGGCGGTTGTCAGCCAACCCGTCGGTCAGGGGCCGATCTGCAGCGCTCTTCTCCAGCCGCGATCCACCCTGCCCATATCTCACAGCAATGTAAATGCTCCCCGCCAAAGCAAAAATCACCAGAATGAGGGTCAACATCATCATGGCGGGGGACAAGGCTTGAGCTCTCCTCAGCCCCACCTCTATTGAGGATTGAGACAGAATGGTCAACATGCCCGTAAGCAGCAAAGAGACGATCGCGAGAAAGTTGGCCATGATCCGCCGGAAGCGCTGCTGAGCCTCAAATGACACGCCCTGGTCGCCGTAGCGAATGGCGCGCTTAGCCTGGCCGATCAGATACGCCATCCCTGCGATCCCGACGCCCATGACCAGGCACATCGTCGGCAGCATCATTACGGTAGAGAAAGAACGGGGTCTCCAGGAGTCGGGCTGTCCCAGAAGACCGAAATGGATGGGCACGAGATCTGGCAGCTGCGCGTAGTGGCTCCAGGCATAGCCAATGGAGTAGAGTCCGCCAACCAAGCCGAACCCCATGGCCATGTACGGCAAAAAGAGAGGCTTGGGCTCTTCAGTGAGGATAACCGCAGCTGCCAGCGGTGCCGCGCGTCCGCGGGCCAGTTTCCGTGCTCGCCAGTAGGCCCGCAAGTACTCCTCCAGGAAACCCAGCGGCAAAAGGAAAAGCGCAGCGGAAGAACCAGGCACCGACTGGTATTGTAGGCCCATGATGAGAGCGAGGGCTACTGCAGCAGCCAGCCACAAGGCCATACCCAGGTACCAGGAACGCGTGATCCGGCGCGCTGCTTCGCTCTTGGAAACCTCTTCACCGACATAAACACCGAACAGCAGACCACTGCGGCTGATGCGCGGAAACAAAAAGTAGAAACCTCCGATCACTCCAAGCAAGACCAAGAACGAGATCCATATAATTCGCGTTTCCATTGGGCACCCCTTCGTCTACTTGTCCCGGCCGTCGGCCAGAGAAGCTATCTCGCGCTCAACGAGACGATGCAGATCCTCAGATGTAAACCCTGCTTGACGTAGTCGCGCCAGCGTCTCCCTCAATTCCTGTCGGAGTCTCTCGCGATCCCCGGCCGGCTTGCGGGCCGGCGCGGCCACCCGAGCGCCGGATCGATCACGGATACGGATGAAGCCTTCCTCTTCCAACATCCAGTAGGCCCGCGCGACCGTGTTGAGATTCACTCCCAAATCCGAGGCCAAAACCCGAACCGTCGGCAGCGGCGTTCCCGGCGACAATTCGCCGGAGGCCACGCACTCGCGGATCTGCCGGGCGATCTGCTCGTAAACCGGCTCGTCTAACGACCGTTCGATCACGACCATCATGATTCCCAACCCCCGTCTTTGTCTACCATTGTGTATACAGATTGGTCGGAGAAGAAGCAAGAACAAAATGTATGAAAAAGCGAACGGATCAAAAAACGGAGCTGGATGTTCCGGGCGTACAGTATCGGCGAAGGAAACCTCAGCTTAAATGCCCGGAATGCGCGGCTGCAACGGGCCGACATGCACCCGGTGGTAATCCAGAATGATCTCCACGGTGCTCTTCATGTCCTGATGATTGTGGTGGGGGACTCTATCTTCCTGGAGCAGCTCCGCCAGTTCCTTCTCGATGGCCTCCTGGAATTCCAGGTCCGTGGACCGGACACCGTCGGGATTCAGGTACTTCCGCGTAAACGGCACCTTGAACAGCAGGTCGTAGGTTCTGACCCAGTACGATGCCAGCCCGTGCAGCTCGGGGATGTGACCGAACTTGTGCCGCAAGTAAACATAGTTATCCAGCACGGAACGGTCGCAGATGATGTTGGGGTAGATCTTGCTCAGCTCCAGCTCGCGCGCCATAGTTGTGGCAAGAATCCAGGTTTGGGCTTCCAAGCTCGTGGCTTCGTTGATCGGGAACGGGCATCTCCGGGCAATCTCGTCTATGAAGCCGACGTCGAGGCTCTGCTTTTTGAGTTCGTTGCAAAGCTCATAAGCCAGGGTGGTCTTCCCTACACCGTGAGTTCCTATGAAGGCGATTTTCATCGTGGCGGCCACCCGGGACTGGAAGCCACAGGGAACCCGGATCGATAGCAGTGCTTCCATTTTAAGGCGAGAAGAATATCATCGATTGAGGCGAATTTGCTCCGGAATTATGTCAGCAAATGAGACACCATTCGAGACACGGGCCCTACCCGCGAAATCGCGAGATCGAACAGTCACGCCACGTGGCGGGAAAAAGCGGCACTATGATAGACTCATCAGGCACTGACTGCTTATGAACCACCCCAGAGTTGTCGTCCCCGATGACTTTCCGCAGGTCATAGCTCGGAGCCGTGCCTACCGTGAACTTCAAGAGCGGGCTTCGGTTGCATACTTCGACACTCTGCCTGGTTCCGAGGCGGATTTAGGGGCCCGCATTGCCGATGCCGAGTTTGTCATCAATATCCGAGCCTCGTCGAAGTTCACCGACTACGTGTTCCAGCACGCTGGACATTTGCGTTTGCTTTCGATCTGGGGTACGGGAACGGACAACGTCGTTCCCACCCCTCACTCCGCGGGCATTGCTGTGGAGGTTGTGGATACGGGCCTCGCGCCCGCGGTTGAAAACGTATGGTCCTTTCTCGCCGGTGAACCTGCCAATGTGGTGGCCGGCTCCGCTCCCTAGGCCTCGGGCTGAGCATCGCGTCAGGATAGCGCCGTGCGTCGGCCTGGTGAAATTCGCTTGCTCTCAAGCCTCACTCGATATAGAAATGCTCCCACAATCTATGAGGTCTTCCATGAACAGTCACAAGATCACCAAACGATTACTACTGGGTCTGGCAATTGCGGCAACGCAGTTTCTGCTGTTCGCCCAACAGCCTAATCAGGCGAAGCCCGACCAGACCAAACAGACGAAGGCCGCACAGGCCAAACAAACCAAGCCCGGGAAGAAGCCCGCGCTGCCCGTGGTCACGGAGGCTGATCTCGCGACCGCCAAGCCAGGCCGCGATCCGAATCAGCCGATCGACGAGGAGTACACGAAGAAGATCCAGGAGTACACCACCGAGAAGTTCTTCCTCTCGCCTGTCATTGATTACCTGCCGGCGTCGACGACTATCCCGACGCCCAAGGCCATCCTCGGCGACATCGCCGGCGCTCCGGGCAAGCTGCCGTACAGCAAGGAGGTGTACGACTACATGCGCCTCCTGGAGAAGTCGACGCCGCGCGTCAAGGTCTACTCGATCGGCACCACCGAAGAAGGCCGCGAGATGATCGCCGTCGCCGTGGCGTCCGAAGCGCTGATGGGGAAGCTCGACCAGAACAAAGCCGACCTCGCCAAGCTCACTGACCCACGGACGATCAAGATGGATGACGCGGTCGCGGACGAAATCGCGAAGCGCGCCGCGCCGATTTACTACATCACCGGCACGATTCACTCGTCTGAAGCCGGCGCGCCGACGGCGCTCATGGAATTGGCCTACCGCCTGGCCGTCGACGACAGCCTGTACATCCGCAACATCCGCGAGCACGTCATCACGCTCATCACGCCGGTTACCGAACCCGACGGGCGTGATCTCGTCGTCGACGTCTACGAGTGGAAGAAAAAGCACCCGAACGACACACCGATGAGCGCCGTCTACTCGGGCCACTACGTCGGTCACGACAACAACCGCGACGCGATGGGCCTCACCCTCAAGCTCACGCAAAATGTGCTGAATACTTTCGTGGATTGGAAGGCGCTGGTGCTGCACGACCTGCACGAATCGGGCTCGTTCCTCTACGACAACACCGTCGGCAACGGGCCGTACAACGCGTGGCTCGATCCGATTCTCACCAATGAATGGCATCTGATCGGGTGGAACAACGTCAACGAGATGACACGCATGGGGATGCCCGGCGTCTTCGCCTGGGGCACGATGGACACCTGGTCGCCCGGCTATCTGTTTTTCATCGCGGCGACGCACAACGGCATCAGCCGTCTGTACGAGACGTTCGGCAACGGGGGCAACGCGGACACGCAAGAGCGCACCCTCTCGGCGAACGAGACGGCGCGCACGTGGTTCCGGCAGAATCCGCCGGTCGGTCGCGTGCGCTGGTCGCTCCGGAACAACAATAATTACGAGCAGACCGGCATCATCGTCTCGCTCAACTACCTCGCGAACAACCGGATCTACTTCCTGCGCAACTTCTACGACAAGAGCAAGCGGTCGATCCTCAAGCCCAAGGTCGAGGGGCCGGCGGCCTACGTGTTGCCGGCGAACGATCCGCGCCTCGGCTCGCAGGCAGAGCTGTTGCGCGTGCTGCAGAAACAGAGAGTGGAGATCGCGCGCGCGACGGCAGCGTTTACCGTCAAGCTGCCGGTTCGGCAGCCTGCCGCCGGGGGCGGACGAGGAGGCAGAGGCGGTGGCGGCCGCGGTGCCGGAGGCGCAGCGGTTGCGGCCGGCGCGGGCGAGGCGGGTCAGACGCCTGCACAACCGCCTCAACCTCCGCAGCCACAGACTCGCGACTTCCCGGCCGGCAGCTACATCGTGCGCATGGATCAGCCGTACTCGCGCATCGCCGACGCCCTGCTCGATTATCAGTACTGGGCGCCGAACGATGCTCAGACACGCCCGTACGACGACACTGGCTGGACGTTCCCCGAGGGCTTCGGCGTGCAGGCGGTACGCATCACCGACACGGCCGTGCTCGACATCCCGATGGAGCTCGTGAAGGGCGAGGTCAAGGCGCCGTTCGGCGTCAGTGGCCAGGGCACGGTGTTTGCGATCAATCACAATGCGGATAACGCGCTCATCACGCTGCGCTACCGGCTCAAGAACGCGGACATCCAGATGGCCGAGGAGCCGTTCGAGTCTGACGGCACGAAATTCAACCGCGGATCGTTCATCATCCAGGGTGTCGCGCAGGCGGATCTGGACAAGGTTACGACCGAACTCGGCCTCAAGGCGTACGCGCTCGCGGCAGCGCCGTCGGTAAAGACGCATCCTGCGCGCGCCGCGCGGGTGGCGATCCTGCACCAATGGAGCAGCACGCAGACGGAAGGGTGGTGGCGCCAGACTTTCGACTTCTACGGGGTTCCATACGACTACATCGACCCGGAAACGATCAAGAAGACCGCGAATCTGCGTGACAAGTGGGACGTCATCATTTTCGGGCCGGGTGGCGGCCAGGGAGCAGTCGAGGGGACACCGATGTGGAGGACTCCGATCCCTTGGAAGAACACACCCGAGACGCCCAACGTCGGCACGTGGGCGCAGACCGACGACACGCGGATCGGCATGGGGCTCGAAGGGCTCATGCATCTCCGCAACTTCATCGACAAGGGCGGCGTCTTCATCGGATCGAATAGCAGCGCGGAGTTTGCCGTTACGAGCAATTTCACCTATGGCGTCAGCACCGTCAGCCCCGGCACCTCGACGCGCGTCGTCGGCTCGCTACTGCGCACGAAGATCGTAGACGATGCGAGCCCGATTGTGTACGGAGTGCCGGACAACCTTGCGATGTACAGCAACAACGGCTCCTGCTTTAGCGTCAGCTCCACCCAGGGTGGCGGCGGACGCGGCGGCGGAGGTGGCGCGCCCCCGGCGGCTGCAGCGGCCGCAGGCGGCGGACGCGGCGGCGGACGGCCGACCGGCCGCGGCACGCAGGATGATACGGACGTGGTGCAGGGCCGTCCGCCGGATGAGGGGACCAACCTCCCGCCCTTGCCCACGCCCACGCCGACACAGCCGTGGCAGTAC
>Ga0315280_10003762_pt1 | contig 23005 bp, 18 predicted proteins | sample YL17G06_40_MG_FD_203697 | JGI IMG/M metagenome (GOLD analysis project Ga0315280, IMG submission 203697) | Sediment microbial communities from Yellowstone Lake, YNP, Wyoming, USA - YL17G06_40 | ecosystem: Environmental > Aquatic > Freshwater > Lake > Sediment | place: USA: Wyoming | collected... | reverse complement strand
GTAACAATGGTTGTTGAGTTGCTTGAAGATAAAGAGCGTTGGGACCAGTTTGTCGAAACTAGCCCACAGGGATTACTATTTCACAAGTGGGACTTCCTAAAGATTGTTGAGCGACATTCGAAGTACCAATTCTTGCCCTATTGTGTATACTCGGGAGAACAGCTGCGATGCATATTCCCGTTTTTTACTGGGCGGGACCACGGACTGACCGTCATGAGCTCCCCACCGCCGCACACACAAATTCCGTATTTAGGTCCCGCTTTTGATCCTAGCGTGCAAGCAAGCAGGGCAAGTGAAAAGGAAAAGATCTTAAACCAAGTGACGGACGAGCTGTGCAGGGAAATTGATACGATCGCCCCGAATTACGTCTCTATTACGACCGTCCCAAATTTCCTTGACATACGCTTCTTCATTTGGAAGAAGTACAGGGAGCAGTCGCGGTTCACGTACACTATCGACTTAGAGAAATCCCTCGATGAGATCTGGGCCTCATTCAGTTACCGCTGCAGACGTGGGATCAAGCGTTTGCGCGCACATTCACCTGAAATACAACAAACGTATGACGTAAGCGCGTTGCTTGACTTGTGGCGAGAGAGATTCTCCGAACTCGGAGTGCAGGTGCCTCTGCTAAGCGATAGTTATGTCAAGGAGCTTGTGGCTGCGTTCCCCCAGCACATGACCGTTTACAACCTCAGCATCGACGGAAGGCTCGCGACCGCAACCGCGTGCTGTGTTATGCAAAAGGAGCGATATTGCTTTTGGATCGGTAACGTTAATGTACGGAAGGACCTGAATGTGACAGAGTATCTTACGTGGGAAATCGTTAAGCGGGCAAAATCAGAGGGCTTTAAGAAGCTGGATTTAGGTTCGTCTGATGAAGGTCCTGATAGATACAAAGCGAAGTTTGATCCAGTACTAGAACCATTTTGGACTCTCGAAAAAACCGACGCGCTGTACAGGATCGGGCTGAGGGCAATGCGGAGCCTAAGAGGCCTAAAAAAGTGAAACAACGTGAACAAGTGTAACAACTAGCCTGCCAGGTCCCAGCTCAAGGCAATTGTACCAAAGCGGGCACCCCCCACGTTGGCGTAAAAATGGTTATTGAATTGCTTGAAGATAAAAAGCGTTGAGACCGGATACAATTTCACTATTTTGAGAAGTGTCTAAGACCGTCACTCGCCGCACGATTTTTAAGCCTGTGGTTAGTGTCCGGATGCGGTTAAAGTATTACGATTTGGTCTCCTATCACAACGTTATAAGTCAAGAAGATGAAAAAAAGAAGAGTAGATATGCAACCGTTTAAACGGCCTTTATCTCAATGTGCTAATGTGCGACGCACGCGCGACGGTAGTGTTGATATCACCACTGTTTTTTGATCCATCAAACACTTTCATTCGCGGCTTTGCCTGTCGAGCCTCGTGCCCAGGACAAGGCGCTTACGCAAGGGGCTAAATATGCGTGAAGACTTTCTTTCTCCTGTTCTTCTTTCTCTGCATTTTTGAGACACGAAACAATGGCATCTAGTGCCTGGGTATCATCTAAACTCGTCTCGGACTCCTCAAAGACTTTTGTCTTGACCTCTGCAAGCGCACGGCTCAACAATTCTGCATCGTTGCCCGTTATAATAAGCCCATTTTCGATCATTTTCTCCCTCCTTTATCAGTACTTTTTACATGCACCACATCACATAATGCATGATCGCTTTTTTCTGACGGCGATATTAGCGTCAAAATGGCCGTTATTCCTAACTGCAAGCCGTGAGCAAGCTTCAACAGGTAAATGGCCGCCGCAACTAGTCTCTGATATAGCGCGGGCGGCGGTACTCTTCGCAATACGGAACGTGCTCCCTATCGCCACGCAGCCTACAATGCGCGTACTTTTCGCACCGCTGACAATTCATCATATGCGTATTTCAAGAAAAGCAGCCTAAAGAGGTCTACCCGTGCGGTGGGAAACTAACCGTAGCTAAACGACAACCTTTAAACTATCCCACCGCCGTTTTATGTTTTGATTTGTGTTTTCGTCAAGGGGAACGTGTATGGGAAAGAAGTTGTTCGCTATCATCGTACTGGTGATGGTTGCCTCATTGTCAATAGCGGGTTGCACATCATCAACGAGAAGCAACCAAGTATCATTCCGTAAAATAGTGTGCATTGGCGATTCAATTACGTGGGGCGGTTATACCTCTCCGACATACCCTGAGTTGTTGCAAACACGATTAAATAACGTATCTAGTGGGTGGACGGTTATCAATGAGGGGTTAAACGGCAACACGACCGCTCAAATGCTTGCGCGATTCCAGACCGACGTGGTGGTAAAGAACCCTCAATACGTTGTGATAATGGGCGGCGCAAACGATCCGTCGTCAGCAACCACCGAAAGTTATATTGACGCCATGTGTAAACTGGCAGTAGCGAACGGAATAACTCCAATAATAATGATGATGACCCCTGACGGCCAGCACAGTATCAACGTAAATAAATGGGAATCTAGTTACGCGGCTGCATCGCGGTATAATATAATAGACTCCTACACACCCTTAAATGACCCAAATAACCCTGGTAATCTATTGCCTGCGTATGTAGACCACACCATACACCCTAATGCACTCGGTTTCACTGCCCTGGTTAATTCGATCAACCTAGCCGTATTTGGCCCTCGCCCAACCACCACCAGCGTAAGCAGTGGTGACACCGATTTCGCTAGATGAGAGCATATAATCGAGCATATATGAGAGGACGATTTAGTTTTGTCGAAACTAGCCCGCAGGGATTGCTATTTCACAAGTGGGACTTGCTGAAGACTGTTGAGCGACATTCGAAGTACCGGTTCGTGCCCTACTAAAACTCGGGAGAACAGCTGAGACGCATGTTCGCGTTCTATATTGTGCGGAGCCTAGGCTAGTGAGGGGGGCTAAGTATTAACGAACACCGGCTCGAAAAAAGTAGCCGATCTTTTCCGTGACGATATTAATAACGCATCTTTGAACTACACGATCGTTACGCTGGGCATTTTGGATAGCTAACAGAAGGAGGTGAGAGAAAATGATTCAAATTACCTTTGTCAAGAACTTCGATTCTTACGGTCCCGGTATGGGCATTCAGACGGATGAGACCAGAGCAGCTGCGCTCATCGCTTCTGGTGTGGCCGTCTACAGTCAGGATTACAATAACTATACAACCAACAACGCGCTTGCGGACGAGATGGCAGAACTTGCTGCCACATTGGACTCGATCGATCAGAGACTCGACTCCTTAGAGAATCCGTAAAATAGGGCGCCTAGATAGGCACATATACACCTTTTGGGCGGGCGGGAGGCGCTCAAAGCTTCTTTTTCAGACCATCGCAATCGTTAAGTCACTTATCATCACTTATGTAAGCGTAAGCGAAAGAGAAGAAAAGCGATGGACAAGGACGAACGTCGCCTAATAAAAGCCGCGATATTAATCGTTTATGTAGGCGTTGCAATCATCGTCGCTATTGAGTTAGCATTCGCATTATCTACGCCTGCGTACGAGTTTAAGACGGGGGTGACCCCCCCTCAAGAGATTCGTGATTTATTAAAGAATGGTCCTGTCGTACTGCTCTTCACGCACAACGACAGTCCAGGTTCTTGGAATGCGACGCAAGCAATTGCAGACCTACAATCGCAGCACAACGGCACGAACGTGACGATTGTAAACTTCAACGTCGACAACAACACGACGTCAAGGAACGTCGGTAAGGTGTATGGCGTGACCGCGACCCCAACAACCATTGTGTTGCGCGAGGACGGAGCCGCCGCGACCTTCGTGGGTGTCTTCGACGCGAACGTGGTGAAAAGCGCCATTGAAGATGCGCAAAACTGGCAACAAACTCATTCAACGCCGAACCCATAGTGTGCTCGCTTTAACCTCTCCTCATCTCCTCCCTCTTTATTTCTTTTTTCGATTTTAAGGTCTTGAAGGGCTCCATTCAGCAGGAGCTACAAAACTTGACGAGCGAAAGCTCAAAAAGTGCCTTGTAGCATCTCGCTTTTGTCAGCGTTTTTAGTTTATGTTTCCGTTCGAATGGATGAGGCCAATAGTTAAGCCAACATTCGCCTCTTGCATATGCGTATGCAATTGAAATCGATAACTGCAATAGCTGTTGCAGTGCGCGTAGGTGCCGTAGTGTCAGTAGCGGGCTGGGCCACAAGCACGACCAATCAAACGCCTAGCGTCAGTCCTGCACCCCTCAACCCGCGAGGCGTCGTGACGCACGATGCTTATCTGGAGCGATTTCTTGCGGGGTTAAACAACCTGACATATGCAGATAAGAACCAGATCGTCAAGGTTTGGAACCTCACTTGGAAGAACAGCACTACCGCGCATTTGGATTACACAGTGTTCAATAAAACACTCGATATGAGCATGAGCTATAGCGCGACGTACATCAAATTTCCAACAACACTAGCTGCAACCAATTACTTCACAAATTTGACAAAAGGTCTCCCGGCAGTAATTGTTAGCATAATTGCGTACGCGCAATATGGTAGTATCGTCAAGATACCAAACATGTTAGGAAGCGGCTCAACGGCGGATCGATAACGGCTGAGAGGCACCGATATCAAGCCAGATGCACCAAAACGAGCTTGAAACAATAAGAAACTTGGATTAGTCCGCATATTAGGGAGCGGCATAAAAGATCAGACTCAAATCTGTTTTGCGAGTCCACGAACACCTGTATTGAATTAGAGCTGCCTTTCGATTAAGAGAATTACGCCAAAGACAACAAAGGTCAGCGCAAAGCCGAACACCTCGCTGGGCACGTACGCCCTCAGTGGCTCAGGGATGAGAGCGACAGCGCTGTGTGCACCGTCCTCCTGGGCGAAAGCTCCTATCGCCACGCTGGGCACGTACGACCTCAGTGGCTCAGGGATGAGAGCGGCAGCGCCGTTAGCTACACTTTCCATGTTCCTGAATCCATACCACGTTGTTCGTAGCGGATACAACAGTGCTTCTCCCCCATTAAAGAAATCAAGTACGAGGTGTGAAAACAGCACAAAGCCTGCCATCAACGCGATGCTGTACAGAACATTGTTTTTAGTCTTCAGCCCGTAGAGCGCGACGGCGAATGGAGGCACGAGCAAAAACACGTTATGTAACATCTCTCGGGAGTAAAACGGTATGAAATGATCAAGGTCGGGAAGCACGGCGAAAGGCAGCAAGAGCAGAACGTACTTCCGGTTACGATCGTCAAAATAAAGCAACAACGCCACGAGGACAACTCCAACGTGAATAACTGGGCCGGGCATTGTGTTTTAACTCGGAAGTTTAATTTCCCATATCACTTATCAAATTTTGATTTGCCTATTCAAATAGTTCTTCTAGAAGCGAAAATGTCATAGAGTCACGGGTGTTTTATAGTCCTGCAGCATTGGCTTTGCTTTGACCTAAGCCCGCAGCTCTTCTTAACCTCTCGGTTCTATATCTGTTCCGATAAACGCATACCCCGGGCCTGCGTCGTCGAGCGTAGGATACACGGGCTTTTCATTGCGAAGCATGTCAATTATTGCGAGAAAATACTTCTTTCTGCTCTGTCTCTGATCTGCTTCGTCAGCTTTCTCCCGTCTTTGTCAAAACGCATGCGTCACAATGCTCATAAGCATTCCCTAATTTTTACCCTTTCCAACTTTTTAAGATGACGATTCATTGCACATGAACGAAATGACAGGTTTTACATATAAGACGTACGTTGAAAGGGTTGCGCCCATATCGCGACCTTGGTAGCCGAGTGGCTTGACACCGTATCAGCTTAAAGGTTTGTCCTGACTGCGTCAACTCATCGAACGCGACGCTAACAAAGCTATGAAAAGCGCGCCATAATGTGTCCTTTCGCGAATTAGCATGACCCTTGAGTCGAGAACCGTACGCGGCATTGGCTGGACTGCAGCGTCACAACTAGCTCAGATGCTAATGTCAGTACTGATTTCTGCGATCTTAGCGAGATTGCTTACACCTAGCGACTTCGGACTGATTGCTATGGTGCTCGTGTTTTCGAATTTTGTGGCCATTTTTTCGGGATTTGGATTGCAGAGTGCTATAGTGCAAAAAAAAGAGGTCAGTGACGAGGCGTTGTCGTCGATTTTTTGGATAAACGTGGGCCTGGGCGCGTTGCTGACCTTGGCACTGGCAGCCTCTGCGCCGTTAATAGCTGCTTTCTATTCTCAACCAAGACTGACCCCCCTTGTCGTGTTGATATCTACGACCTTTTTCATAGCTTCATTTTGCAACGTGCCTTTTGCGCTGCTTACGAAACGCATGAATTTCAAAGCCATTGGCATCATCGGCATCTGCTCGATTGGGATTTCTGGCCCCATAGCTATTTTTTTGGCTTTTTCCGGATACGGCGTCTGGAGTTTGGCTTGGCTCACGGTTCTTACGAGTATTTTTACGACTGTCTTCACTTTCGTTTATGCTCGATGGGTTCCCCGTCTTTTGCTTGGGTTGCGGCACGTGAGAGGGATGTTGAGGTACGGTGCGAACCTGACAGGAGCTAGTTTCGTTACCTATTTCGCTCAAAACATGGACAATCTTCTCGTCGGGCGGTTTCTTGGTTCCGCTTCCCTTGGCTTCTACAACCTAGCTTATAACTTGCTTGTGCTTCCTATATCTAACATCTCCGGTGTCGTTGGGCGCGTCATGTTTCCTGCACTTTCGATAATCCAACACGACAAACAGCTGGTGCGCCACGCTTATGTTCGTGCTAATCGCTACATTGGCGCCATCTCTTTTCCGTTAATGATATGGGTGCTTGTCGCGGCGCCTCAGCTTATCCGAGTGGTTTACGGTCCAAAATGGGTAAGCGTGATCCCGCTAATCCAAATTTTCGCTTTAGCAGGACTAGAACAGTCAATAGCTGTAAATGTAGCCTGGTTATTCACGTCTCAGGGCAGGACTGATATGATGTTCAAGTTGAGCATCTTTACGACTGTTGCAGTTCTTATTTCCTTTGTTGTCGGGCTTCGTGGGGGGGTCGAAGGGGTTGTAATCGCGTACACAGTAGCGCTATACTTGACGGCTTACCCTGTTTTTGCCATCGCATTTCGATTGGTAGACATGAAAGTTAAGGAAGCGTTGGCACCGCTGTGGTCAATTACATTGGCAGCGTTCACGTTAGGGATTGTTGCGTTTCTCCTTCAAATCTCTCTCGGGAAACTGGGAGTCTCACAAGACTTGACTATATTAACCATCGTGACAGCTGCAAGCCTATTGATCTATTCAGTGGTCCTTTTTTTATTAGACAAAGAGCTGTTCATCGGAATCGTGCGACTCCTCGGTCACTTAAGATCAGTTGATAGCGCATAAGACGAAGCTCAAAGCACGCGTGAACATAACATAGTTTTTCGGAGGGGGCACGTCAGGCAGTGATAAAGCAAAGAAGCAAAAGGGTGACCTGTTCAACAAGCGGCTGCCATTCAGTAGCCGCTAACGTTCGCAAGAGAGAGGTCCCGCGATCGCCTCCCTTGCCCTTTCGTTCGATTTCAACGAGGGCCCTCGATTCCCTCGGGCACCAGTGTAAAAAAGGCCCACTGTGTGAGCGGGCACCTCACCAAGTTCTTGGCGACGACGTCATATTGCCGATAAATGTTCGTGGAAGTGCTCTAGTCTACGGTAATGACGCGAAACAAAAGAGTTTTCTGGTTTTCGCCGAGCACACTGCTGCGCTGAAGAATGAGCTCGTTTCTGAGCGTGGAACACGTACTCAACCTGCCTCCCGCGATTGTGGAATGGTAGCAATATTGCAAAAAATAGCAGTACCTGCCTAAAAAATAGGCAAAACACTTAACAAAGGTGGCAGATAATGGCCGTCTATCAAAAGTTGGAATGACGAGCTTTGGACATGAGAAAAGCAAACGTCCTTGTAATTGCTGATCCGGCAGATGTTGAGTTTTTGGATACAGCCCTATCTTCGAAGCAATGGAACATCTTTTTGAAGATAGTTGACTATGAGAGACTCTATAAAAGCGCGCGAGAACTTCGCGACGCCGTGAACCAGAACGCAATTGATTTTTTGGCGTTTTCGCGAAACGATCAGGTATGCAATCGCGTAGCCACCGCTCCAATGGTTGCAAAACTACGAACGGGATACACAACTTTCAGCGGGATTGATGAAGCACAAAGAAGTGAACAGATGGCTCAATGTTTTGAGGATTTCGTCAAATGCGACAAGATGGTACATTACGGTGGAACGGGGGCAAGTGGCACGGGATCGGGAAACACGCAAGGAGAGAAAACGTTCTCTCTCGTCTTCGACCTCGAGCAGGTAGGCGGCGTGAAATACGGACTTCCGCGAATCCTTGCGTTGTTGGATCAATACAAGGTCAGAGCGACATTCTTCATGACCGATGTCATCAACGCCGTGTATCCGAACTGCAGTCGCTTGATTGCAGAGCGCGGTCACGAGGTTGGCCTCCACGGGTTGTGGCACGAAGACTTACGTGACGTTGAGCTGCTGGAGCAGAAGAAGTATATCGACCTTGCGAAATCAAGAATGGCGGTAGACTGCCGGGGCGCAAACTATCTCAACCGAATGGACGTTAACACCGTAAATGCCCTGATCGCAAACCAGCTCGATTACATAATTTGTCAGTCATCGAGTTATTACAAGAACTTCGCCTATCCCAAACCACCAGAACCACTACTCATCGAAGCTGAGGAAGGTGCTATATATTCTCTACCAATTCTCGACATCTACGGCTTTCCTTGGTTCCTTACTAAGAATATGGTCGACGCTTCACTTGCGGCAGCAAAAAGACAGCGGTTTGTACATTTGACTGTATTATGCCACCTCTTTCGCGACGCTGCCGTCCGAAACAGAGAGCGCACTGAAAAGCTTTTGCGGTACCTAGTTGTCAATAATGGATTGACGCCAGTAACGCTCAGTGACTTGCTGGACAACGTGCGGCGCACTGATTCTGTGCGCAGAATTGAAGCAGCTAACATTTTCGTCAATAGGTCGAAATCAGGTGTTCGGCTTCCTCGCACAAGGGAAGACGTGATTGGCTGTGTGCCACAGAATTTTTTACATTTGATGAGGATACTGAGCGGTCGACATTGTATGTTCTGAAAGACCGAATATGAGAGATACATTAATCCACAATTTGCGCTACAAATAGCAAACGGAAAGGAATTCGAGCACTCGAATAACCAAGCAACCGCGGTGCGACTTCACTCAGAAAGGCTTCGATTTGAAAAAGCTCTTGGAATCCTCTTTCACAATCAGACGTCCTGCTGCGAAGTCTGGCACCAGACGCAAAATGAGCTAATTCGCAATTAGTTGCTTGGTAAAGCAGTTTAAGCAGGTCCAGCGTAACGCTTTTTCTTAAATAAGGCAGAAGTACGGTTTATGGTCTGGGCCCCCGTAGGAGTTCTAACGCAAAATGTCTTATCTTATGGCCGTATTTTGGGTGTCGGCAGGCGTTGTAACATTTGTTTCGTCGAGCTCTCACGTAACGAATTTAAGGGAGCCAATCAATTTACCCGTTAACGATGGACTGCCGACGGCTTTGGTTGGGTTCAAGTAACGACTGACGCTCAAGGCCACTTCAAAGCGACAGGTGCTCTACACGGGACAATTAACTGAAGTCAATCAAATTCTTGGAAGGGAGGTGTTTTCGCAGTCTTAACCTTTTAGGGAGTTTCTACTCCCACTCCTTTTTTCCACGTGCTGGAGAACGGTACGTTAGAATACACGTCCTGCAGATCCCGGTCATTGAACTGCAGGCAAACGGCTGTTGTTTTGATGTTTGTATGCCCTAATACCTGTCGCAGCTCGATGCAGTCCTCAGCCGTTTGCTTGACTGAGCATTGCACGATTGTTAAGACGAGGCGAGACAAGATCGCTGATGGGCTCGTGTACAAGCGATTGACTCAATGCTTTTGATTCCGGAGAGGGTTGGTAACCTTGTTTGTAATAAACTGCAAGAAGTAACCCGCAACTACAACAAATGGTATGAACGCAATGAGAATTACTGTGGTAGCCGTTTCCCCTATGTTGAATCTGAACTGTAGCGTTTGGCCTACACGGACGAAGAAAGGGATGTTGATAAAATAGATTCCATAGGTTGCAAAAGCGACAAAGGTGAAAAAGGCGTAAAACTTCGCACGAGAAGCCTTCACGTAGAAAGCAGCCCAATACAGCGTGATCAAAACGATCGATACACCAAGCAAGTTGCTCAAAACTGCCATGAATATAATTGTATCAATGTAGCGTTCTGCGAGAACCAACCAAATGAATAAGAGCGCGCCGAATGCGGGTATGGTAAACACAAAGAACCGCTTGGAATTCATCTGACGTATCTTGTTGTGGACGTCCGCGTTTCCCGCAACTATTCCTGCAACAAACAGACCGTAGTACCGAAGGAACATGGTATCAGAAAGGCCCCACCGAAGTTGTAATGCAGCAAAGAAGAGGAAGGGGACCAGAGAAACAATAATCAGCTTTCTTAAATCATTGTAAATGGCGAGCAAAGGAAAGAGCAAATAAAAAATGAGAAGGACGCTTACGAAATGGTAGATATTTGTGGGGATAAATATCGGGTACAATAAAGCTTGCCATCCAACGATATAGATCGCAGAACTCGACAAGGAAGGTCTGTACGAGATCAAGATCCCTGCTACAAAGACCCAATACAGGGGATATATCCGCACCATCCTTTTGCTGAAAAAGGAGATAACGTCACCTCGATCGCGGATTTTGTTACTTATAGAAAGAGAAAGCCCAGAGACAAAAAAGAAAATGCACACTCCCGTAAACCCCACGAGTTGTAGTGGGTAATTACTCACTACAGTCACAGGAACGTCAGCGGTGCTTCCCGCAGCGGTGCTTCCCGGTAGGTTATACAAAACGAGCAGCAAAATTGCGGCCGTCCTCAAAATGTCAATTTCCAGAATCCTTTTTCTTGAAACTGTCTTGAGAGGCGCGAGAAGCGAAGGTACCCTAGCTTCGAAGGCATTACCAATTCGTTCTGCGAAGGCGACGCTTGACATAGTTTTGAAACCCCCTAACAAGTACTGACTCTTCATGTTTGTGTTATAGTTACACAAGGCACGTTCTGCACAGAATTTGTGCAGCCGCATTTGCCTACTACGCCTCGCGAGAAGGCACAGCATCAAAACCATTTTTAACGTAATTTTATCATTTATCGCCCGCCTTCACGGAAAAATGAATCTATTTTGATGGACTCAAAGATTCGAGCGCCTGCAAGATTTGACCAGCTATTACGTCCCAATTTAGTTCTTTTACTGTCATCTCTTTGGAATTTTCGCCCAAACGGTTCAGTTCCTCCTCAGATTCATTTTTTAAATATGTTATGCCTCTTGTCAGGTGTCCTATGCTACTATCTTTGACGACGACTCCACAATTGTATTTGTCAACCAGCCTTGCAGCGTCACCTACTTTTGTTGTTAATATGGGCTTACCAGCGGCAGCATATTCCGCGAATTTGGTTGGTGCAGCAAACTCAGTCGCTTTGTTATATGGCCTTGGTAGCACTAAGACGTTACACAATGCGTAATAATATGGAACTTCGGAAGGTGGGATTCGAGGCACAAAACTTATGTTTCGTTCTTCTCTCCTTTCGTCTCCCCCAACAATAAGAAATTTGATGTCAATATCGTTAATCGTCCTAGCCGCTTCAATGAGGTTCTCGACGCCTTGATATCTCTGAAACTCGCCAACATATCCAAAAACGAATTTGCCGTTTAGCTCAAATCGTCTGCGCAAAACGTCTAGCTTTTCCCTGTCGACTAGATCGAATAAACTTCCTTCAACACCATTTGGAACATAGACAAGTTTGCGAGAATGGATGCTGTTATGCGCAATCAAATAATTCATCATTGCGCGTGAAACACAAAACACCTTATCTGAGTATTTGAAGGCCAATAGTTGAGTAAATCTGTCTTGCAAGACTTGCGACGAAAAAGATGAGTGGTACAGCAAGGATTCATCAACCCCGCTACCGTGCATATCAAAAATCAGAGGGGTGCTTGTTATTTTCCCTGACAGGCAACAAAATGCCGTCGCGCTACTGGCATTCGCGAAAACAACATCATAATCGTCTTTTAGCAAACGTCGTAAATGCTTGATGTGTACCGTCAGTGGTGACGCCTCTACGTAGTCTACATAAATGCCATCATAGTCAGGAATCACATTGATTGGATTTTTTTTCGCTGCACTGCGACCGTAGGATACGAAATGAACTGTGTGACTCCTCTCCAAAATTTCAGTTATTTTCAAGATTCTTAGCCACGCAGCGTACTGTTGTGGGATGCCAGACAAGAAAACGCTTAGGATTTTCATTCCAATAAGAAGATGTGTCGTTTTATTTCTATATTTTGCCGTCCCTATACTGATGATTAGCGCAGCTCTCCTCCGAGGCCGATGTCGTCCTCAGAATTGAGCACTTCGTTTGTGATGCGTTCGAATAACGTCTGGAGGTCATCAAATTAATCATGATAAATGGATTCCTTGCGTTCCTCATTTTCGTGTCATTCGATGTACTAAAGCCTATATTATAGTTCAATCATGCAAAAAATGCCGATTTAAGTGGTGATTATGACTAAGAATCTCTCTGTTTGCATGATAAGCTGCTGGTATCGTAATATTTCCATGGCCAATTATGGGAAGAATCTTATTGATGCATTAACGAGAAGAGACGTTTCGGTCAAGGTAGTAACGAGTCGTTGTGTGTGTAAATATAAATATCGTGGCTCTTCTTCCCTTTTTGATGGCAAATACTGTCTCGTTACCACACCGTTTGATTCTTATGGAGATGAGCCTGATCGATCCAGGATTCAAGGCCTCTTTTATTTTGCAAGCAGGATTCCTCTAGGATGGCGCTACGCAAAGCAGTGTAGAGACTCCGATATCCTCCATTACCAACAATCCTCACTCTATTCTTTTGGGGAGTTACCCCTTCTTACTCTTCTCACACAAACGAAAGTGCCGCATAAGGTGGTGACCATTCATGAGCTGAGTTCCCCTCCGTTAGCTAGGTTGCTTCACCTTCACCGAGTGTATCACTATGCTGATGCTGTCATCGTTCATTCTGAGCAACAAAAGGATCGGATGCTACAGGCTGGCATTCCAGAAGACAAGATTCATGTGGTATTCCATGGTGGTCACCAGGTCAATCTCAGGGGACTGGTGAGGACCAGAGTTTCTTTTTTTGGGGAACCTGCAGAATACAAAGGGTTCTTTACCCTTCTAAAAGCGCTTCGAATCTTGCGTAATGAGGGGACCAAGATCAACCTCGAAGTGTACGGTATCTATGCGGAAGAGGCAGAACAAACAGCAAAAAAAGAGGCTAGACGGAATAACGTGGAAGATCAGATCCAGTGGTATGGTAGCTTGAGTGAATCAGAATTTGATGAAAAAATGCAGGAGAGCATCTTTACATTCGCCGTCTATACCACACCAGTGTCGGGGAGCAATATTATCACACGAGCTATGATGAATGGCACTCCGGTTATTGCAACTCCCATAGGGGGGAGTTCAGAATATCTAGGTGATACGGGTACGTATGTCCCTCCGAGTGACCCCTCCGCTCTTGCCTCTGGTATCCGCTCCCTTCTCGAGAACAGTAGACTACGGGAGGATCTTGGAAAAAAGGCCCGACAACGAGCACTTCAGTATTTATCCTGGGATGCCATCGCAGAACAAACCATTCGGATATATCAGTCCGTGATCGACACGTGAAACATTAAATATTTCTAGGATTCTTGTTTGGAAATAATTTGGAGAATATAAGTTTTCAAAAAAAATTCAGTAATCTGTATCGGGCACGTCAGAGTCCTCTGACACAAGATCATAAGTATTTAGGAATAGAACTCAAAATCGTCCCTCTTCAGTGAAAGGAGGCGAGTTATTTACCGCAATTATAGAATAGTTGAGGGCATTAGAGCACCGTAAACTGAATATTTCCCTTCACGACCGTCAATCCCTCTCCTCTCCGTGATCTCTACAGAAGGTTACAAGTTGAATTGTTAAACATAATAAATGGAAATTATTCCGTGTATTCCCTATTTTCGTGTCATTCGATGTACTAAAACCTATATCATAGTTCAATACATGCAAAAAATGCCGATTTAAGTGGTGATTATGACTAAGAATCTCTCTGTTTGCATGATAAGCTGCTGGTATCATAATGTTTCTATGGCTAACCACTCGGAGAATCTTATTAATGCATTAATGAGAAAGGACGTTTCCGTCCAGGTTGTAACGAGTCATTGCGTATGTAAACATCTATACCGTGACTCTCCTTCCTTTTTTCACGGCAAATGCAGCCTCGTTACTACACCGTTTGATTCTTATGGAGATGAGCCTGATCGATCCAGGATTCAAGGCCTCTTTTATTTTGCAAGCAGGATTCCTCTAGGATGGCGCTACGCAAAGCAGTGCAGAGACTCCGATATTATCCATTACCAACAATCCGCAAGTTGGTCTTTTGGAGAGTTGCCCCTCCTTACTTTGCTTACACAAACGAAAGTGCCGCATAAGGTGGTGACAATTCATAGTCTGGGCCCCAGTCTGGGCCCCCGTCTACGATTACTTCACCGAGTGTATCACTATGCTGATGCTGTCATCGTTCATTCCGAACAACAAAAGGATCGCATGATACAGGTTGGAATTCCAAAAGACAAACTTCACGTGGTATTTCATGGTGGTCATCAGGTTAGTCTCAGGGGACTGGCAAGGACCAGAGTTACTTTTTTTGGAAGCCCTGAAGAAGATAAAGGCTTCTTTACCCTCCTCAAAGCGCTTCGAATCTTACGTGATGAAGGGATAATGATCAACCTAGAAATATATGGTATCTTTAGGGAGGGTGCAGAACAAAAAGCAAAAGATGAGGCTAGACGGAATAGCGTGGAGGATCAGATCCAGTGGCATGGTAGGGTGAGTGAATCAGAATTTGATGAAAAAATGCAGGAGAGCATTTTCACGTTCGCTATTTATACCGAACCGGTTTGGGGGAGCGCTATTATTACAAGAGCCATGATGAACGGCACGCCGGTTATTGCAACTCCCATAGGGGGGAGTTCAGAATATCTGAGTGATACGGGTACATATGTTCCTCCGAGTGACCCTTCTGCTCTTGCCTCTGCTATCCGCTCTCTTTTCGAGAACAGTAGACTACGGGAGGATCTTGGAAAAAAGGCCCGACAACGAGCACTTCAGTATTTATCCTGGGATGCCATCGCAGAACAAACCATTCGGATATATCAGTCCGTGATCGACACGTGAAATATTATTATTTCTAGGATACTTTTTTTGAACCTGTTTAAGAGGCGCGAGAAATAAAGGTATCTTAGCTTTGAGGAGAGACCGGCATGTTCTGCAAAGGCGACGTTTTTGTGTTTTTGAACCTTCTGACAAAAACTAATTCTTAAACTTCGTGCTTTACCCTCTTATAGATCATCATTAGAGCTGAATCTCTTAAGCGCTTTTTTTGTTCAACCACTTTCACACGAGGCTTTGGCGGATAGCGCGACAAATTACTGTCGCTGTAGGTATCCCAACCGTCCTCGCTGCAGATTGAGATAGCAAGCGGTGAAGCGCTTTTACAGGAAGCTTCACGACGCCTCGGAGCGACAGCGCAAGTTGCGATCGATCCCTGCCGTTTTCTGATCTACTGCGTCGCCGTATTAAAACGAGTGCTTTGCACGAGACTAAGAAAGCTGTAGCTCTACCTAACACGTGACGCGTAGATTGTTAGCAACGCGGTAACGTTGTCATTGCGATACGTTACGTTGAACTGAGAGAGATTGTATATGGGCCAATGAGACCTTTCGAAGTTGTCTTAACGGAATAAAAAAAGCACGAGATACACAAGTTTCTGCCGTATTTCTCAGTCTCAGGCAGACACGCTCGTAGCATAAGTTCTCTCATTGCATCGTCTCTATATAAGAAGGAATTAACGTATTTTAACAAACTAGGAGTCGCAAGGCACGTTATCGCCTCTTCCGAAAAACCGGGGACTGTCACTGTCGTGCGGGACAGAACGTCTTCTCTCACGAATATACACTTGCGCCTCCGTTAGAGTAAATCAGACTTCTGTTGCTAATGAGAGGTGTGACATTTTTATAGCTCCACTGTGACGTTGCGCCTGTAACGTTGATGAGTAGAACCTTATTGTGTTCAATGTTGTATGTGCCCAGGAATATTTTAGCGCCATCAACTATTCCGTCCTGTAGCCAACCATATATCTGCGCTTGTTTTTCTATTCCGAAAGCGAGAAGCAAGTTATGATTGAAGCTATCTTCGTATACGACCTGTCTACCTGTGAGAGTGGCGGTGAAGGTGACGGGCTGGCCGATTGCAGGGGTCGTGGTGGACGCGGCGAGGGTGATGGTTTGAGCAACGCTACCTCCGTATGTGGTGGCTTGGCTGGTGGCTTGGCTGGTGGCTTGGCTGGTGGCTTGGCTGCTGCCGACAAAGACGTTGACGACGCCGCTCGTTAAGGGGTAGTAGGCTGCGTCGCCGGCGAAGGTGGCATAGTAAGCGTTTTGACCGGCGGAGCTCAAGGTCTGGGTGAGGGTAATCTGGCCGGTGGCGTTGGTGGTTTCGTTGGTGTCGGTGTACTTGACGCCGTTGAAGTAGTGGTATATGGTGACGTATTTGCCGGAGAGCGGGATGGTGCCGATGTTAGAGGCCTGCCACATGGCTCCGACGATCGTTTGGTGACTGTACACACCGTCAACCTGATCGCTCAGCGCGATATTCTGATAGCCCTCTGTAAGGGCAAATAAAAAGCCGGTCGAAAGCAACATAAAAAGCACTAAGTATATAGCGAGCACCCTCGTCAAACGTGAGCGGCTCAGCAGCGCTGAGTTGCCAAACCCGAGCTTACTTGTTACTTTTTTAATTGTCACGCCAGCAGTTTCACCGATTGTGATGAAACCTATAGCGAGGAATGGCGCTAACATGATCAACACAATTTGGAATGTTCGCGCCCAGTCTAGGGCGCCGCCGAGATAAGGAACGGCTATAGCAGCAATTAGGAATCCTAACGCGATAGTCGAAAGCACCAGGTATGAGAATTGGAGCTTGGAACGTTGCTTTTTCAGAAAAACTGTTATGCACACGCCTGCTATGATGAGGAACACGTTAAGGTAGTTAACATACGCGTTTACCCGATGCAGTATGCCTGGTAAAGGACCCTGTGCGACGAGGTTTACAGCTTGGCTGTAAGTGGGGCTGAACAACTGTCCTATTGCTCCCACAATGTGGCTTCCGAGTAAGAAAACCGTTTGGGTCACCGTCCCTTGCGCAGTATAGAAGTACCACGCAATCAACGCGATGAAAAGTAATAATACGGAGAGAGGCGTTACGGGGCCTCTTGGAGGTGCCTCAGGCGATGGTGCGATGATCTGTTTGTCCTTGTGGATTCCGATCTTAGTTCGTAAGTATGGCAGCGTCAGTTTCGATCTATCGACGCGTGCTATGGTTAACACGAGCCACATCACAAAAAGCAAACATACACCTATGTACGTCAACCCGTAATGAGATATCACCATAGATAGACCGAATACTATAAATAGGGCTGATTGGACCCTTTTGTTCATTTCTTTGCTCACGAGCAGTAAAATCAACAAAACAAAGAAGAGCTCGGCTACTTCCTGTCGCGCCAATGCAGTCATCTCGACGTAAAATGGCGCGAACGACATGAAAAAGAAACACGACAGGAACGCTACTTTGTCATTCAGCTGTCTGCGGCATACTTGATACAAGCCAACAGGTACCAGCGCAAATATTACGGGGTACACGAGCTTGAAAACCCATACGAGGTCGAGGCTTGAGATGAGGGAGTAAATAGGCGCAAGCGCGACAACGCTTAGCATTCCGTCATACTGACTGAGCAAATTCGGATTCCAGACACCTGTGTTCAATACAGCGTGAGCTAAACTCCACTCGGTCTGAATGTCACCTCCAGTTAGCCACGCTGATATTAGCGTCTGTTGAAAGAGAAGGGATAACGCAATCACAAAAACTGCCAACGGATTTAGTTTCGACGGAATGACCTTATCGAACGCGATTAAAAGAACAACGACACCAAGCAGCAACCACAACAACAGCTGTCCTGCGTCAACGTTGTAGGTGTTGACCAGGTATGTGCTAAAAACTGCTAAGAAAGGCAGTATACACAAAAACAATGTTGGAGCCAAAGGGACCGACAGTTCGGCGGTGAAAAGCGGTTTTGGATGTGTCCTGTTTCTGAAGTAGGCAATGGCACACAGCAGTAATACCACAAAGCTTACCGAGCTCGTTACGGCAAGAAAAGAAAACGGTTTGATTACGTTCAGACCGGTGAGGACAGTGTTGATCATAAGTCCGATCCCTAGCACGACTGTGAGGCTCAGTCCCGCTGCGTACAAGGCAGTTTCAACAATACCCAGGTTGCGCAGCCTGAGAACCGTTAGTATAAGAATCCCAGGAACGAACGTGAGATAAACAAAGCCTATAAGCGGCTGAACAATCGGGATCGAGACTCCCAGCACGTTGAGTCCCATCACCACCCATAATACGGTCTGAAGCAATAGCACCGCAACTAGCAAATTTTGGATATTTAAGTCGCTCAGTTTGCTGCGGGTTTCGAGCTCCGTAGGCTCAAGGAAAAACGTCGGGCGATGTGATGACATTATAGAATAAACGCAACACGAGAGGGTTGGCGTAATTGTTGACTAAGGCATTTGTATATGGTTAGTACGCTTGCAGTGATCGTTGGTGCGTAATAAGCTTTTGGAGGCAATGTATTTGGAAGCACCTGATGCTAGGCGCAACATTGAGGTTCAGTTCGATCAAATCAGCTTGGGCTAATCAGCTTGCAACGGTGGCGTGGGTTGTTTGGCAGACGACATCAACGAATTTTGCACTGGCTAGCCCAAAGAGGATACACAGTTGCCTATACTGAGCCCACTAATATCTTACCAGCAATCAAGAAAGGATCGGGACGTTCCATCAAGGGACCATCCCTCTCGATAACGTGATTCCAGTTAGACCGCTTTTCCTGCTGCTGCGTCACCAGTTTAACTGACGAAAAGACTTGATCGTGTCGCAATGTCTTGGCTGTGACGTAAGCAGTTATTTTGTGCATCGGTTAAAAGATCGTAAGACAGGATCCTATATCCCTAATCGAACGAGCCTCACTGAGCTTACTTCCTACGTTTGATCTAATCTATTTCGCTTTGCTGATTGGTGCAGAATCAGAGAGAGTTGCCCAACCTTATCTCAAGACCAAGACAATCTACGCTGCTACCCGCGCAGACGGAGCGCAAAGCGTTTATACTAATGATGGCTAATTAACAATGTTATGGGTCTTATTTCGACGTTGACGTCGAGCAGTTCGACGATGAGTAGTCTTACGTCGACGACTTCGTCAGCGATTGCGATTAGTGTCGTCATTACCTGCGCCGCCATTGCAATCGGCGCTCTTATTTTCTTGCTTGCGTTAACAGATGTAATGTCGAAGAGTGACTCCTGGAACGCAAAAACGCCTGCAACTCGCCGTCTCCAGATGGTGGCGGCTTTGATTCCTGGGTGGCGCGACTCCTCGAATGCACAGAGAGCGGCAGCTTTGCGGGTCATCTACGTACCCCTCGTTTTGACGTTTTGCGCCTTTTTGGTGTTTGTAGCAGCACGACTTGTCTAAGAGCAAGGGCATTCTACCGATATCAATTCTGGTCAGTGCGTGAAGAAGGCGAGCATGCCAAAGAGGACTATGTTGTTAACGGCATGGATCGTCACGACTAACGCCAGATTTCTCGTTTCGTAGAAGGCGACGCCCAATACGACGCCGGCTCCGGTAGCAAAGAGGATTTCGTAGACGTTGGCGTAGCCCGCGTGCATGACGCCGAAGAGCACGCTCGTGATGAAGATGCCTGCAATCGCACCTGTTCGCTCAATGAGCTCCGGCTGTAGGAAGACACGAAAGAGCAGCTCCTCAACGACTGCCACAAAGAAGATCATAACGATACTCAACTGAATGAGCTGTGACACTGAAGCATTCGGGATAAGTGCCTTATTCGCAAGAATGGCATATTCAATAACCCCGAAGTCCGCGCCGATAACCGCACCGAGCGGGATTAACAACACGGAGCGGCGCACGTTATCGATGCCCAGGTCATGCCGACTCAGCTTCTCGTGGACGATGAGCAAGATGATGGGTAAGTACATCACGCCGTAGATGGTGGCAAGCCAGTAGATCGTCACGGTTGACACCAGCGCAAACGAGAGGTTGACGACACGAAACACCGATATCAGAGCGAGCGCTTGAACGAGCTGAACCCGCTCCCCGTGCAGTGCCGCCAGGATAATGGCAACCGCGACGATGTTGAGCGCTTGCACGGCGACGCCGAGCACTTGGTATCCTGCAAACAGTAGACCCTCACCGATCAGAATGAGGAGTATTGACAGAACTTCGTACCACGCAAGACTAGCTGGAAGCCGTGTGTTAAATTCGGACTTGGTCGTTAACGTGATACTATTCCTCCTGAAGGATCAATGCCGCAATGCGTCGTCGCGCGGGCCTGATTGCAACGTGCTTCTTCCGGCTGAGATAAGAAAGCAGGGCCGTACGTTCCTGAGCCTAAACCGTAAGATTGCTCGTTGCCGAGAGATTCGTTAACCTCGCCGTTTGGTGCGCTTGGCGTTCATTAGCCCCCTTTCCGTTGGAATGTCACGTATGATAACAAAGGCAGTAGCTATAATGTTATCGCTGTCTAGAGCCGCAATGAGGCAAATGCGTGAGAGTATGCTCGTGCGTGCGATCGAACCCGTGAATCGCAGCAAACCGCGTAAACCTGACGACGTATAGGTTGCAGCAAGTCGTGGTCTTTTCTCCGAATATATGGGCGGCCCGCTGTCCTGCCCTGAGAATATCGCAAAGTCTTAGTCAACTTGTGGTCTATCTTCGGTACGGTGAGAGTGGCTCTTTCAACTCGGCAAGATACGCTCTATCGGACAATCGGAGTCGTTTCGCCCTCTCTTCTTTACCCTCTTTGTTACCGCTACTTCAGCTCAGGCAGTGAGCTCGATCGCGGGACAATTGCGACGATCTACTAGCTAGAACTCTCCATACGTCTCATCCTTTGTACGCGCCGAGTCCTTTGCCCTTCGAACGGTCCAGGCCTTTAACACGAGCCACACTAGAATTGCTGCTGCCACAAGAATCGTCGTTCCGAGCCAGTTATCGGGCCGCACGAGATCGAGGTGCCACGCATTCCAGCTCAGCGGATTAAGCAGCATGAGTCCGCCGCTGACGTTTATTAAGATGACGTCCAACGCATAGTGCGTAACGATCCCTAAGGCGAACAACAAGAATACGCGCACGCGGATGCCCTCTTCGAAGAGTAGGGCACATAAAGCACACACGAGTGCCGTTCCGATCGGGATGTGGAAGAGCGCCAGGCTGTCCTGTGCGTACACGCCGATAACCTGTAATGGGAAGTATAGCTTGAAGATATCGGGCATAAGAGCGCCGATCATCACGAGCACGGTGTTGCGGCCGCCAAACACAGGCCACTTGAGCGCGAGGAGCGCGCAGAGAATAAACGCGAATGCGACGTGTGCCATCCAGTCCACGACTACCCACCGCCCTGCTTTGGTCTGCGTTCGCGGTCCGTTTCGCGCGGTCGGATCACCCACCCTCGCCGATCAAATTGCCACCCCATAAAAAAAAGAACGGCCACGAAGACGAACGCGATAAACGAGCGGACGTAGACGAGAAAACTGAGCAGCGCTGATGACACGTAAACCAACTGGGCGCGCAGCTGGTTTCCGGGCTCGAGCGTGCCGACGACGGTAACGACATCCCCGGGCCGCACTGCCGTCGACGACGAGAGGATCGTATAGGTGCTGCCCACCCCTTTGAGCTCGAAGGACTGGGCGCCTGTCGCCACGACTCTGCCCGATATTGTGACGGGCTGTCCGACGTACTTTGCGTAGTTCGCACTCACCTCGCTTTCGCGCGCGTAATCGAGGTGTTGTGTGACATTTGCTTGGTAGTATGCCGCGAGGATAACGAACGCACAGATAAGCGCCGCCGCAATAATCACTCGCCGCATGCACGCGAGATGTCAGTCGTTCGGATATATACTTTCCGCCGCAGGAGCTCATCTGAAAAAAGCAAAGCACACGCTCAACAGGGAAATCATAGGTTACAATCCATGTCGATTCCTTTCACGCACGCTGCCTTCATTCCGGGGCAACGGGGGGCGCTCCAACGCTCACGTCAGCGAGTTTTCAAGATGCTGCTGATGGGGATAGGAACCCGTCTTTGCTCAGTTCGTCTGTCCGTTCGCGCGTAGTCTCGCCGCGTACCCGCAAGGAGCCACAGGCCCATTTTCTCGTAGCTCTGCAGTACGCGTTGTGATCGCACTAAAACGGTAGTGTTATATCCCGGCGGCGACGTAGGATCTCTGACGGTTTCCAGAAAGGGGGCAACCGGCTTGACGGTATTAAAATACGAGGAGGGCCGCCGAGAAGCCGGTATTGTTCAGAAGATCTTATAGTCATTGCATGCAAATATTGATAACTTTAATCAATAGCTAAGTTTTTATGCCATTGATAAGGTAATTTGCATAAAAGGAATAGCAGAGCAAGCTTTAAGCCAAGCTACATCATTGACGTGATATAACAACTTAAAAAAAGGAATGTAAGGGGATGGCATTTCGCCTTGAGCCGATCTGGCTGCTTTAGCTGAGAGGAACGGGCGTGCTGATACTGACGGAACTCACATTACCGATGGCGCCCGCAGCACCGCCGCGCTCAAGGTGCGTCCCAGTGCAACCTTGGTGCGCACGAAGATCACCGCGACCGCTGTTCCCGCGCAGCAATTCATTGGGCGCGACGTCACCGTTGCAAGACGGCTCATTGCCAACGGCGCCGTGTTAGCTAAGTCGTTGGTATATCTCTCGTTATTCGGCCTTGTATCTGCAATTGCTTTGATCTACAAGTACCTGTTACTTGCGCTGATTTACGTGAT